>Ga0209403_10001480_pt1 | contig 30450 bp, 21 predicted proteins | sample ArcticOcean_MG_C_8_FD_187440 | JGI IMG/M metagenome (GOLD analysis project Ga0209403, IMG submission 187440) | Marine microbial communities from western Arctic Ocean - ArcticOcean_MG_CB11_86 (SPAdes) (version 2) | ecosystem: Environmental > Aquatic > Marine > Oceanic | place: Arctic Ocean...
AAACCTGGTTAATGCATTAAGTAAAAAATACAAATTAATTTTATTGGTAAGGTCCAAAAAAAATTCAAAAAAAATTAAATATACTTTTAATCAAAATATTTCATTCAAATATTTCAAAAATAATAATGAATTAAATAGTAAATTAAAAAAAATTAAAGCTCTATGGCTAATACATTGTGCAACACATTATGTTAAAAATCATCAAACGAATGATGTTTCTAAAATTATTAATTCAAATATTGAATTTGGAACAATACTTCTTGATAATCTAAATATTATGGGTATTAAAAATTTTATTAATTTTTCTACTGTATGGGAGAATTATAACGGGATTAAGGTTAATCCAAATAATTTATACTCTGCTTCAAAACAAGCTTTTGAAAAAATGATAGATTATTATCAGATCATTAATAAAAAAATTAATTTTTATAACTTAATTATATCCGATACATTCGGCGAAAGAGATAAAAGAAAGAAATTAATAAGTGTTTTAAAACAAAATATTATTAATAAAAAAGAAACAAAAATTGTCTCTAAAAATCTTTTTGTTAATTTGTTAAATGTCGATGATATTGTTTTTGGTGTTTACTCTTTATTAAAAAATAAAATTAAACCAGGAAAATATAATATGGTTAATAAAAAAAATTTTAAGGTTATTGATTTAATTGAACAAATACAGAAGAAAGGAAAATTCAAAGTTAAAATAAAATGGCTTTCATCAAAAGTAATTAAAGAAAAAATATATAATTATAAATCTTTACCTAAATGGAATTCAAGAAGAAGTAGTATAGATGATTTAACCAAATTTATTTTAAAAGATTATAAAACTTGATTTGCCCAATATTTAATTTAGAAAGTTTAGATGCATAAAATTTATTATGGGAAAGCTGTATACGACAATAAAGAAATCAATGCCGTTATAAATGTATTAAAAAAACACAGTTTAACACTCATCGATGGACCTCACGTAAAAAAACTAGAAAAAACTATAGCAAAAATATTTGGCAAAAAATATGGCCTAATGGTCAATTCAGGATCTTCTGCAAACTTACTTGCTTTAAGCTCTTGTAAATTTAAAAAGGGAAGTGAAGTAATAACGCCATCTCTTACCTTCTCAACAACAGTTGCGCCAATTTATCAATTAGGATTAATACCTCACTTTATTGGCGTTATAGAAAATAAATTTCTTGCAGATCCAGACCAAATCGAAAAGTGTATAAATAAAAAAACTGTTGCAATCATGATACCAAATTTATTGGGCAACATAGCGGATTGGACAAAAATTAATAAAATTGCAAAAAAATATAAATTAAAAGTTATAGAAGATTCTGCTGACACAATTGGATATACGGTAAATAAAAAAATTAATGGCAATTTATCTGATATAGCTACAAACAGTTTCTATGCATCTCATATAATTAATGGAGCTGGATCTGGAGGAATAGCCTGTTTTAATGACTATGAGCTCTATCAAAATGCCAAACTACTAAGGGGTTGGGGAAGATCTTCGGCAACTTTTAATGAATCTGAAAAAATTGAAGATAGATTCAATGTAAAAATATCTGGAATTCAATATGATAAAAAATATATTTTTTCTGCACTTGGTTATAATTTTCTTCCTTCAGAAATATCTGCTGCATTTGCTATAGAGCAAATTAAAAAATTAAAAAATAATATATTATTAAGAGATAAAAATTTTAATTACTTAAAAAAGTTTTTTAAAATTTTTTCAAAGTATTTCAAATTACCCGAAACATATCCAAAAGTTAAAACGCCATGGTTAGCTTTTCCGTTAGTAATTAAACAAAACAAAAAATTTAACAGAAGAGAAATGCAAATTTTTTATGAAAAAAATAATATTCAAACCAGAACAATATTTACTGGTAATATTTTAAAACAACCTATTATGAAAAATTTAAAATATAAGTTACATAAAAATACATCTCTTATTACCAATGATGTTATGAAAAATGGCATTCTTTTAGGTTGTCATCAAGGTCTTTCTAAGAATGAACTTAAACATATATGTGACAAGTTTCTAAAATTTGCTAAAATAAAAAAATTATAATTTCAGTGAAAAAAAAAATAATACTTATTTCTATTATTTTTCTTTTTGTTTATATATGGAAAGATTATAAAAAAATAGATTTTAGCTATATTAATCAAAGTAAAATTACATATGGTTACAAAAATCTAAATAATAATATCTTAAAAAGAATTCATCTCTTCATAAATCAAAAAGTTGAAAATTACTTAATCTCAAATAACGCAGAACATAAAAACTACTGGAAAATTGAAGACAGTAACTCAAGAAATAACTTGCCTAAATATAAATTTAAAACAAAAGCTAAAAAACTTACCCTTAGTGAAAATAATTATTACTATAATTCAAATAATTGGCCAAGAAGTCATGGCAATGATTACTCGGATAGATTTTCTAATTTAAAATTAATAAATAAAGATAATGCACAAAACTTATCTGTTGCATGGACTTTTCTAGCGAATGATAAAAAAGATATCCAAGCGAATCCTATTGTTGTGGATGGAATTATATACACACCAATTTCAGGTGGGTACATAGCGGCAATAAATGGCTCTAGTGGAAAAATAATTTGGAAATCTTCTCACTATGGAGACTTTGCTGCAAAACGTGGTCTAGTTTATTGGTCTGGAAAAAAAAATAATGAAAGTAGAATTATATTTTCAAATAGAGAAAAGCTCATTTCACTGAACGCAAAAAATGGAAAAGAAATAAAAAATTTTGGAAGCAATGGCAAGGCTCGTACTGGACTGAATGTTCTGACTCCAGTATTTTATAAAAATAATATTATTATTGCTACGTGGGATCATGCAATAGAAGCATATGACTTACTAAGTGGTAAAAAAAAATGGAAAATAAAATATAAAAAAAAAATCAATAAAAGAAATGGTGGTGTGTTGTTTAATAATAAAGGTGCAAATCCTTGGGCCGGAATATCTATGGACAAATCAAGAGGTTTATTATTTATTACAACTGGAAACCCACATAATTATTTTGATGGTTCACGTCGACCTGGTAAAAATAAATATTCAAATAGCATTATAGCAATAGATTTAAATAATAAAAAAATACTATGGGATTTTCAAGAAACAAGTCATGATATTTGGAATCTTGATATATCGGCACCCCCAATTTTAACAAAAATTAAAATAAATAATAAATTTATAGATGTTGTCGTCACTCCCACAAAACTATCAAATACAATTATATTAGATAGACTTTCCGGATTACCAATATTTGATTTTAGATTAAGAAAAGCACCTACATCCAAAATACCTGGTGAAAAAACCTCGTCTTATCAACCCGATTTAAATTTACCAGAACCATTTTCAAAAAATATATTTCAATTAGATGATCTATGGACAACAGATGAAAAAGAAACTGAAAAATTAATTAAAAAATATTCAAATCATAATTTTGGATTTTATGAAGCACATGAATTAAATAAAAAAACACTACGATATAATTTTTCTGGTGGGGCTGAATGGATGGGCGCAACTGTTAATCAAATAAATGGGATTATGTATGTTACGTCAAATAACATATTATGGGAAACTGAATTAATTTTAGATAAGAGAAATAATAATAGCTTAGCACCAAATTACCGGAGTAGTTTTAAAAGAGTGCTTTATAAAAAAAAATACCCAGCTGTTAAGCCGCCTTGGGGTGTGTTAACAGCCTTAGATTTGAATAATGGTAAAGTTATTTGGCAAGTTCCACTGGGAGAATATAAAGAGTTATCTAAAAAAGGAATAGCACCAACTGGAACAGAAAATTTTGGTGGAGCATCAGTTACAGCAGGAAATATTGTTATTGCTACTGGCTCTCTAGATAAAAAAATATATGTCTTCGATTCAACAAACGGAAACATTATTTATAATTATGAACTTCCATATATTGGCTCTGCACCACCAACTACATATCTTAGCAATGGAGAGCAATATATTTTAGTCCACGCTACAGGAGGTATGTCATTAAAAAAAGGTTATCCAAATTTGGTTGAAACTGGAAACGCATTAGTAGCTTTTAAATTGGAATAATAAATTACCAAACTAGAAGCCTAAATTTAGCAGTCTTAGGAAGACTATAGATTTTATATTAACTTAGAAGATTTTAAAAAAAAATTATATAATCCAATTTTTATAAATATTTTTATTATTAATGATAATATCTGGATATGAATTATCAATGTCAATCTTTTCAAAATATTGCCCTCTATCAAAAAGATCTTTTTTTCCTTTTATAAGTTTTTTAATTCTTTCTATATTAGTATAATAATTTAAATTATATTCTGAATGAGCAAATGATTCGAGCTTTTCTGATATTTTTTCAGGTTCCATTAAATATGAAAAATGCCACCCACCATTATCTATAATATTCCAATTTATCTTATAAAATTTTATAAATGAGTATTTTTTCACTTTTTGATTTCTTAACCATTGAGGACTTTTTAAATATTTTTTTTTACAAATTTTTGTTCCGTGCCAAAAAGGCATTGTCTTATTTAATAAATTAAATTTGTAATACAAGTTTTTTTGTCTAAAAACTGTATATTTATGGTTTTCAATTTTTTTAATTTTTTGTACGTTTGGTATTTCATCAACATCTGATATCATTACATAGTCATTTTTATCAATGGCTGAAAATCCATTGCTTATATAATTTCTTTGATAATTTTCTCTTTCCCATGGTTTTAAATTTTCAGGGAAATTTTCTATTAATAAATATTCGATTTTGTTTTTATATTTACTAAACTTGTTTATATCGAAAAAAAATTTTTTTTTTTTTCCTTGATGATTGTAAAGAGATTCTACTAATATAAATTTTTCAACAACATCATACAAATAGTTTAGTCTTATATCTAATATTAGATCTTCATTATTAAACATAAAACAATCGTAGATTTTCATTTTTATTTTTCTTTATTTATTTTTAAAACTCCAATAAATGCTTCTTGTGGAATTTCTACTCTTCCGAATTGTTTGGATCTAGCTTTACCTTTTTTTTGTTTTTCGAGTAATTTTCTCTTTCTATCTGTTGCTCCACCACCATGAATCTTGGTCAACACATCCTTTTTAAATCCCTTAATAGTTTCTCTAGCAATAATTTTTCCACCTATTGTTGCTTGCACAGGTATCATAAAATTATGTCTAGGAATTAAATCTTTTAATTTTTCACAAACTTCTCTTCCTGTTTTTTGTGCAAAATCTTTGTGAATCATCATAGCAAGAGCGTCCACTGGCTCAGAATTTACTAAAATTCCCAATTTTACCAAATCACCTTCCCTATGTTCAATTATCTCATAATCAAAACTAGCATAACCACTTGTCACAGATTTCAATCTATCATTAAAGTCGAAAACAACTTCATTTAAAGGCAATTCGTAATTAACTACCGCCCTACTTCCCGAATAGCTTAAGTTTGTCTGAATGCCTCTTTTATCTTGGCAAATTTTCATTATTGATCCAAGGTATTGATCTGGTGTTATAATTGTTGCCTTAATCCATGGTTCTTCAATAAATTTTATATGCGTTGGATCGGGCAAGCTTGATGGATTTTGTAAATCTATTATATCCCCTTTATTTAAATGTACCTTATAAACAACGCCAGGGGTGGTGGTTAGTAAATTTATATCGAATTCTCTTTCCAATCTTTCTGTGACTATTTCTAAATGTAGCAATCCTAAAAAACCACATCTAAAACCTAAGCCAAGTGCTGAAGAAGATTCGGCCTCATAAGAAAAACTAGCATCATTTAATTGAAGTTTTGCTAGTCCATCTTTTAATTTTTGATATTCGGAACTATCCACTGGGAATAATCCACAAAAAACAACTGGTTTACTTGGTTTAAATCCTGGCAAAGCTTCTTTTAACGGTCTGCTTGCTTCACATATAGTGTCTCCAACTTTTGTTTCAGATAAATTTTTAATACCAGTTATAATAAATCCAATTTCACCTGTGTTTAATTCATTAACATCTTTTGGCTTAGGCGTAAAAACTCCAACTTTTTCTATAAAATATTCTTGATTAGTAGACATCATTTTAATTTTCATGTTTTTTGTAATTTTTCCATCAATTACTCTCACTAAGACTACGACACCCAGGTATGCATCATACCAACTATCAACTAATAGACATTTTAAAATTTCATTATTTTTTCCTTTTGGACCTGGAAGTGATTTAATAATCTGTTCCAAAATTTCCTCAATACCCTCTCCTGTTTTTCCTGAACATGCGATAGTATCTGTTGTGTCTATGCCTATTACATCTTCAATTTGTTTTTTAGTTTTTTCTAAATCTGATGCAGGTAAATCAATTTTATTTAATACTGGAACAATTTCATGATTAATATCTAAAGCTTGATAAACATTAGCTAATGTTTGAGCTTCTACTCCCTGTGTACTATCAACTATCAAAATAGATCCTTCACATGCATATAAAGATCTGCTTACCTCATAACTAAAATCTACATGTCCTGGAGTATCAATAATATTTAAAATATAATCTTTACCATCTTTTGCCTTATAATTAAGTTTTACCGTTTGAGCTTTAATTGTTATGCCTCTCTCACGCTCTATATCCATAGAGTCTAGAACTTGCGCTTTCATCTCTCTTTCAGTAAGGCCACCACACTTGTGAATTATTCTATCAGCAATTGTAGATTTGCCATGATCTATATGTGCAATTATTGCAAAATTTCTTATATGATCAATAGTGCTCATACTTATGATCTTATCTTAGCGCCAGTTTTTGTTTCGACTGTAGATATTATAAGTTGATTAAGTTTTTCAAGATCTTCTTCTTTTAATGTTTTTTCTGAAGACTGAATTGTGACATTTAGTGCAATTGATTTTTGATCTTCCGGGATATTTTCTGCCTGATAAACATCAAATACTCGTACCGCTTTAATTAAATTTTGATCCACATTAGAAATTATTTCTATCAATTCTTGTGCTTGAAAATTTTTATCTATAACAAAAGCAAAGTCTCTTTCTGATTTTTGATAATCAGAATATTGATATTGTAGTTTTTGATCATTTAATGATTTTTTAGTTTGCTTAATATTGTCTAAAAATATTTCAAAACCAACTAATGACTCTGTTTTGGTATTTGTTTGTTTTAATATATTTGGATGAATTTCTCCAAAAAAAGCCACCACTTTTTCTTTATTTTTGTTTAAAAATACTCTCCCAGATTTGCCTGGGTGATAATAGTTAGGAGTTTTATCATCTATATATAGTTTTTTTTGACTAAATCCTGCTTCAACCAAGCTTTGTACTACGTCTTGTTTCACGTCAAAAACATCAACTAACCTCTCTTTCTCCAGCCAGCTTAATCTTGAAATTTTACCTGAACGTAAACCTCCGGCAACTATCTCTTGTTGTCCAGGTTGAGAACCGAAAAATATTGGTCCAATCTCAAATAGTGAAATATCTTTAAATCCTCTATCTAAGTTTTTATTAAGATAAATAATTAGATTTGAAAAAATAGAATTTCTTAAAATATTGAGGTTAGAGCTTATTGGGTTTACAATTTTAATTTCTTTATTATCTTTAATAAATAGTTGATTAATTTTTGCATCGGTAAAAGACCAAGTGATAGTTTCTAAAAACCCCTTGGATGCAATAGATCGTTGAAGAAAATGAAATAGTTTTTGCTTAGTATTTAAGGTTGGTTTATTTCTAACTTTTTCTGGTTCAACAATTTTAATTTTATCATAACCATGTATTCTCACTATTTCTTCAACAATGTCTATTTCCTGCTTGATATCCGGTCTCCAAGATGGAACATATAAAACTAAGACTTTTTTTTCTTTTTTTACTTTAAAGCCAAGATCTATTAAGATTTTGATCATTTCTTTTTGTTTAATATCAAAACCAGTAATTTTTTGAAATGATAATGGGTCAAATTTTACTAAATTATTTTGGACATTTTCAGACTTTTGAATATCAAATTTACTGACCTCACCTCCGCAAATTTTTGTAATTAACTCAGCGGCTCTTTGAAGTCCTTGTTCAATTGACAAAGGATCAATGCCTCTTTCAAATCTAAACTTTGCATCTGTATCTATACTTAAAATTTTAGAAGTTTTTCTAATAGATCCTGGGTTAAAATAAGCAGCTTCAATTAGCACATTCTTAGTATCTAATTCTGTCCCTGATCTAGTTCCTCCAATTATTCCGCCTAAACCTAATATGCCAGAATTATCTGAAATTACACACATCTCATTTTCAAGTTTATAATTTTTATTATCTAATGCTTTAAAAGTTTCTCCTTTTTTAGAATTTCTAACTATTATATTTTTATCTATTTTATCTGCATCGTAAGCGTGCAGTGGTCTATTTAAATCAAACATTATGTAGTTAGTAGCATCGACTATTGCTGAAATAGGTTGTTGGCCTAATAAAATAATTTTTTCTTTTAACCAATTAGGACTTTTGGTATTTTTCACTCCAGTAATCAAGCAACTTCCAAAAATAGTACAACCTTGTTTTTTTTCTTTTGTTATTTTTATACTAATCTTTTGTTTATTTTTTTGGATTAGTTTTTCTTTTTTAATATTTTTTAATTTTCCAAACCCTGTGGCCGCTAAATCCCTTGCTATACCTCTTACTCCTAAACAGTCTGCTCTGTTTGGAGTAATTGAGATATCTATTATTTTTAAATTACTTTTTGGAAAGTAATTTTGACCGATTTTCTTATTATATTTTGTATTTGAAAGTTCAATAATTCCATCACTTTCATCAGATAAATTTAACTCAGATTCTGAACAAAGCATTCCATAAGAAGTTATCCCTCTTATCTTACTAACTGCCAACTTCATTTGGTTTTTAGGTATCGTTGCACCAGGCGGAGCATAGATTGTTACCAAGTCCTCTTTTGCATTTGGTGCTCCACAAACAACCTTAACAGGGTCTTTTGATCCTATATCAACATCACATACTTTTAATCTATCTGCAGCAGGATGCTTTTCTGCTTTTAATATTTTAGCAATCAAAAAACTATTCTTAGCACTGGATTGACTATCTACACTTTCTACTTCAAGACCAATATCTGTTAGCTTGTTAATAATTTGATTTTCATTAAGCTTTGTATCAAGATGATCTTTCAGCCAATTAGTAGTTATTTTCATCTGCTAAGGCCTCTATAATTTGATGGTACGTCCAAAGGATCGAAACCAAAATGATTTAACCATCTATAATCACAATCAAAAAAAGCTCTTAAGTCATTAATTCCATACTTAAGCATTGCTAATCTATCTATTCCAATTCCAAATGCATATCCTTGATATTTTTTAATATCAATTTTTACGTTCTTTAAAACATTTGGATGCACCATTCCACATCCTAAAATTTCTAACCACTTATCTCCTTCTCCAATTACAATTTTTCCATTTTTAATTTCGTACCCAATATCAACTTCCGCAGAAGGTTCTGTAAATGGAAAATGACTAGGTCTAAACCTCATTTTAATCTTATCAACTTCAAAAAATTCTTTAACAAAATAATTCAAACAACCTTTTAAATGACCCATATTTATATTTTGATCTATATGTAATCCCTCAACTTGGTGAAACATTGGAGAATGAGTTTGGTCACTATCAGATCTATAAGTTCTGCCTGGTGCAATAATTTTAAAAGGAGGTTTATCTTTAAGCATAGTTCTAATTTGAACTGGTGAAGTATGTGTTCTTAATAATAAATCTTTTTTGTCATCTAGATAAAAAGTATCATGCATATCTCGCGCTGGATGACTTTCAGGTGTATTTAAGGCCGTGAAGTTATTATATTCATTTTCTACATCTGGACCTTCTTCGACACTAAAACCAATTTCTGAAAATATAGATGATATTTCATCAATCACTTGTGATACAGGATGAATTTTCCCCTGAGAAAAAGATCTTCCGGGTAAAGTAACATCTACTTTTTCTTTTTCTAATTTTTGATTTATTTCTTTTTTTTCAATATCTTGAATTTTTTTTACTATTAAATTTTGAAGTTCGTCTTTTACAGAATTTAAATCTGAAGCAAGTTTTTTTCTTTCATTTTCCGTAACAGCTCCTAATTTTTTAAATTGTAAAGATATAAGTCCACTTTTTCCAAACAGATCGGTCTTAATTTCATTAACTTGATTTAAGTCTAAGTTTTCTTTCAACTTTAAAAGAAATTCATCTTTTACTTTTTTAATATCAGACATATTTACAGATTATTTCTTCACTGAATAAAAACAATAGTGAAGATTAATTTAGTGCTGATTGAGCTTTTTTTACGATTGTTTTAAAGGCTTCTGGGTTGTCATAGGCGATTTCTGCTAGTATTTTCCTATCAAGCTTAATTCCAGATTTGCTTAAACCATTAATAAATTTCGAATATGTTAAACCCTCAGATCTTACGCCTGCATTGATTCTTTGTATCCACAAAGATTTAAATTCTCTTTTTTTAACTCTACGGTCTCTATAGGCATACTGCATTGCCTTTTCCATTGCTTGTTTTGCAATTCTAATGGTATTTTTTCTTCTGCCCCATTGACCCTTAACAGCTTTTAAAACTTTTTTATGTTTAGCGTGACTAGTTACGCCTCTTTTAACTCTTGCCATTTTATCCTCTTAAACTGTAGGGCATATATGATTTAACTATTTTGCTATCTTGTTTTGACATTGTAGTTGTGCCTCTTAATTTTCTTATTTGTGAGTTTGTTCTTTTAATCATGCCGTGTCTTTTTCCTGCTTGAGCCATAATAACTTTGCCTCTTGCAGTAATTTTAAATCTTTTTTTTGCTGAGCTTTTTGTTTTTAATTTTGGCATAATGTGAGGAGTTATACAAATATTGCTATAAATTTACAACCTCTATTATTCTCTACAAAGGTTGAATAACCATTATCATTTGTTTGCCATCAAACTTTGGATGTAGTTCTACTTTGCCTATACTTTTCATATCCTCTTTAATTTTATTCATTAGTTCATTACCTAAGTGGGAATGTTGCAATTCTCTACCCTTAAATCTAATCGTAAATTTTACCTTATCCCCTTTAGATATAAACTTTTTTGCATTTTTTACTTTAAAGTCATAATCATGAACTTCTGTGACTGGTCTTAGCTTAATTTCTTTTAGCAAAACTATTTTTTGTTTTTTTTTTGCCTTGTTAGCTTTTTTTTGTGCATCATATTTAAATTTTCCCATATCAATAATCTTACATACAGGTGGTTTTGCTTTAGGTGCAATTTCAATCAGGTCTAAACCTTCTTCCTTCGCCATTGATATAGCTTCATTGGTATTTAAAATTCCTAAATTTTCCCCCTTGCTGTTTATAACCTGTACTTCAGGAGAATTTATTCTGTTATTTGATTTTGGTCCTCTATTCTTAGTTCTACGTTGAAAATAATTTTGCTTAAAATCTGCCACTTAGTTTGAAGATGCTTTATTTAAAGCTTTAAATTTTTTTAGAAATATATTTAGTTCCATAGTTTCTTGTTTATTAGTATCCAATCTTCTAATAGTTACAGCGTTACTGTCAACTTCTTTTTTTCCACAAATCAATAAAAGTGGTATTTTTGATAAAGAATGCTCTCTAATTTTGTAATTTAAATTATGATTTTTTAAATCTACCTCACATCTAATTCCAGTATCTCTAATTTTTTTATTAATTTCTTTTGCATAAGATTCAAATTCATCTGAAACTGGAATAACCATAGCTTGCAAAGGTGCAATCCAAAATGGAAGTTTACCCGCATAATGTTCAATTAATATTCCAATAAATCTTTCTAATGATCCAAATAATGCTCTATGTAACATGACTGGAACTTTTTTTGTTCCATCTTTATCTACAAATAATGCATCTAATCTTCCTGGTAAATTAAGATCTACTTGCAAGGTTCCACATTGCCAGTCTCTTCCTATTGCATCTCTTAAAACAAATTCAATTTTTGGTCCATAAAATGCACCTTCTCCTTTGTTAATGCTGTACTCAAGTTTTGATGCTTTTACAGCTTTTAACAAGGCACTTTCTGCTTTATCCCAAACGTTATCGTCTCCAACTCTTAAATCTGGTCTATCGGAATATTTTAAAATCACATTTTCAAATCCAAGATCTTTATAAATGTCTAAAATTAAATTTGTAACTAAAAGACATTCTTCTGTTATTTGATCATCTGTACAAAAAATATGCGCATCATCTTGAGTAAAAGCTCTAACTCTTAATAATCCATGTAAAGCTCCAGAAGGCTCGTACCTATGTACTTTACCAAATTCTGATATTCTTAAAGGAAGATCTCTATAACTTTTCAGTCCTTGATTAAAAACTTGAACATGACCTGGACAATTCATGGGCTTTATTGCAAATATTTTTTCATCAGGTGTTTGAGAAGTATACATATGTTCTCCAAACTTTTCCCAATGTCCTGACTTTTCCCAAAGTGATCTATCTAAAATTTCTGGAGTATTTACCTCTTTGTATCCAGCATCATCTTGTCTATTTCTCATATAAGCAATCAAATTTAGAAAAAGATTCCATCCTTTTTCATGCCAAAATACTGCTCCTGGACTTTCTTCTCTAAAATGAAATAAATTCATTTCCTTTCCTAATTTTCTATGATCTCTTTTTTCAGCTTCTTCAATTCTCTTTAGATGGTCATTCAAATCTTTTTGATTAGACCATCCAGTTCCATAGATTCTTTGCAACATTTCATTATTTGAGTCTCCTCTCCAATATGCTCCCGAGACTTTTGTAAGTTTAAAATATTTGCCAATTTTTCCTGTAGAAGATAGATGCGGACCTCTGCATAAATCATACCAAGATCCATGATGATAAATAGTAACTTCTTCTTCTCCTGGGATGCTCTCAATAATTTCTGCTTTATATAGCTCTCCCTTATTTTTAAAATGAGAAATGGCTTTTTTTCTATCCCAAACCTCTCTCTTTGTAGTTTCATCTCTATCAACTATCTCTTTCATTTTAATTTCTATTTTATCTAAATCATCTTTAGTAAAAGGTTCTTTTCTTGAAAAATCATAATAAAAACCATTTTCAATTACTGGCCCTATTGTAACTTGTGTTTTTGGAAAAAGTTCCTGGACTGCCATCGCAAGAATATGTGCCGTATCATGTCTAATTGTTTCTAGCCCTTCTTTATCTTTTGCGGTAAATATTTGAATAGAACAATCATTGTCAATAACGCAATTTAAATCTTTTTGCTCCCCATCCACGCTCATTATAAGCGCTTGTTTTGATAAAGATTTACTTATTTTTTCAGCAATCTCATGTCCCGTGACACTGTTTGGAAAATTTATATTCTTACCGTCAGGTAATTTAATTATTGGCATCTAATTTAATAATTTTTTATATTCTGTGTAAGTAGAAAAGCACATTTTTTCAATATTAAATTTTTTAATTATATTTTTTCTACCCTCATTACCCATAGATTTCAATATAGATTCATTTAAGTGCAAAACTTCTATTATTTTTTTACTTAATGAATCAGAATTCCCAGCCTCAAATAATACGCCAGTTTTATTATTTATTATTGTTTCATTGGATCCTCCAATATTACTAGCGATTATTGGTTTTTCCATTGCTTGAGCTTCTACGGATATTCTGCCAAACGCTTCTGGCTCAATTGATGATGAAACCACTATATCAGAAATTTTATATGCTAAGGGCATATTTCTACAATTCTTTATAAATTTTAGTTGATTATTTAGTCTATATTGTTCTGCAAGGTTTATTAGTTTTTTTTTATAAATACTTCTTCCTTGATCGTCTCCCAATATAACTGCATAGAAAGCTTTATAACCTAGCTCTATATTTACAAGATTAATTGCTTCTATAAACATTTCTTGACCTTTCCATTTAGTTAGTCTTCCAGGTAACAATATTAGTTTTTTCTCTTTTGTAATTTCCCATTTTTTAATTAGTTTATCTTCTTCGGACTCTATTGTTGCTGATGGATCAAAATAATCTGTATTTATACCCCTAAAAATAACTAAGAATTTTTTTTTATATTTTAAATATTCTGAATAATTTTGATTTATATGTGAAAAAATAAAATTTGATCCTGCTATTATTAAATTTGATCTTAGCATTACTGAATTATAAAATTTTTTAATAAAACCTTTAAAATTATAAGTGCCATGAAAAGTAGTTACAAGTTTTCTTCTTGTTATAGTGGTGGCTATTAAACAAGACCAGGCAGGAGCCCTGCTTCTTGCGTGAACAATGGATATATTATAAAATAAAATAATAAAAGTTAAGACTATTGAATTAATTAAAATCAAAATTGGATTTTTACTTTGAACTAAAAGTCTTATGACGGTTACCTTTTTTTTATCTACATACTTAAGCAGTTCCCCACCACTAGTAACTATATATGAAGTACAATTATTTTCAGGTAAGTAATGAGCTAGGTCATAGCAGCCCGTTTCTGCTCCTCCATAATCCATTTTTGGTATAACCTGTAAAACTTTTAATTTAGATGACATTTGATAGAACTATATAATAAGAAATTAAGGTAATAAACTTTAATGAATAAATTTAAATATTTAAAAATATCAAATAATAAAAAAATTAGATATTTGACTAATTATTATAAGCAAAATCTCTATATAGTTTTTCTCCATGGTTTTATGTCTGACTTAAATGGGGATAAACCTAAAGCTTTTCTAAAATATTGTAAAAAACAAAAGCTAGGGTTTTTGGGGCTAGAATATTCTGGACATGGAAAATCATCAGGGAAATTTACTAATGGTAATATTACCAATTGGAGCATGGAAACTCAAACTATTATAAAGGCGATTATTAAAAAAAACGATTTTATTTTAATTGGTTCAAGTATGGGATCATGGATATCATTAAATCAATTTAAAAATTTTCAAAAACAAATTAAAGGATTTTTAGGAATTGGATCTGCTCCTGAATTTCTAGAAAAATTAATGTGGAAAAAATTTTCAAAACAAATGAAAAAAGAGACTATTAAAAAAGGTGTATATAATTTAAAGCATGGAGATTATGAATATCCTATTACTTATCAGTTAATAAAGGATGGTAGAAAAAATAAAGTTTTAAAACGAAAAATAAAATCTAAAATAAATGTTACAATGATACATGGCAGTAAAGATAAAGTTGTTCCATTAAGTTATTCAAGAAAAGTTCTTAAATTATTTTACAAGGCCAAAAAAAAATTAATAATCATTAAAAATGGCGATCACAGTTTATCAAGTAAAAAAAATCTTAAAAAAATTACTTTTGAGCTAGATAAGATTGTTTCTAATGTAATTTAAACCTTCTACATATGTTGGAAATTTTAACTTATATTCAAAAAAATTTTTCATTTTTTTGTTACTAACTTTTTTTGAATCTTTATAAAAATTTTTCAACATTTCACTTTCAATGTCTTTTACTTCAATAGTTTCTGGTTTTTCTAAATTCAAAATTTTAACCCCATATAAAGTTATTTCTTTTGATGAAGATGGTTTATCGTCAGAAATATTATAAATCTCTCCTGCCTTAAAATTTGAGAGAGATTTAAATAAAACATTTGCAATATCTTCAACATGAACTCTTGAAAAAAAATGATCTTTTTTATTAATGATATTTATATTTCCTGATTTTAATCTTAATAATATGTTGTTTTGATTTGAATAAATTCCAGATAATCTAAATATCTGAATTGGCAATTTTTCATTTTTAAATAAAGACAGCCAATTTTTTTCTGATTCGGCTCTACCAATTCCATTTGAAGATGTTGGGTTTGTTTTACTTTCTTCATTTACCCATTCACCATTGTAGTTACCATAAACGCTAGTTGCTGATAAGTAAGTTATCCATTTAGGATTACTTATTTTTATTATTTTAGAAAAATTTTTAATAACTATATCAACTCCATTAACTGGTGGAATTGATATTAAAATATGATCAGATTTTTTAAGTTTTTCAATTAAATTCGCATCAAATCTTTTATCATTAAATTGGTAACTATTATAAGCAATGTCATCAATTTTATGCTGTTTGGTTATATCTCTAGATGTTGTTGATAAATTAATATTAAAATTTTCTAATTTAAGTTTTTTAATAAAATTTTTTGCTACTTTCCCAAATCCAAAACAAAAAATATTTATATCCCTCATTTTAACTAACTTCTTTAATAATTGAATCAAGAGAAATTGGATTTTCAAGTTTAGTTAGCATTTCTTTTGGACAAACTTGAATAAAATTAGAAATTTCAGTATCAAAATTTTTAATTATTTTGTTTGATAGTTCTGAATTAGTTTCTTTAAAATGTTCTTGAATTAATTTTTTTAATAAATTTATCCAAAACTTTCTTTGAACTGATTGCCAAACTACAGACTCTGGATTTACTCTTTTTTCAAATTGGTTCTTTGGATCATAAATAAAAGCCATACCTCCGGTCATCCCTGCTGCAAAATTATCACCTACTTCTCCAAGAATAACAACCGTTCCGCCGGTCATGTATTCACACCCATTTGAGTTGCAACCTTCAATCACTGAGATAGCTCCTGAATTTCGTACTGCAAATCTTTCTCCTGCTTGCCCAGCCGCAAATAGCTTTCCAGAGGTTGCTCCGTATAAAACTGTATTGCCAATAATTGTGTTTTCATAAGAAACTAAATTGCTTTCATCAGATAGTTTTATAGAAATTATAGCACCAGACAAACCTTTGCCCACATAGTCATTGGCATCACCTTTAAGAATAAGCTTTAAACCTTTGGTTCCAAATGCCCCGAAAGATTGCCCTGCCGATCCAACAAATTTTAATGTTAAAAATTCATTATCTAATTTATTTTGTCCATATTTTCTGTAAAGATAGTGAGATATTCGCGTTCCCACTGCTCTATTAGTATTTTTTATTATAAATTCTTTTTCAATTATTTTTGATTTTTTTAGACACTCTTCTATTTCAGGCCATATTATCTGATCTAAAGTGTCTGGAACTTTATTTATTTTCTGATTTTCACAATATCTCTTATTATCTCCTGAATCTGCTTGAACAAAAAGTGGGTTTAAATCTAAATCATCTAAATTAGAAGATGCTTTGCTTACTTGCCTTAATAAATCTGTTCTGCCGATTACTTCGTTTAAAGATTTAAAACCAAGTTCGGCAAGAATTTCTCTGACTTCTTGTGCTATGAATGTAAATAAATTTACTATCTTTTCAGGTGTTCCCGTAAATTTTTCTCTTAATTTATTATCTTGAGTGCATACTCCTACAGGGCAAGTGTTTGAGTGACACTGTCTAACCATTATGCAGCCCATAGCAACAAGTGCTGTTGTGGCTACACCATATTCTTCAGCTCCCATCATTGCTGCAATAACAACATCTCTACCCGTTTTTATACCACCATCAGTTCTTAAAGTTACATTATGTCTTAAATTATTTAATGTTAATACTTGATTGGCTTCAGTTAGTCCCATTTCCCATGGGATTCCAACATACTTAACGCTTGTTTGTGGTGTGGCTCCTGTCCCACCATTATGTCCTGAAATTAAAATTATATCTGCTTTCGCTTTTGCAACTCCTGCTGCTATTGTTCCAATTCCTGAAGATGCAACAAGTTTAACCCCAACTCTAGCATTAGGATTGACTTGTTTTAAATCATAAATTAACTGAGCTAAGTCTTCGATTGAATAAATATCATGATGCGGTGGTGGTGAAATTAAAGTCACCCCTGGCGTTGAATGTCTTAATCTGGCTATCTCATCTGATACCTTAAACCCAGGTAATTGACCTCCTTCTCCTGGCTTTGCTCCTTGGGCTATTTTAATTTCTATTTCATTGCAATTATTCAAATAATTAATTGTCACTCCAAATCTTGCAGAAGCAATTTGTTTTACTCTTGAATTGGCACTATCTCCATTTTTCATTACTGTAAATCGTTTTTCATCTTCACCGCCTTCACCACTACAAGAGGCACCTTTAATTCTGTTCATTCCAATGGCTAAAGTTTCATGGGCTTCTTTTGAAAGTGCTCCATGAGACATACTTCCGCTCCCGAATCTTTTTAAAATATTTTCTAGTGGTTCCACTTCTGAAACATTTATAGATGGGTTTAAATATCTTTTTCTGAAATCTATTAAATCCCTGAGATTTATTGGGGGCAAGTTATAAATACCTGCTGCATATTTTTTATAGACCTCAAAAGAATTGGACGTTACGGCACTTTGAAGTAGATGAATTAGTTTGCCTTGATACTGATGAGTTTCACCATTTTTTCTATATCGATAAATTCCACCTATTGGTAATACAGATTCTATACTTTGAAAGGCTTCTTTATGAATATCTCTTAATTTTTTTTCTATTCCTGTTAAACCAATTCCTGAAATTTTTGATACAACTCCTGGAAAATAATCTGATACTATTGTTCTGCTCAATCCAACTGTTTCAAAATTACATCCACCTCTATAAGAGCTAAGAACAGATATGCCCATTTTAGACATGATTTTCAACAATCCAAAATTTACAGATCTAATATATCTTTCTATGCATTCTTCATACCTAAATTTTCCAAAAAGGTTTTTTTCAAACCTTTGATAGAGACTGTCTAAGGCTAAATAAGGGTTAATTGTTGTTGCGCCTACCCCTAAGAGTGTTGCAAATGAATGTGTGTCCAGCGCCTCTCCTGTCTGCGCATTAATCGAAACATAGCCTCTTAATTTATTTTTTACCAGGTAAGTATTTATTGCTCCTACGCTTAAAAGCATTGGAATTGGTAGCCTTTTTGCAGATATATTCTTATCACTTAAAATTAATTGAGTAACACCTTGTCTCACTGCAATTTCAGATTCCTTTTTAATTCTTTCAATCGCACCGTCAAGATTTTCACCAGATGAGAATGTACAGTCAATGGTTAATGAGTTTTTCTCAAAAAAATTAATAAATTTTTCTAACTGTGAGTTTGATAATATAGGATTTTCTAAAACATAAATATTATCTTTCGTAAGATCATTAAAATCTAAAATGTTACCCAGATCTCCAAATCTAGTTTTTAAGCTCATTACTTTGTTTTCTCTTAATGAGTCAATTGGTGGATTGGTCACCTGGCTAAAATTTTGTCTAAAAAAATGATAAAGTGGTCTATATCGGTCAGATAATACTGCTAATGGCGTATCATCCCCCATTGAGCCTGTAGCCTCTTTTCCATCCTCGGCCATTGGGTGCAAAATTAATTCTAAATCTTCTATACTTATCCCGAACGCATGCTGTCTTCTTTTTAATTCTTCTCCCGAAAATAAGTTTTTTTCATTAGATATAGTGATTTTTTTATCAAGATTAACTATCTGTGCATTAAAATGTTTATACTCTTTAGCTAGATAATTTTTTATTTCACTATTTGTAAAAACTTTTCCCTTTTCAATTCTTACTCCAATAATTTCACCTGGTCCTAATTTTCCTTTGCTAACAATCTGTTTTTCATTAAGCTTAATCATTCCTGTTTCTGACCCAGCAAATAAAAGTTTATCTTTTGTAATTGTAAATCTTAATGGTCGTAATCCATTTCTATCAGTAGCTGCTATTACCCATTCATTATCTGTTGCTGCTATTGCTGCCGGTCCATCCCATGGTTCCATTGTGCTATTTAAAAAATTAAATAATTGTTGATGGTCTTTTGATAAAATTTTACTTTTTTTTGACCACGCATCAGGAATTAACATTAATTTTGCCAAAGGTGCTGGTTGACCAGAAATATTTAGAAGTTCAAAAACATTATCTAGCGCTGCTGAATCTGAGTTCCCAGATACAATAACAGGTTTAAGATTTTCTATATTGTCAAATAATGGACTCTGCATTTCTTGTTCATGAATTTTCATCCAATTAATATTTCCCTTTAAAGTATTAATTTCTCCATTATGTGCGATTGCTCTAAAAGGTTGAGCAAGATCCCAGCTAGGAGCAGTATTTGTAGAAAATCTTTGGTGGAATATTACATATCGCGAAATAAATCTTTCATCTTGAAGGTCTAAATAAAAGTCTGACAAGGATTCTGCAAGAAACATTCCTTTGTAAATAATAGATTTAGAGCTGAATGAGCAAATATAAAAATTATCTAATTGAATTTTGCTCGATTCTTTTTCAATTTTTCTTCTAGATTCATAAAGTTTTCTTTCTAATTCTTTGCCAACTAAATTTTTATTTAAATGTTTAAATAATACTTGTGCTATCTCGGGTCTTGTTTGATTTGCTTTTTCACCCAAAACTTTGGTATTAACTGGGACTTGTCGCCAACCATAAATACTAAAATTACTTTTAGTAAGTTCTTTTTCAATTAAAGTTCTACAATTTTCCTGCGCTTCATAGTTATTTCTTGGCAAAAAAACCATTCCAACACAAATTTCTGAATTATCATACTTGTGACCCGTAAGCTCTATTTTTTCTGCAAAAAAGTCCGAAGGGATTTCTAAGTGAATTCCAGCTCCATCTCCTGTTTTACCATCAGCATCAACCGCTCCTCTGTGCCAAACAGCTTTTAAAGCCTCAATTCCATATTCAACCACTTTTCTTGACTTTTTGCCTTCTGTTGACGCTACTAATCCTACGCCACATGCGTCATGTTCCATATTTTTAGAATAAACGTAGCTATCTTCAAGAATTTTAAGATTTTTTTTGTATCTATTCATTATGCAACTTTCTCGTTATTAAGCTCTTTGTTTTCTAAATATTTTTTAATAGATAAAGCAGAATCTCTACCATCTTTAATAGCCCAAACTACTAATGAGGCTCCTCTTACAATATCTCCAGCCGCAAATACTCCTGGCAAATTAGTTTCCATTGTATCAAAATCTGTTTTCAACGTACCCCACTTAGTAACTTGTAAATTATCTGAGTTAAATAATTTTGGTAAATCTTCTGGATCGAAACCTAATGCCTTAATAATTATATCTGACTTAATATTAAATTCTGAATTTAGTTGAATAACTGGTTTTCTTCTTCCGCTATCATCTGGTTCTCCCAACTGAATTTTATCAGCAATTAAACTTTCAACTTTATTTTTACCTAAAAATTTTTTTGGATTTGACAGCCAAATAAATTCTACACCTTCTTCTTCTGCATTTGTAACTTCTCGAACTGATCCTGGCATATTTTCTTTATCTCTTCTATAAAGACATTTAACCGACTTTGCTTTTTGTCTTACTGAGGTTCTCACACAATCCATTGCTGTATCACCTCCGCCAATTACGACGACATTTTTACCTTCAACATTTAATGTTCCATTATCAAATAATTTTACCTTATCTCCTAATCCTTTTTTGTTTGAAGCTGTTAAAAATTCCATTGCAGGGAAAATATTTGCAAGATCATTGCCAGGTAATTCTATTTCTCTTGCTTTGTAAACTCCTGTGGAAATTAAAAGTGCATCATGTTTTTCTCTTAGTTGATCTAAAGTTGCATCTTTACTTACTTCAAAATTTTGAATAAATTTTATTCCACCCTCTTTTAATAATTTTGTTCTTCTTTCGACAACGAATTTTTCTAATTTAAAATTTGGAATTCCATAAATCAACAAACCTCCAGCTCTATCATAACGGTCATATACAGTAATTTGATAACCAAATTTACGAAGTTGTTCAGCGGCAGCTAATCCCGCTGGTCCAGCACCAATAATTCCAACTCTTTGATTTTTTTCATTTTTTACTTTTATTGGATTTATCCATCCCTGTTCCCATGCATTATCCGTGATATATTTTTCGACAGAGCCTATAGTAACTGTGCCATGACCAGATTTCTCTATCACACAATTACCCTCACATAGTCTGTCTTGAGGGCAGATTCTTCCACATACTTCAGGCATATTATTAGTGCTTTGTGCTAATTCATAAGCTTCTTTTAATCTTCCCTCTGCAGTAAGCTTAAGCCAATCTGGGATATTATTGCTTAAAGGACAATGAACTTGACAAAAAGGAACGCCACATTGAGAACATCTGCTCGATTGCTCTGTAGCCTTTTCTTTTATAAAGTTTTTGTAAATTTCATTAAAATCCTCTTTTCTACTTGAAACATCTCTTTTAGGTGGATTTTGTTGACCTATTTTTACAAATTTTAACATTTTATCTGGCATTTTATCTTTAAAAAATCACCATATATAAAGATTTTATTTATTAAAAGCATAATAAGGACAGTATATTTGACCTATTTTTTAAAAATACCAAATAAACCATCACTTTTTAATATTTGCATACCTATTATGTGGCCACGGAATTGTTTAATTTAGTTAGTATTTAAGTTACCTATTAAAATAATGCTCTCTAGTCTTATTGAAATAATTATTTTATCTCTCATTCAAGGTGTGTCTGAATTTTTACCAATAAGTTCTTCTGCTCACTTAATTATAGTTTCAATGCTTTATGAATTTAAATCTAACTCACTTTTAATTGATGTAAGTCTCCATCTCGGATCTTTATTTGCAATTATATTTTTTTTTAGAAAAGATTTATTAAATCTAAAAACTAATAAAAAACTATTATCATTAATTATTATAGGGTCTATTCCAATTATATTAGCAGGGTATATTCTTTATAGTACACAATTAATTCATTTATTAAGAGACATTAAAGTTATTGCATTTACAACATTAATTTTTGCAATCATTTTATATTTAGCAGATAAAAATAGCTCTGGTAAAAAAATATCTTTAGATTTAAATTTGAAGAATATTCTTTACATAGGTATTTTCCAAATTTTAGCTTTAATACCTGGAGTAAGTAGGGCAGGGATAACAATAACAGCCGGAAGAATTTTGAAATTTAATAGAGTTGATTCTAGCAAAATTTCTTTTTTATTATCAATACCCGCATTAGGCGGTGCTAGTATTTTAAGCTTAAAAAATATTTCAGAACAAAGTTTAGAATTTAACTATTTGGCTTTAATATCTATAGTTTTATCTTTTTTATTTTCTTATTTAACTGTGAAATTTTTTTTAAACTATATTAAAAAATTTTCCTTAAATATTTTTGTAATATATAGAATAATTTTAGGCTTAATACTTTTTTTCATTATCTATAATTAAATTTTATTTTATTGTAATTCTATACATTTTACGACTTCCATTAAAAGGTGTAGCTTGATGAAGCATAGATCTATTATCCCATATCGCCAATGAATTCTTTTCCCATTCTAATTCAAAAATAAAATTTTTTTTAACTTGATGTTTAAACAAAAAATTTTTTATTTTACTATCCTCTTGTTTATCTACATTTAAAAATTTTTCTACATGACCAGGACTACAATATATAGCTTTTCGTTTATTAATTTTTCTAACAATTTTGTGAGTTGTTTTAAAACTTCTAGATTTTCCTGTGCCTTTCTCTTTTTCTCTTTCAAGTCTTGTTACTGAAATAGGACCAGATGAGGAAAAAACTGCTTTTAAATTTTTAATTTTTTTTTTGTAAAATTTAGATAAATTTTCATAAGCCAAATATTGAGATGCAAACTCTGTATTTCCTAAACCTTTTTTTGGAACTATTTTTGCTAATAGCATAGTAAGCCTGGGTGGTTTTTTAGTATAACTCGAATCTGTATGAAATTGCTCTCCAAAACTTGGTCCTTTATCAGACATTTTTCTTTCTACTACGGTGATCTGTGAAAATTTATTACTTAACCCTTTTAACATTGGATAATCTGCTATTTGACCAAATTTTTTTGCAAATTCAATATAGTTTACTGGCTTTAAATTCTGATTGCGAAAAAAAATTACACCATATTTATTTAATGATTCTTTTATTAATTTAATTTGATTTTTAGTAATATTGTTTAAATTACAAATTAACTCAGCTCCAATATTTTTTTTACAAGGCTTTATTTTAATGCCTAAATTTCTTATCATAAATTGGTAAAAGTTGTGAAAATATAACTGCAATCAAAATAAATAAGCAGCCAATTAAATTATTGATATCCAAAATTTGATTTAACAAAAACCATGCTGCTATTGTGGCAAAAGCTCCTTCTAAAGAAAATATTATAGCGGCTGGTGCGGGGGAAATGTTTTTCTGTGCATAAATTTGCAAAACAAAAGCTAACCCACCAGACAAAATTCCTGCATATAAAATTTGAAATTTTTCTTTAAGTATATTTGTTATAACAATATCCTCAAAAACTAATCCAATTACGAAAGACAACGAGGCAACGATTAAAGTTTGAATTGCTCCTATAGTTAAAGGTAAATTATGAGTTTTAACAATTTTGCCCGTAAAAATAATATGAGTACTCCAAAAAAAAGCTCCCACTATAACTAAAGTATCTCCCATTCTGACTGTTGCATTATTAAAATTAGTTAATAAATATCCTCCCATTACGCAAAGAAAGACTGATGGCCAAATGCTCCAGTGAACTCTTTTTTTATACATTGCATAAAAAATAACCGGTACCATTGGTACATAAAAAATAGTAAAAAAGGCTGCATTTGCTACATCAGTATAAAGTAAAGCTACTTGTTGGAGAGCTGATCCTAGAAATAAAGATAGTCCAATCAAAATCACTAAGTATGAAAATGTTTTTTTATCTTTTTTTAGAGATTTTTGAATTTTATATCTTTCAAAAATAAATGCTAATGGTGATATAGCTAAGAAACCTACAAAAAATCTAACCGCATTAAATGTAAATGGGCCAATATCATCCATACCTGTATCTTGGGCAATGAAAGTAGTCCCCCATATAAAAGTACAAAGTAATGCACTGAATAATGAAACTGTTTTTGACATTAAGTTTATACGGCTAATTTATAAGCAAAATTTTTACCAAGATTTTCTTTAAGATCATTATTAAATCTTGCCGCTTCAGCTCCATCTATAATCCTGTGGTCATAAGATAAAGACAAAGGAAGTATTGTGCGCAGATAAAACTTGTTATTTATAGAAATTTGTTTTTTCTCTAATCTTCCTATTCCTAAAATTGCTACCTCTGGATAATTAATTATTGGTGTAAAAAATGACCCACCTATCCCTCCAAGGCTAGTTATTGTCATAGATCCCCCAAAAAATTCTTTTTTATTTATTTTTAAATTTTTACATTGCTCACTTACTTTTTTTAGTTCATTACTAATATGATTTATATTTTTATTATTAACATTTCTTATTTTTGGAACCATTAATCCATGGGGGGTGTCTACTGCAATACCTATATGAAAGTATTTTTTCAATGTAATTTTTCCATTTTCAATATCATCTATTGATGAATTAAAGTTTGGGAATTTTTTTAATGAAGCAACTAAAGCTTTCACAATAAATGCTAAAGGAGAAATTTTTTTTTTCTCTCCAGTATATATGTCCGTAAGAGAATTTCTAAAATCTTCCATTTCTGTAATATCTGCCTCATCATGATTTGTTACATGAGGAATAGTTGTCCATGAGTTAACCAAATAAGGAGCGGCAAGTTTTTTAATTCTTGGTATATCTTTTAATTCAATTTCGCCAAAATCTGAGTGAGCAAATTCATTGTTTATTTTATTTATTTTATTTATTTTATTTTCATTTAAGCTTGAATCTTTATTCAGTTGATTTGTAATAAAGTTTTTTACATCGCTTTCAATAACTCTTCCCTTTCTTTCGCTTCCCACAATTTTATTAATATTAATTCCAAATTCTCTTGCAAATTTTCTAATTTTTGGACTCGCTGGAACTTTTATTTTTTTATCTGACATTTTATAATTTTGTTGGCATTGGTTTATCAGTTTTAATATTGTATTTTTTTATAGCCTCTTTTGCATATTTAGAAGCAATTAATTGTTCCTTTGAAAGAATACTTAGGGCATAAGTTACAATATGTTCTTTATCTACTTCAAAAAATTTTCTCAAATTTTCTCTAGTATCGCTTCTTCCAAAACCATCCGTTCCCAAGGAATAAAAGCTTTTTTTTGTATAAGGTCTTATTTGATCTGAATGAGTTCTCATGTAATCTGATGCAGCCAGTACTGGTCCTTCTTTTTTTTTAAGACATTTCTCAACATATGGCATTTTTTGTTTCTTGTCTGGATTTAAAAGATTAAACCTTACAGCTTCCATTCCATCTCTGCCTAATTCATTAAAACTTGTTACGCTCCATATTTCGCTATCAATTTGATATTCGTTTTGAAGGATTTCTGCTCCCGCCAACATTTCTCTTAAAATTGCTCCTGACCCTAAAAGCTGAATCTTAGTTTTTTTATAATTGTTAAACTCTTTTATTTTATACATTCCTTTCAAAATTCCTTCTTCACAACTTTTATCTTTTGGCATTGCAGGATGCGGATAATTTTCATTCATTGTTGTTATATAATAAAAAATATTTTCCTTCTTTTCGTGCATTCTTTTTAGCCCTTCTCTAAAAATTACAGCAAGTTCATAAGCAAAAGTGGGATCATAAGAAACACAATTAGGTATAGTAGATGCCAACACATGACTATGTCCATCTTGATGTTGAAGACCTTCTCCTGCTAAAGTTGTTCTGCCCGAGGTTGCGCCAATTAAAAATCCTCTGGCCTGACTGTCTCCTGCTGCCCAAGCAAAATCTCCAATTCTTTGAAAACCAAACATAGAATAAAATAAATATATTGGTATCATCTCAATATCATGATTTGTATACGCTGTTCCTGCAGCAATCCATGAAGACATTGATCCTGCCTCATTTATTCCTTCTTCTAAAACTTGCCCTTTTTTATCTTCTCTATAAGAACTTAATTGTTCTGAATCTTCTGGTTCATATTTTTGACCTTCGTGGGCATAAATCCCTATTTTTTTAAAAAAACCTTCCATTCCAAAAGTTCTTGCTTCATCAGGAATTATTGGAACTAACCTTGGTGCTACATTTTTATCTCTTAATAAATTTGTTAATAACCGAACTAAAGCCATTGTAGTAGACATTTTTTTTTCACCTGTCGAAACTTTCATAAAATCAAAAATATCTTTTGGGGGCGCTTTAATTGGTTTTGCATAAGTCGTTCTTTCAGGAATAAAACCTCCAAGTTTAATTCTTCTTTCTTTTAGATATCTAATCTCTGAAGAATTATCTTTTGGTTTAAAATATTGAATATCTTGAACCTGTTTATCTGTTAATGGAACATCAAATCTATCTCTATAATATAACAAATCATCTACATCCATTTTTTTTTGTTGGTGTGTAGTATTAACACTTTCGCCTGTTTTACCCATTCCATAACCTTTAATAGTTTTTGCAATAATAACTGTTGGGCTGCCTGTATTTTTTGAAGCTTTATCATATGCTGCATAAACTTTATGTGGATCGTGACCACCTCTATTTAATCGCCAGATATCTTTATCTGATAAGCTGGAAACCAACTCTTTTGTTTCAGGATACTTGCCAAAAAATTTCTCTCTAACGTATAAACCATTTCTTGCTTTAAAAGCTTGATATTCTCCATCTACAGTTTCGTTCATTATTTTAATTAAATGACCAGTCTTATCATTTGCAATTAAGGGATCCCAATAAGATCCCCAAATTACTTTAATCACACTCCAGCCTGCGCCTCTAAAAATTCCTTCTAACTCTTGGATTATTTTTCCGTTTCCTCTAACTGGACCATCTAGTCTCTGTAAATTGCAATTAACCACAAAAATTAAGTTGTCCAATTTTTCTCTAGCAGCTAATCCTATGGCCCCTAATGATTCAGGTTCATCCATTTCTCCATCTCCAAGAAAGGCCCAAACTTTTCTACCTTCATCTTTAATTAATCCTCGATTAATTAAATACTTCATATACCTGGCCTGGTATATTGCTAACATTGATCCTAAACCCATTGAAACTGTTGGAAATTGCCAAAAATTAGGCATTAACCAAGGATGCGGGTAAGACGAAAGACCTCCTGGTTTTACTTCTTGTCTAAAATTATCTAATTGTTTTTCAGTCAACCTTCCTTCCAAAAAAGCTCTGGCATACATACCTGGAGCACTATGACCCTGAAAATAAACCAAATCTCCACCAAATTTATTATTCTTAGCTCTCCAAAAATGATTCATTCCAACATCATAAAGCGTTGCTGCTGATGCAAATGTACCAATATGTCCTCCCAATTCTGGAAATTTTTTGTTAGCTCTTACCACCATCGCTGCCGCGTTCCATCTTATTAAAGATCTAATTCTTCTTTCTATATTCTGATCACCAGGAGATTTTTTTTCGTTCTCAGGTGATATAGTATTTATATAAGGTGTATTTCTTGAAAGAACTAAATCTGATCCCTCTTTATAAGAATGTTCTATCAATTGTTTAATCAAAAATTGAGCTCTTTGATTTCCATCTGTTTCTAACACAGAAGATAGTGACTCTAGCCATTCCTGAGTTTCTAATGGATCAATATCATTTTCATTAATTACTTGAATAATTTTTTTCTGCTCTTTATGAGCAGGCTCTTTCTTAATTTTATTTTCAGTTTTATTAACTTGAACTTGAGTTTCTTTTTTTAAAACAGATTCTGCTTCAACAATTATACTTTCGGTATCTTTTGGAACTATTTTTTCTGAAATATTTTCTTTTGATGAAGAAATACTTATCAATAAATCTCCCTTTGAAACTTTGTCTCCTATCTTAACATTAACTGATTCAACAGTGCCCTGAATTGTTGAAGGAACTTCAACGCTTGACTTATCGCTCTCTATTGTAACGACTGGATCATTAGCCTTAATATTATCTCCTGATTTTACTAAAATTTCGATAACTTCAACTTCTTTAAAATCTCCAATATCAGGAACAAGTAATTTTTGATTCATTATTTTTAATTGGTTTATATACTTAAAGTTATTCTATTTGTTATACTTTTAACACATTTGAAGCTCTTTTTGGACAACCTTATAGGGCACTTATACTTAATGTTTGCAATTATATTAAAAAAAATAATTAAACTAAAAAATAAACAAGATTTAGATGGTAGGTTTTGGATACAAAAAGCTTTGCTTTGTAAATATTTTAAAAGACATTCTTTTTAATTTTTTTCAACACACATAGCTATACCCATTCCGCCACCAATACATAAAGTAGCACAACCCTTACTTTTATTTTGTCTTAACATTTCATGTATTAAAGTTACTAATATCCTGGTTCCCGATGCACCAATTGGATGTCCCAATGCTATTGCACCGCCATTGACATTTACAATTTCTTCTGGAATTTTAAGATCTCTAATTACAGCTATGCTTTGGGCTGCAAAAGCTTCATTAATTTCAAAAAGATCAACATCATCTATTTTCCATTTAGCTTTTTTTAAAGCCATTTTTACTGCTGGGATTGGCCCTAGTCCCATTAAAGCTGGTTCGACACCACACGTTGCCCAAGAAACAATTTTGGCCAATGGGTTTATTGTCCTTAATTCTGCTTCTTCGCGAGACATTAAAACAACAGCGGCAGCTCCATCATTAAGTCCTGAAGAGTTTCCTGCTGTTACCGTTCCATTATCTTTAAAAACTGTCTTAAGAGACCTCAAGGTTTCTAGTGTTATATTATTTCTCGGATGTTCATCTTTTTCAAAAATAAAATTTTTATCATTTTTTTTAACTTGCAATTTAATTATTTCATCTTTAAATTTACTTTCTCTTATTGCTCTTTGAGTTTTTACTTGAGATTTTAAAGAAAAACTATCTTGATCATCTCTAGAAATTTTATATTTAGCAGCTACATTTTCCGCTGTAACACCCATGTGATAATTATTAAATGAATCAATTAAACCATCATAAATCATTGTATCTATCAATTTATCTTCCGATAATTTCTTATCTTCTCTATAAAAAATAGCATGCGGTGTTTTAGACATATTTTCTTGTCCGCCTGCAACTATAATTTTATTTTCACCTAATTTGATAGATTGGTAGGCTGAAGCTACAGATCTTAAACCTGAACCACATACTTGATTAATAACATGCGCAGGTTTTGAAACTGGAATTCCTGAATGAATGGCGGCTTGTCTTGCAGGATTTTGACCGGCTGCTGATGTAAGAACTTGTCCCATAATCACCTCATCTACATCTTCTGGCTTTAATTTTGATTTATGAATAACTTCTTTAATAGCCACTGTTCCCAGCTTATCAGCGCTTAAATTTTTCAAAGATCCTTTATATGTCCCTATTGGCGTCCTTAGGGCCGCTGTTAGCACTATATCGTTTGATTTATTACTCATTCTGAATAGAACATAATATTTTATAAGTTAAATTACATTAAAAATTTTGCTATATTAAAATTAAATTTTTATTAACAATATTTTGCGCCTGTAGCTCAATTGGATAGAGCGCTTGGCTACGGACCAGGAGGTTCTGGGTTCAACTCCTAGCAGGCGCGCCAAAAAGGATAAAAAATGCTAAATTGGCTATTTAAAGCTTCACTAGAAAAATCAGTTATATATTTTTTTATAATCATTTTTATAATTTTATTAATTTTTACTTTTGTATTATAAAATATTATGACCAAAGAATTTGAACAAATAAGTTTAAAA
>Ga0209403_10001482_pt1 | contig 30427 bp, 30 predicted proteins | sample ArcticOcean_MG_C_8_FD_187440 | JGI IMG/M metagenome (GOLD analysis project Ga0209403, IMG submission 187440) | Marine microbial communities from western Arctic Ocean - ArcticOcean_MG_CB11_86 (SPAdes) (version 2) | ecosystem: Environmental > Aquatic > Marine > Oceanic | place: Arctic Ocean...
ATTTTATAAAAAAGGAAATCCAATTAGAGAGAGCACCATATTTGTAGATGAAAATTTTACAGGGACAATGAATCTATCGATAGAATTGGAAACTAGCATTACAGACTATGATGGTATTCCAAATTATGATAATTACTTAAAAGTATATCATTTACAAGAATTCTTAGAAAAAAATGATCAAATTAATATGACTTTTTCATTTATTGATGTATTAGGTCAAACCTATAAAGCTTTTATGAATACAGACTCTGAATTTATTCCTAATGAGGATCTTTTAGAAGGAGTATATACATTTTTATCTAGTAGTGGTGGCAAGAAAAATATAGATGATGATTTAATTTTATTGTTGGGTCAGGATTATGATGAAGAATTTATGGATTTAGACCAATTATTAATCACAGCTATGATTAAAACTATATCTACCGCTGAAATACAAAATCTCATTCATGAAACAGAAGTCTATATTGCAGAAAATTTCAATAAAGATAATTCTGAGCTTAAAATATCAGGATTATCTGTATTTATTAATGATTTTGTTGATATCATTGTAAAGTCTTCTTTAACTAGTATTATGCTTTCTATATTGCTCATACTAATTATAACGGGACTATTTTTTAGGTCAATTAAATGGGGCCTTCTTTCTATTGTCCCCCTAACCTCAGCGGTAATATTAAATTTTGGATTAATGGGAATTTTTGGAATTGACCTTAATCATATGACAGCATTATTATCATCTGTTATTATAGGTGTAGGTGTAGACTTCTCTATTCACTATATATCAGATTATAGAAGAAATTTAGTGAATAAAGTAGATTTCAATAAAATTAATTTTAAAACATCACAGGACGTAGGCTATCCAATTCTTTTAGATGTTGCCTCAAATATGGGTTTTATAGCATTATTTTTTTCTATATTAATACCTTTAAATCATATGGGTGGTTTAATGGTCTTTGCTATGATATCCACATCATTTGGAACGCTCACAATCCTAGCAAGTCTAATTCAAATTTTACAGATTAAAAAGGTATAGGAGTTATCATGAAAAAGTATATAATATTTTTGCTTTACTTATTAGTTGGAACTTTAATTTCAAATGATATGACCGGCTATGAATTAGCAAAAATGATGGAGAAAAAAAAGCAACCAAAGAGTTCAAAAACAGAAATTTCTATGACATTAATTAATATTAAGAAGGATAGAAAAAAGACTAAAGAGATGTTTTCTATTTCAAAAGATGATGGTGATAAAATGCTTCTTTTTTTTAAGACACCAAAGCGAGATAAGGGTGTAGGATTTTTAAAAATTGAATCTGATCAGGGTGATAAATTAAGTTTATTTATCCCAAAATTAAAAAAAATAAGAAGAGTTTCATCAAATAATCAATCTGATTCATTTATGGGTTCAGATTTAAGTTTTGAGGATATGCTTTCTCGTGACTTTGATGATTTTACATATAAAATATTAAGTACAAAAGATGATGGAATGTATATTTTAGAAACAAAATCTAAACTTGAAGATAGTGAATATAGTCGTCATATATCATGGGTAACTAAAAGTGATTTATTAATTAAAAAAGAAGAATCATATGATAAAAGTAATAAACTTTTAAAAGAAAAATTATTTGAGCACACCCTAATCAAAGGTTACTATGTGGTATCTAAAATAGATGTTACAAACATACAAGATCAGCATAGAACTATTCTAGAGATCAATACATTAGGTATTGATGAAGCCACAAACGATGACATTTTTCAAGATAAGAATCTTAAGAGATACGAAAGATTTGTCAAGTAATGGCGTCTGAAAGCAAACTTAATGCATTTATAGAAAATCCTCGAGCCTCACTATGGAAGCTTGCTATACCTATGATGATTGGTCTATTTGTTAATTCAATTTACATATTAGTTGATACATATTTTATTGGCAGTAAAGTTGGAACATCAGCAATTTCTGCTCTTGGATATGTTATGCCCTTTTACTTTATAGTAATGGGGATAACCTTTGGCTTGTCTAGTGGAACAACCGCTGTCATTGCTCAGTACATTGGAAAGGATAATCGAAGTCAAGCTAATCAAACGGCACAAAATAGCATAATAATTGCTTTTTTTATGGCATTAATCAATTTTCTTTTTATATTTTTTTTGGGGAAAGATGCATTGATCTTACAGGGTATTAATTTAGATGTTTTAAATTTAGCCTTAGAATATTTTTATGTAATGGCATACGGATCATTATTTATGATATTTGGAATTTTCTTAAGAGCTATATTAATAGGAGAGGGAGAATCTTTAATTCCAATGTCTGCTTTAGGAATGGGGACCATTGTTAATATTATTCTTGATCCATTCTTTATAGATTACTGGAGTATTGCAGGGGCTGCATATGCTACCATTGTGAGTCAAGTTCTATCGGTAGTAGTAATGTCTTTTTTTATAATTATAAGAAAAAGTACATATATAGATTTATCATTCTCTAATTTTAAATTAGATTTTAAAATATGGAAGAAAATTTTAAAGATTGGAATACCAAGTTCAATCTCCATGCTTATTATGTCAATTGGATTGTTTATTATGAATTCAATCCTTATTGAAGATGCGCATGTTGCAGGATATAATTTAGCAAATAGAATAGAAAATTTCATTATTCTTACATTAATTTCTATTTCCACATCACAAGTAACAATATTAGGTATGTTTTATGGAGCTAAAAGATATGACCTATTAAAATCAATGGTTAGATATACTACTTTATGGTCTATTATTATTTCTATATTTTTTTCAATTAGTAGTTTTTTTTATATAGATGATATTGCACCATTTTTTTTAACAGCGACGACTGCAGATGAGATTGAGATGTCTAAGAAAGCTATTCTTAGTACTATCAATTATTTTCGTGTTATGGTATTTATTTATCCATTTATTGCTATCACAATGGTATCTACCAGGGCGATGCAAGCCATAGGAAAGGCTTGGCCAATGATGATTGTTGCTTTTTTAAGAGTAATTCTTTTGCAATGTACTTTAAGTTATATTTTTATAACTATACTAGATAAAGAAATTATATGGGCATGGTACGCAATAGGTATTTCATGTTCTTTCTCAGCATTAATTGCATATTTAATGAGAGTATACTTTTATAAAAAAATCTCACATATAAATTAGGATTGAAAGGAAAATATGGAAAAAGTATTCGTTAGTGGGGGCAGTGGATATATAGCATTACATTGCATATCACAACTTATTAAAAAAGGTTTTTCTGTCAAAACATCTCTTAGAAAGATGGAAAGAAAAGCAGAAGTAATTAATAGTATTTCTAAAACTATAGAATGTAAAGATAAGATAGAATTCTGTGAATTAGATTTAATGAATGATAAAGGATGGGACACAGCAATTGAAGGTTGTGATTATGTTTTACATTTAGCCTCACCATTACTTTTAGGAACGCCTAAGAATCCAGATGATTTAATAAAACCAGCTGTAGAGGGGATTGAGAGATGCCTCAAGTCAGCAGTAAAAAATAAGGTAAAAAGATTTGTAATAACTTCATCATTTGCAGCTTTAGGATATGGTACCAATAAAAATGAATTTGATGATAATGATTGGACTAATCTAAATAGTCCAAATATGCCTGCTTATAATATTAGTAAAACAAAGGCTGAAAGGTATTTATGGGACCATATCAATGCATTAGATATATCACAAAAAATTGAAGTGTGCTCTATTAATCCAGTGGTTGTTATCGGACCTTCATTATCAGATGATATGGGTGCTTCTAATATGGCTGTTAGAAAATTATTAGATGGCTCACTTCCTTTTATACCAAAATTTGGAATTGATTTAGTAGATGTTAGAGATGTAGCAGATATGCATATTGAAGCTATGTTGAATAAGGATGCAGCAGGAAAAAGATTTTTATTATCTTCTAAAACTATTTGGTATTCAGAAGTTGCAAATATTTTAAGAAATAATGGTTTTAATAAGGCTCCTAAATATGGGGTGCCTAATATATTTGTTCGAATATTAGCTATGTTTGATCAAGAAGCAAAATTAGCATTAGATCGACTTGGAATTAAAAATATTTTGCATACTAATAATGCATTAGAAATTTTAAATTGGGAGCCTAGAAATATTGAAGATGCTATTATTGATACTGCTAAGCAGTTATATGATTTAAAAATAGTTACTTAAGGTTTATTCGTTCTTTTTTTCTTTTATCCCTACCAACCGGACTTGGCATAGGAATAGAAGTTAATAATTTTTTTGTGTAGTCATGTTTAGGGTTTGAAAATATTATTTCTGAGGGACCTGATTCAACTAAATTCCCTAAATACATCACACCAATGTGAGACGAAATATGTTTTACAACTGATAAATCATGGGCAATAAAAAGAATGGTTAAATTAAATTCCTCTTGTAAATCCATCATAAGATTAATTACCTGAGCTTGAATTGATACATCTAATGCAGACACAGGCTCATCAGCAATAATAATTTTTGGTTCTGTTGCTAATGCACGAGCAATTCCAATTCTTTGCCTCTGCCCACCAGAAAATTCATGAGGATATCTCATTTCTTGTTCTTTTGATAAACCTACTTTTTCTAATAGCCAACTCACCTTATCATTTTTTTCTTTAGTTTTTAAAGTAGTATGTATATCTAAGGGTTCTCTTATTATATCTTTAACAATCATTCTTGGATTTAAAGATGAGAAGGGGTCTTGAAAAATCATTTGCATTTTCGGTCTAAACTTAATTAATTCCTTTTTGGAAAGGGACATAATATCTACATAACTACCATTTTCATTTAGTAAAACTTCTCCTGAAATTCTTACATCAGGGGCTGTTAAGCTAAGTATATTTAATATTGCTTTTCCAAGAGTAGATTTTCCTGATCCCGATTCCCCAACAATACCCACTGTTTTTCCTTGAGGTATATTAATTGATAAATTTTTTACTGCATGCACACAGCTAACTTCTCTCTGTAAAATCCCACCAAACAATGGATATTCAACATTTAGGTTTTTAATCTTTAAAATATCATTACTCATTAATTAATTCCTTATTACATCTCACAAAATGATTGGGTTTTGCTTCAAATAGATTATAATTTTTCTTTGTACCTTTACAAGGGCATTCTTCAGGTTCAAATCTATTACAAAACTTACATTCATCTCCCATATTTATAAAAGAAGGCACCATTCCTTTTAAAGCAGTTAATCTTTTAGATTTGTGTTCCATATGAGGGATTGATTTCATTAAAGCTTTCGTATAAGGATGTAATGGGTTTTCAAACAGCTCTTCAATTGGCGCGACTTCTTGAATCTCCCCACCATACATTACAATAACTCTATCACAAGTTTCTGCAACAACAGCTAAATCATGTGTAATAAGAAGTATTGCTGCTTCTTTACGCTTATCTTTTAAATCTAACATTAGATCCAAAATCTGAGCTTGTATTGTTACATCTAAAGCAGTAGTTGGTTCATCAGCAATTAGTAGAGATGGATTGCATTGTAAAGCCATGGCAATCATGACTCTTTGTCTCATCCCACCAGAAAATTGATGAGGATATTCATTTACTCTCTGCTCAGGCCCTGGAATACCAACGGCATCTAACATTTGAATGCTACGTTTTGTAGCTTCTTCTATAGATAAATTTTCATGTTTAATGAGTACTTCATTCATTTGTACCCCAATTTTAAGCACAGGATTCAAAGATGTCATTGGTTCTTGAAAAATCATGGCTATATCTTTTCCTCTAATACTCCTCATTTCTTCATAGCTTAAGTCTAATAAATTTTCATCTTTATATAGGATTTCACCATTTACAATTTTCCCTGGTGGATTAGGTATGAGTCTATTAATTGAAAGAGATGTAACAGATTTTCCAGACCCAGACTCTCCTACTATACCTAACACCTCACCTTCATAAATATCAAAGGAGACATTTTCTACCGCCTTAACCGTTCCAGCCTCAGTGTAAAAATATGTTTTTAAGTTTTTAACTTGGATTAATTTTTTATTCATTACCTTAACCTCGAATATACCTTAGGGTCAAAAGCTTCTCTGATTGCTTCTCCAATAAAAGTAATCATAAATAGTGTAATCGTCATTGCTACAATTGGAAAAACAAGCATGTGCCAATTATCTAAATTTTCTAAGGCCTGTTTTAAAATTTCACCCCAACTTGCTGCAGGTGGTTGTAATCCATAACCAAGCAAATCTAACATATTTAAAGTTCCTATATATCCTATGATAGCAAAAGGAGCAAAGGTGATGACAGGAGTTAATGCGTTTGGTAATATATGTTTGAACATTACCTGTTTATTAGATGCTCCCATTGAGACAGCTGCAGAGACATAGTCTTTTGATTTCTCTCTAAAAAACTCTCCTCTAATAAAATATGCTATACCAATCCATCCTGATAAAAACACTAATATACCTGCAAGAATAAATAAGTTTGGCTGCATAAATCCTGATAATATCATCATAATAAATAAGAATGGTAATGCGCTAAAAACCTCCATTATTCTAACACCAAATAAATCTATCTTACGTCCAAAATAGCCCAGTGTTGCTCCAATTATAATGCCGATTGAATAGGATAGAAAGGTGCAGATAATAGCAAAGGTTATAGAGACCTTGAAGCCATCAATAATCCTAGCAAAGATATCTCTTCCAGTATTATCTGTTCCTAGCAAATGCCTACCACTAAAACCATCAGGCTTAGTAGGGGGATTATTTTCATTCCAAATTCCATTATCGTTTTGATCAATAAACTTTTCTCCTAAATCATACATATTGTTTCCATTAGAATCTTGATATACTTCATCCAGCTGATCCTTTAAATCTTCATGTGGATGATAGGGGTAAAGAGGCATAATTACAAAATTACCATTATTGTTTAATTCTGTTGTTTTGTCTAATAATCTAAAATCTGTTTCAAATTTATTTATTTTTTGATTAAAATATTTTGATTCATATAATGGATAATTAATCCCCGGAATAAAATCTAATAAATCCCATAATGCTGGAAAAAAATATTTAGTCTTATCATTAAATTCTTCTGTTTCATTCCAAACTCCATTTTCATTTTCATCAGTAAATTTTTCACCAATATCATATTGATGATTAGCAAATCTAATCATTAGAGGTTTATTATTAATCCATAATGGAGATATTAAAGATAAAATATATAATGAAATAATCATTATAAGAGAATAATAACCTCTTTTAATAGATTTAAATCTATTAATACGTTTTTGAAAAATTGACTGAGATAAAGAATTGTTCATTATTTAAACCTAATTCTAGGATCTATTAAAGCATAGCATAAATCTGATATTAGATTACCAATTAGTCTAATAATCACACCAATAACTAGAAAACCCATTATAATTCCATAATCTCTTGTTCCAATTGCTTTAAATGTTAAGAGCCCAATCCCATCTATACCAAATATTCTTTCTATTAAATATGAACCTGCTAAAAATACACCAATAATTCCTCCTATACCTGTAGCCAAAGGTATAAGTGAATTTCGCACGGCATGGAATAAAACCACCCTTTTTTCATTTAAGCCTTTAGCGAAAGCTGTTCGAACATAATCCTGACTTAAATTTTCCATTAAAGAATTCTTCATTAAAATAGTTAATGTAGCAAAAGAAGTAACCATGTAAGCTGTCATCGGTAGTATAGCATGTTTAATCTGTCCTGACATTTTCCCTAAAAAATTTAATTGCTCCCATTCTTCTGGTCGCCAGCCTCTACTTGGTAAAATGGGCACGTCAAAAACATTATTGGTAGCAAGTAAAGATAAGAGAATTGCGCCTAGAGCATAATTAGGGATTGAATATCCTAGAAATACTGTAAAGCTTGATACAATATCAAATTTTGAGCCATGTCTTAAGGCTTTCAGAATACCTAATGGTATACAAATTGTATAAACTAATAAAAAGCTAGTAACACCAAAAAAAGCAGAGATATGTAATCGATTCCAAATGAGTGTTCCTACACTTTCATTATGTTTTTCTGAGTGCCCTAAATATCCTGTAAATATGCCCTGTCTTTTTTTAAGAGAAAGAGCTATCATATCATCATCTAATTTTTTTGATACTTTCCAGTCTGATTTCCCCCATGCATCTTCTTCTAAATCCCAATAATCAGGCAGTAAGTCATACTCATTTGAATTCCATTTAAAGTCTGTTCCTTCTGAACTTTCATAGATGATATAATTGCCCTCTTCTTCGTTTACCAAAATCCATTTTTGTAGAGAAACAGTATTCCATTCACCTTGCCCTAAATTTTTAATAGTATATCTAAATGGAACCCCAATTTCAATTTCTTTATATTCGGCTTCTTTTTCTGCTACTCCAAGCCAAATTAGATATCTTTTCCATATAGGTTTATCTAGACCGTATTGTCTTCTTAATTTTTCTACAACTTCTTCAGAAATTTCCATGGAACTTTTATTACCACTGCTTGTGGTAGTGCCACCTTCGCCACTTTGCATTTGTTGCATCTTAATTTGTTTGACCGCTTGTTCAAATGGGCCATCAGGCACGGATTGTAAAATATAGAACACAAGCAAAGTAGAACCAAAAAAAGTTGGAATCATAAGTAGTAATCTTCTTATAATATATTCAAACATATAAAGTTATTTTTTTAAAGTATTCCAGTGATCAATAATTTCAGTTTCACTAGGTAGTTTTACATTGTCATTCTGAGCATTATATAATTTCTTTTCTTTAAATTCATCATTCCACCATAGTGAAATTGGGGATCTCCAATCGCCAACATAACTAATTCCAGATTCAGGCATACCAAATTTATTCCAATAAAGCATTCTCGCCCCATATGGTGATGTCCAACCTAAACAATAATGATACGAGTTTACTGCAATACTATCAATTTTCTGTGCCAATGGGACTCTTTTTTTTGCATCCCATTCCTTATTATATTTTTCTATTAAGACATCAATTTCAGAATAATTCATTGATGTAACATTAGTTACTTCAACTTCATCAGCATATTTTGAATGCATCATTCCCTCTGGACTAGGGAAGAATCCTGCTGTCCAGCCCTGATTCGAAACATCAAATTCTTTTTTCATAACTTTTGAAAACTTTGTAGAGCCATCAACTTGTTTGAAATTCATTTTGATACCTACATTTTTTAAATCTTCTTGTAAAGTTGTATAAATTCTATCACCACCTGGAGCAATTAAAAAATCAAATTCAAAAATATTGCCTTCGGAATTTGTTAACCACTGATTTCCTGGTAATCGGTTCCAGCCTGCATCATTTAATAGTACTAATGCTTTTTGCGGATCGTAGTCTAGCATCGGATTTCTTGGGTTAGCATAAGGTGTCCCATAAAAATAAGTATTGAGCCTAACGTATTCATTAAAGAATAGCCTTTTGTTTAATTTGTCTACATCAAATAAGTATGCAAAAGCTTTTCTTATATCAATGTTATCAAATGGTTTTTTTTGAGTATTAAATATTATTCCTGAAGGACCCTTAGGTAAATAATTAAATATTTTTATTTTTTGCACCCAGCCATTCTTTATTTCATCATATTTCTCACTATTAAATCTTTCCACCCACCACTGAGCTCTTGACCATGGAAAAATATCATAATCACCATTAAAAAAACTAATTACTTGTTGATTCTCATCTTCAATAAAAATAAATTTTATTTTATCAAAGTTATTAATACCAACATTTGCAATTTCATCTTTAGCCCAATAATTTGCTCTCCTTTTTAAGATTACATAACCTTCATTACCCTTTTTAGAGTTTTCCCTATCATATGTATATGGCCCTGATCCGGGCATAAAATTAAAATCATATTTTTCAAGAAAACCAGAGCCATCTACTTTACTAAGATAAGTTGATGGATAAACAGTAAACCATGCCATACTTTGGAATGTACGCCAATCTTTCTTTTTTGCTTTAACCCTAATAATATATTTTGATTCACTCACAGGAATTTCAAAGAGTTCGTCCCAGTAATTTGCAACGTTTGGATCTTGATGGCCACTATCAATTAATAGTTTAAAAGTTTCAACAATATCCTCTGCAATAACATCTTTTCCATCAGCCCATTTAGCATCAGGATTTAATCTAAACCAATAAGTTAAAGAGTCTGATGATATTTTCCAGTGAGTAGCTAAGCTTGGTGACCATTCTAATTTTTCATAATTAAATGATAATAATGTTTCATACTGTAAACCTTCAATTAGCCCATTTATTTGTGATCTTGAATCTTTGCCTATACTTCTAAATGTAGCGGGATATTCAGAACCACCAAGCATGGTAATCATGCCACCTTTTTTAGCGTTTGGACTTCCAGTAGGAATAATATTTTTATTTGTTATCCAACCATTTTGTTCTAGTTTATCTTCACTTAATATGATGGTTGTTTTTGTTGTTTTTTGCCCATCTTTGAATTTCATTTTCTTTGCATTTAAAAAATCAGTGCTGATTCCTATAAAAAACATCATTAAGCATAAAAGTTTTATATAAATTTTCATTTTCTCTCCAATTATAAAAAAGTATAAGAAAGTATCTTTGTTTGAATGGCTAATAGCTAATAATTTAATCAAAATATCTTTAGAATTAAATAAAATAATGATATACAAATAATAAATAAAGATTACTAAATTACAGCATGGAAAAAATTAATTTAAAATTGATGTTTAAACATTTAAAAGTAAATGCAGAATGGTTTGCCTTAAGAAAAGTATGTGAAACAGATACATATAGAGTAATAAGAGATGGAAATCCTCAATCTAACAATAGAAGTCAATCGCACGGAATAATGGTTGAAGTATTAAAAAATGGACAATTTGCATATGCAGCATCCAGCGATATGTCTCTTTCTAGTATTCAGGAAGCTTTAAATAAAGCGGTATTAATTGCTGATTCCTCTTCAAAAAACCCTTTATATAATTTTAAATCTAGCGTAAGACCCACTAATCAAGGCTCCTATCATTCTTCAAGACTAAAAAATAACTTAGATTTAGAAAGTATTAATGATATTTTATTTAAATCTTATGAAGCTCTAAAAGTATCAGATAAAATAGTAAGTGCTAGCTCAATGGCTCGAATCACAGAAACTAATTTTGAGTTTTTAAGCTCTGATGGAGCAGATATCAATCAAGATTTTTTAATTATGGGGACTTCATTTGATGCAATTGCACAAGATGGAAATATCACACAAAGAAGAACAGATTGTGGTAGAGGGCGTACCTATCAAGCAGGTTATGAAGTTTTTAATGAACCTGAATTAATTTCTATGTGTAATACCATTGGAGAACAAGCTGTAGAGTTATTAACTGCAGACGAATGTCCTACAGGTAATATGCCCTTAGTATTAGCACCAGACCAAATGATACTCCAAATTCACGAAAGCATTGGTCACCCTTTGGAAGTAGATAGAATTTTGGGTGACGAAAGAAACTATGCTGGCTGGAGTTTTGTTAGATTAGAAGATTTTGGAAAATTAAAATATGGTTCAGACATAATGAATGTCAGCTTTGATCCTACTATCAAAAATGAATTAGCCTCATATGGCTTTGACGATAGTGGTAAAAAAGCAGAGAAAGAGTTTATTATTAAAGATGGTTTACTAGTAAAAGGTTTAGGTGGAACAGAGAGTGAAGATAGGTCTGGTATTAAGGGTGTTGCAAATTTTAGGGCTTGTTCTTGGAATAGAGCTCCTATTGATAGGATGGCAAATTTAAATTTAGAGCCAGGGGATTCTTCATTTGATGATATTATATCATCTGTGGAAAAAGGTGTATATATGGAGTCAAATCGCTCTTGGTCAATTGATGATTATAGAAATAAATTTCAATTTGGATGTGAGTATGGCAGATTAATTGAAAATGGAAAATTAACCAAAACTGTTAAGAATCCAAATTATAGAGGAGTGACTACACCATTTTGGAATAATTTAGCTATGGTTGGTGATAGGTCTACTTTTGAAGTATACGGTACCCCAAATTGTGGCAAGGGTGAGCCGAATCAGGTTGTGCGTGTTGGACACGCATCTCCAACATGTTTGTTTAATAATATTGAAGTTTTTGGAGGAGCTTAAAATTTATGGAACATTTTTTCAAAAAAATATCTAGTAATATTTTAGGTAATTTAAAGTCACATGAAGATTTAATGATTAATTTTTGGGGCGAAAAGAGTCACTTCACTAGATTTAATCAAAGCAAAGTAAGGCAAAATGGATTTGTTTCTGATTTAACATTATCTCTAAATCTAATTGCTAATGAAAAAACTTGTTCAGCCTCTTTTTCTTTATCTAATAATTATGAGGAAGATCTTAAAAAAGCTTTAATTAATTTAAATTTATTAAGAGACGATATAGATAAATTACCTAAAGATCCTTTCATAGTTTATCCAAAAGAGGGTAAATCAAGCAGCCAAATAAATACTGGTAGCTTACTAGATGTTAAAGATGTTGTGGATGCTTTATCTCCTAGTATTAAAAATGTTGATTTAGCAGGAATATGGGCCTCTGGAAATTTATTTATTGGTTATGCTAATTCTAAAGGACTAACTCATTGGTTTTCTACAGACTCGTTCTCTTTTGATTATTCACTTATAACTGAAAGTGAAAGAATGGTTAAAGATACATTTGCAGGAACTAATTTTAAATTAAATGACTATGAAACTTTAATGAAAAATTCTATTTCTCAATTAAAAATGCTCGAAAAACCCTCAATTAAATTAAATCCAGGTGAATATAAAACCTATATTGCTCCAGCCGGGGTAAATGATTTACTTGGTATGTTTTCTTGGAATGGACTTAGCGAAGGTTCTATAAGAAGAGGGCAAAGTGCTTTTCTTAAAATGAAAAATGAACAACAGCAATTATCGCCTTGTTTTTCATTAAAAGAAGATTTTAGTACAGGATTAACCCCTATGTTTAATGATGATGGTGAGTTAGCGCCCACGCAGTTACCACTTATAAATAATGGAATATTAAAAAATACTTTGGTTAGTTCTAGGACTGCAAAAGAGTACAATATTGAATCAAATTTTGCTGGAAGTTATGAAGGTCTTCGTTCTCCAATAATGGCTACTGGAAATTTAAATGAAAATAATATTGTTAAAGAAATTGATTCAGGTGTATTATTAAATAATTTACATTATCTTAATTGGAGTGATAATATTGGGGGCCGAATTACAGGTATGACTAGATACGCTTGTTTCTGGGTTGAAGGTGGAGAAATAGTTGCACCAATAGAAAACATGAGATTTGATGATACTATTTATAATATTTTTGGCAAAAACTTAAACTCAGTTCTAGATAAAACTCAATTTATGCCTGATGTTGGGACATATTCTGGAAGATCTTTTGGTGGAGTTAGTTGTCCAGGAATTTTACTAGATTCTTTTTCCTTAACATTATAAAAAAATAATTAAGCGAAGCCTGTATTTCCTGATATATCAGATAAATCAACCCCAATTTTTTTATTAATATAGTCCCATTTTTGAGAATTAGGCATTGAAAAAATAATTTCAGATTGAGAAGGTAGTAATAACCAATCTCCATTTTTAAATTCTTCATTAAGCTGTCCATTGCTCCATCCTGCATAGCCTACAGAAAATCTAAAAGTGCTAGGTCCTTTTCCTAGTTTAATGTCATTTAAAATCTTTAAATCTGAGGTTACCCCTATCTTTTTAGATATCTTAATTGTTTTATTTGTAAAGTAATCTAGAGGATGCAATATCATTCCCATATTTAAATCAACAGGGCCACCAAAACATACATTAGAAGCAGTAATAATTTTAGATAATTTTGTTTGATTTAATATTAATTTAGCATCTTTTTCAGATTGCAATTCTGAAATAGATTTATTAATGATTAATCCCATAGCGCCATCATTATCATGGCTGCAAATATAAATTAAAGTTTTTTTAAAAACGCGATCATTTATATGCGGCATAGAAATTAAAAATTGGTTAGCTAAATTTTTCATAATATTTAGTTTAATTTAAAAATATATTTTAATATTATAACAACTTATTTTATTCATTTATGAGATATTATTTAATATTAATTACATATATATTTGTTAGTTGTGCTTCTCAAAGCTCTCCTAAAGGTGGCTCTATTGATATAATTGGCCCTATTTTGTTAAAAACAACACCAAGTAATAAATCAAAAATTTCAAATTTAGATAAAATTATTCTTTATTTTGATGAAGATATCAATTCAATCTCTACTGTAAAAGCTTTATCAATTTCAAATTTTACTAATTTTGAATATAAAGTTCAAGGAAAAAAAATTATTATTAGCCCAATTAATAAATGGCCAAATGTTGATTTCATTAAAATAAATATATCAAGAGAACTTTCAGATCTTCGTAACAATATCATTAGTAAGCCTATTCATTTATTTTATTCTTTATCAAATAAGTTACCTAATAAACAAATATCTGGGAATATTATTAATAGCAATGAAAATGTTTTTGAAGTTGTACTATATGAAATTGAAAACAAAAAATATTCTTTTATTGATAAAACTCAATCTGATATAAATGGAGATTTTAATTTTTCTCATTTAAATGAGGGTAAATATATTATTTTTTCTGTTCAGGATTTTTTCGAAGATATTAGCCAAGATATTAAAAATAAATCTTATGGATTTATTAGTGATCAATTTATTGATCTAGAGATTCAATCAGATTCTAATCTTAAAATAATGGTTGAGAAACCTTTGGAACAATTAAGTATTCAATCATTTAGACAAATTAATAATAAATTTGGTTTATTCATGTTAAGCAATGGTTCTGAATATCCTTTTGTTATAGAAAACGGTTCATATAATTCACTTATAAATAAAGATACAATTTCAGTATCATTAGACTTAGAAAATCGAATTAGTTCTTACTCTACTTTAAATTATACATTAGTTTTAAATAATATTTTAGATTCAATTCCTCCAAAAGTAGAATTTAATAATTTTATTGAAAATGAATATTACTTAAAATTTTCAGAACCTGTTTTAGGATTTAATACATTAGATATTAATCAATTAAATGATAGTACATTAAATTATATTCCATCTATTTTTACATACATGCAAGACTCTTCTATAGTTAATTTAGATTATAATTTTGTTGATTATTTTGTTCTAAAATTAAATTTATTAGAATATAATTCTGATAATATTTATGTTACAAATATTTATGATTACTTTGGTAATAAAAATTTAGATACTTTGAAAATCTCAATATCAAATCATCAAAATATAAATAATATTAAAGAGGAATTTATTGGTGGGAATATTTATGGATCAATAGACTATATTGGTGAACATCCAATCATGATTAAAGCAGAAAATATAAATGAAGATAATATATATTATAATTTTCTAGATCAAAAAAACAATTTTCAATTTATTAATATTAAGCCAGGATTTTATAATTTTATGGCATATGAAATATTAGGCAACTATGATTCAACACAGTATTTTAATGGTTCATGGCTTCCTTATAAGCGAGCTGCAAAATTTGGAGCATATCCTACAATTTTAGAGGTTCGTAATCTTTGGGACATCCAAGATATGATAATTTCAATCAAATAATATTTTTGAAAACATAAGGAGAATTGTGAAAAAAAAATTATGGGCACCATGGAGAATGGAATATGTATCAAACCCTTCCAAAAAAGGAAATATTTTTTTAGAGAAAGCAAAACAAGGTAATGATAGAAAAAATTTAGTTTTATATAGAGGGAAATATTCGTTTGTATTGATGAATCTCTATCCTTATAATAATGGTCATTTAATGGTAGCTCCATATCAACAATATGATGATATTACGTTATTGAGTTCAAAAACAATGCTTGAAATTATGGAGTTAACTCAAAAATCTATTTCTATTTTAAAAAATAAACTAAATAGTGAGGGAATTAATTTTGGATTAAATATGGGTAAGGCCGCAGGGGCAGGTATAGATGATCATTTACATTTTCATATAGTACCTAGGTGGATTGGAGATGCAAATTTCATGCCTATTTTAGGGCATACAAAAGTTATTATGCAAAGTCTATTTGACACCTATGATTTACTAAAAATAGAATTTGATTTAATAGATTTTTAGAAAATACTTTTTTTAATTATTTTCTTTATATAATTTTCGAAGCTTTAAAATAAAGTTTTTTCCGGTATAGCTCAGTTGGTTAGAGCAGCGGACTGTTAATCCGCGTGTCCGAGGTTCGAGTCCTCGTACCGGAGCATTAAAACCCTTTAAGAAATTAAAGGGTTTTTATTTAAAGTATGGTTAATTGTTGACTATATTAGCATATGGGTTTTAAATCATTTTTTAAAAATTATCATATTCCGACAACATTAGCATTGATTATGCTACCATTGTTAAGTATTTTTTGCGTTCCAATTTACATATATAATTATGGAATTATGTGGCATGAGCCCTTTTTATTTATATCGGGATGGATTATTTCTGGATTAGGGATTACTTTTGGTTACCATCGTTTATTTGCACATCGTAGTTTTAAAGCCCATAAATTTATTCAATTTTTAGCAATGTTAAGTGGTTCAATGGCCTTGCAGAATTCTATATTAAAATGGTGTTCTGATCACAGAACTCATCATAAGAAATTAGATACTAAAGAAGACCCGTATAGTATTACTAAGGGATTCTTTCATGCACATATCGGCTGGGTAATAGAAAATAAAAATGCAGAGATTAAAGGAGTAAATGATTTAAAGAGAAACCCTATTGTGATGTTTCAAGAAAAATATTATTGGACTATTAGCATTGTATTATCTTTTATTGTACCTTTATTTGTAGGCTTTATTTATGGCCGCCCATTTGGGGCTTTATTATGGGGGGGTATTTTAAGGGTTACAGTAGTACATCACCTTACTTTCTTTATTAATTCATTATGCCATTTTATTGGTACTAGACCCTTTAAACCAAAGATTACAGCTAGAGATTCCTGGTGGGTTGCATTTTTAACTTTTGGAGAAGGATTTCATAATTTTCATCATAAATTCCATTGGGATTATAGAAACGGAATTAGATGGTATGATTTTGATCCAGGAAAATGGATTATAAAAATATTATCTTTTTTTAAATTAACTAGTAATATTCAAAAAGCTGAAGAACATCAAATTTTAAATGCAAGGTACAATGGTTTATTAGAGAAAATACAACTTTCTCATGCTCAAGCATCAAATAAAATAACTTCATTATATAGTAAACAAATACATGAAATTCAAGAAAAAGCAAGTAATGTCTATAGTAAATGGATTGATTTTGAATTAAATTTTAAAGATTTACAATCAAGAGGTTTTTCAGATAGCTTTGAAAAAGCAAGGCTGATGCATAAACGTAAGATTTTAAAAATGGAATATTCCTCACTTCTAAATGGTTTATCAATTATTTTACTTAGCATTCGCAATAGTAATTATATTTAATTTTTTCACCATTGGATAAATAGATACTAATATTATAAATTATATTATGTCAAAATTTAACTATACCATTATTTGTATGCTCTCTGTAATACTTTACTCATGTGGTTTCAATAAGCCTTTAGTTATAAAAAATAATAACTCTATATCATTTTATACTTCTACTTCAAATAATAAATATCAAGAATTTTTATTAGATGAACATGGAGTTATTAGATCAATTAAAATATATAAAGATGGAAAACTAGATATAGAATGGATTCCAGAATATTCTAATATAACTGATCACATAGAGTATTATGGTAATGGTCAGATTAAAACCAAAGGCTTTCTTAAAAATAATGAAAAACATTCTTTGTGGAGTTATTATGATCGAGAAGGTCACTTACTAGTTGAAAGATATTTTAGTTATGGCAAGCCTAGCAATATATGGATCTGGTATGACCATCATAATCATGAAATTGACCATTATACTATTTATACAAATAATAGAGATGATGGTTTTTTAAAACGATTTTATCAGTCATCTAATATTAAAGAAGAAAAAAGTTATTCCAGTAATAAATTAAATGGAAGCTATAAGTTGTTTTACGATAACTTAAAAAATTCAATTCATATTAAAGGATCTTATGAAATTGGTGTAAAAGTTGGTAATTGGGAATCTTTTAATGAGAAAAAACAATTTCAAGATTTAATTGATTAATTTATATGTTTTCTAAGATTATAAATTTCATTAAAGATAGAAGAGTAGCTATGGTAATTTGTACTTTACTTTTAATTTGGTATTTCTATGAAATAATAAAATTAAGTTAATGAACAAAGAAATTACCCACCCAAAATTATATTATGATTTTCAAATTTTAGATAATAAAATAAAATTATTTTATTATGGGAATCAATTTGCAGATACTGGCAAAAGATTGGTGCAATCTTTAACTATTAAATCTAATTTTTTTTCACAGAAAGAATTAACTCAGTTAAATCAATCTGAATATGAGAGTTTAAAAATTTATATAATTAGGCAAGAAAAAGTACAGAAAACATACAATAAAAAAATGATGTTTGATAAAGAGGATATTGTAAAAAATAGTTTATTATTGATGTATGATTTTAAAACAGAATTTAGAACTTGGTTTAAAGATCAAAATATATTATCTGGGGCTTTATAATTATGAATTTAGAATGGTTATACTCAAATTTACATATTATTATTATTATATTAGTAGTTGCCATTGGCATCTTGTTCCTATTTCCTGTAATTTTAGGTGTCGATTTATTAAATAAAAATAACAAAAAAGCTAAATGAATTCAACTTTTATAGGATTAGTAATGGGAGTGATGTTTTTAGCAATTTTTATAAGTCGTATTTTTTATTTACAGAAAGAGGTAAGAAAGCTTAATAATATTACTTCTTATTTAATTAAAGAAATTAAATATTTAAAGGATAAAAATGGAAAATGATGCCAAAGAAATAGCTAATAGCAGCGCAGAGACAAGCAGAATATATTCTTTATTTTATGCTTTTTTTCTAATACCATTAATGATTGTAATTTTTGGTATTTTATTTTATTTATTATTTGCAGTTATTACTGATGAGCCAACAAATGTTAATCAATTACTAATTAAGTTGGAGAGTGGTTCCATTAGGGATAAGGCAAATGCCAGCTATAGAATGAATAAGTTATTTTTTAACGACTCAACAAAATATAATTCTAGTTATAGAGAAAGAATTATTAGAATACATAAGATGTCTAAATCTGAGTTTAGCTTAGATAACACATTACGTTTACATACGATCATGATTATGGGTAATTCAAGAGACAATTCATTTGGCCCAAATTTATTAGCAGAATTAAACCAAGATGATGAAGGGTTTCGTATTAAAGCGATAGAAGCTTTAGGTAAGATTCAATATTTTGAATCTGCATCTGTCATTAAGAATTATTTAAGTAAAGATAATTCTTTTCTTGAAAAGTTAGCCGCCGTTGGTGCATTAGGTAACATAGGAAATAAAGCGGCTATTACAGATTTGGTTATACTTGTTAATGCGTGGCCAATTGATTGGCTAGAATCTGATGGTCCAGAACTTCGATGGGAAGCAGCTATTGCATTATTAAAATTAGGATATACTAATTCTAAAACAATAACAATTATTAACAATTTATTAGATAGAAATTATTATTTAAACCCTCATGGTGCTAGCTATAATAAATTAAATGAGAATACCATTAATTTTGTGATATTAAAAATTTTAAATATTCTAAGTTCAATTAAAGAGAAAGCTTTATTGCAACCATTTAATGATAAAATTAAAGTTCTATCAATAGAGGATTTAAATTTAGAAATCCGAGACTTTGCAAAAAAGTATATTAATCAAAACAAATAAAATTCATCAAATAACTAAGAATATTTATTGCCTTGAGATTGAAAAAAAGTTAAATTCAGTGATGTTTACTTAGTATATTTTATAAAGAGAGATATGGCTAAAAATAAATTTATTCCAAAAGCTTCGATTAGCAATAGTGAGTCTAAAGACATTTCTCGAGGTAAATTCATATCAATTTTATCTTTTGGGTGGTTGGCATTTATAGCAGGCATTGGCGGACTTTTTACGGCTCTTGGTCGAATGTTTTTCCCTAATGTGAGTTTTGAGCCTCCAATGGAATTTAAAATTGGTTATGCTAGTGACTTTGAAGCAGGCAAAGTTGATTTAAGATTTAAAAAAAAATATAATGTATGGATTGTTAGAAATAAAGAGAGTATTTATGCTCTGTCCACAGTTTGCACACATTTAGGTTGTACACCGAATTGGCTTCCTGCAGAAAAGAAATTTAAATGTCCGTGTCATGGTAGTGGTTTTAGAAGTACCGGAATAAATTTTGAAGGTCCAGCACCAAGACCACTAGAAAGATTTAGAATTTTTAAGGCTGGTGATGGACAAATTATGGTAGATAAAAACAAAAAATTTAATTATGAAAAAGGGGAATGGAATAGACCTGAATCTTTTTTAAAGGTCTAATTTAAGAATATGGAAGAAAAAAAATCAATATTACAAACTTTTTTAGATTCACAATTTTATAAATCTGTTATTAGGTCGGGCGTTCCAAGAACTAGAAGGCAGAGAATGTATGCTATTTTAGGAAATGTCTTTCTTCATTTACACCCAGCAAGATTACCTAGGCATGCAGTAAAAATAGGATATACTTGGTGTATGGGGGGACTTTCATTTTTCCTTTTTGTTGTTTTAACAATTACAGGAATAATGTTAATGTTTTACTATAGACCAACAGTAGAGTATGCATTTACTGATATCATTGATCTAGGTGAGCAGGCTCCTTTGGGTATTATGAGAGAATTGCATAGGTGGGGAGCTCATGCAATGGTTCTTACAGTTTGGCTGCATATGTTAAGAGTATTCATGACAGGCTCATATAAACCTCCTAGAGAATTTAATTGGGCAGTAGGAGTTATACTCATGACTTTAACTATGTTTTTAAGTTTTACTGGATATTTATTGCCTTGGGATCAGCTAGCTATATGGGCTATTACGGTTGGGACAAATATGGCTAGAGCTCATCCATTTATTGGCTCTGAAGGTCCAGGGGCCTCATTGCTTACAATAGGAGATTTAAATTTAGTGACTTCATCTTCTGATGTAAGGTATGCCTTACTTGGTGGACGTTTTGTAGGTGAGGCAACTTTATTAAGATTTTATGTATTACATTGTATTTTAGTCCCTTTTATAGCTATGATTTTTATGGCTGTTCATTTCTGGAGAATCAGAAAAGACGGAGGTATTTCGGGTCCATTATAAATTAATGGCTTCTATTTATTATGATTGATTTATTTAAAGAATTTGTTAATATAGCTTCAGAACCTATTATTTCTTTTACAGCATTAACAATATTATTTCCATTGATTTTCCCTCCAACAAATTGGTTTGAAAAAATCCATTACAAGTTAGGATTTAACTATATTTGGACAAACAAGGGTGGAATAGTAATGTTTTTACTAACTACTATTTTTTTTATCTTAGGGTTTACTGACCCTTATTTTAGTATCATTTTAACAAAGCCAGATAATTTTCCTATTATACTTATGATTTATTCAATGTTATTTGTTATTTGGTATGCTATGAAAAAAGCATATATAAATGATGCTAGGATTGGTGAGGGTAAAAAACCTATGGAATATAATGACCCTGAAGATAAAGTTTTAGTATGGCCAGATTTGGTATATATTGAATTTATTGCATTATTAATTTTTATGGCCTTTTTAATTATATGGTCTATTGTTTTAGCCGCCCCATTAGAAGAGCCAGCTAATGCAGCATCTACACCTAATCCATCAAAAGCACCATGGTATTTTTTAGGGCTACAAGAAATGTTAGTATATTTTGATCCTTGGATTGCAGGTATTTTATTTCCAATATTTATTATTATTGGTACTTCTGCTATACCATATATGGATATAAATAAAAAAGGGAACGGATATTATTCTTTTAGAGAGAGAAGAGTTGGAATATTTATTTTTCTATATGGATGGGCTGCTTTGTGGCTCTACTTAATAGTAATCGGAACATTTTTTAGAGGTCCAAATTGGAATTTTTATGGTCCTTTTGAATGGTGGGATCCACATAAATTGGTATTCTTAAATAATGTAAATTTATCAGAATATATATGGGTTTTTATGTTAGGTCAGCAAACACCGGAAGGTTCTACTATGAATATTTTGTTAAGAGAAGGACCAGGATTTTTATTGGTTTTTGGTTATCTCTTTGTGTTGCCTATACTGTTAAGTAAAACATGGCTTAAAAATATGTTCTTAGCCTATGGCCCTGTTCGATATGCTTTTCTATGTACTTTTGGTCTAACTATGTTATCTCTCCCTATTAAAATGTTCTTAAGATGGACAATTAATTTGAAATATATAGTTTACATACCTGAATGGTTTTTTAACATTTAGTATTGGAGAGAATTAGTGGATTATAATAATGATGAAAGATATTGGAATATAAGCTTACTTAATAAGTGGTTTTTGATAGCATCATTATTATGGACAGCATCTATGATATGGATGTTTATAGATGATAATGATGATGAATTTAAGTATTACCAAAAAAAATATTATTCTATTCTAAAAGATAAGACTGAAGAAAAATATAATTCCTTATATGTTGAAGTCAAAGATGTTAAAGAGTCGTTAGAATTAGAATTAAAAAATAAAATAATTAAAATGCAAGATCAACAAGAATTACTTACTCTTTTAAATGATTCACTTATTTTTGAGAAAGATAATTTTGCACAACTTAGTATTGATTTTAAAGCAAAAATTGTGGAAGTAGATGTTGCTAAATATCTGGTAGAAAAAGAAAAATCTGCGCATCAGTATAATGAAGAATCGCCTACATCTAAAAATTTTAAGAAACTATCACTAGAATCAAAAAAATTAAAAAAGCAAAAAGAAGATTTTGAGATTAGTATTGCTTATTTTGAATCTAAAATAGAAAATTTAGGTAAAGATGTAAAAAAAGCGCAATTAAATAGAGATACTGAACTAGGTCGTTTAGACTTATTAGAAAATCAGTTAAATAAATTAGATCGTAGTAGAATGACAACAGGTAATAAAGTAGCTGATATTGTTAGAGATTTACCAATAGTTGATTTCTTAGATCCAAGGTTAAAAATACAACAAACCGTAGTACACGATGTAAAGTACGATGTTAATTTTGCTACTGTACCTACTGTTGATAGGTGTATCAGTTGTCATATGGGGATAGAAGACCCATTGTTTTCTAATGTAGAGCAACCATACGCCGCTCATCCTAATTTAGATCTAATTGGCGCTTCTTCATCGCCGCACCCATTTAATGAATTTGGTTGTGCAAGCTGTCACTCAGGGAGAAGTAGGGGAACTAGCTTTACATCAACTGTACATATGCCTAGTACACACGCGCAAGAAGAAGGATGGAAAGAAGAATATGATTGGGAAAAAATGCATCATTGGCTGCAGCCAATGTTACCTGCTAAATATAGTCAAGCTGGATGTTTTAAATGTCATACACAACAACCATTCCTTGAAGGCGCAGAGAAATTACAATTAGGGATTTCATTAATTCAAAAAAATGGATGTAATGCATGTCATCATATTGAGAGTATTCCTAAAGATTATGATATAGGGCCAGATCTAACAAAAGTTAACGAAAAATTTGATAAAGACTGGGCTTTTAAATGGATAAAAAACCCTCAAAGTTTTAGATATGATACTAAAATGCCACATTTTTTTAATCAAGATAACAATTCTTATCCTGAAATGATTGAGCGTAACAATGCTGAAATATTTGCTATTACAGAATATTTATATAAAGACAAAGAATATAAAGTTCTAGATAATGAAAATGAATTTTTAGGTGATTTAGAAAACGGACAAAAATTATTTAGTGCAATAGGTTGCATGGGTTGTCATAATATAAATGAAGAACCTACTGAATATAGTCCTGAGACTGATGAATATGAATTTTATTTATCAAGCCATGGTTACGAAGAAGATGAAACCTCTAATTATAATCTCCTAGATCAACAAGGGCCTAATTTAATTGGTTTAGGTTCTAAAGTATCGGCTAAGTGGCTATATAATTGGATTAAAGATCCAAAAAATTATTGGGAAAAAACTAGAATGCCAAATTTAAGATTAAGTGATAATGAAGCAAAAGATATTACAGCATATTTATTTTCATTTAAAAATGAAGATTTTGAAAAGCAATCTATTCCAAACCTTAATACTCAATCATTTAATACAGAATTAGATGAAATAGCACTAGGTTGGTTAAACAAATCTTTTAATTATGTTGAAGCTCAAGAAGCATTTAATACAATGAAAGAAGAAGATAGAATAACGGAATATGTAGCAGATAAATCAATAAGATATTATGGTTGTTATAGTTGCCATAATATGGATGGGTATGAAGATGCAAAACCTATTGGGGCTGAATTAACTTTAGTTGGATCTAAGCCTTTAGACAAATTTGATTTTGGACATATTCATGATATTCAGCATAGTAATTTTGGATGGATGAATCAAAAATTAGCAAACCCTAGAATCTTTGATAGAAGTAAAATTATTGTGCCTGAGGATAAATCTAGAATGCCTAATTTTTATTTCACTCAACAAGAAATTGAAGCTATTACTACTGCATTATTAGGCTTAACTGACACAAAATTAGAATCTAGTAAAATTGCAGATTTAGATAAAAGTGCACAAGTAATATCTGGTTATAAATTAATCAGGAAAAATAATTGTTATGGCTGTCATCAAATAGATGGTGAAGGAGGGAAAATTGCTGATAGTATAAAGGATATTTTACCTGAAGCTCTGCAAGTCGAACATAGAAACTATGCTCCTCCAAGTTTATATTCAGAGGGTTCTAAAGTACAGCCAGATTGGTTATTTTCTTATTTGCAATCACCATATACTATTAGACCAAATTTACAAGTTAGAATGCCATCATTTAATTTGAGTGATAAAGAATGGAATTCTATTATTGCTGCCTTTCAAGATATGGAAGACAATGAATTATCTTTTGAGTCAGATCATATTGTAAGTAAAAATAATACAAAATATAAGCATGGATATGAATTAGTATCAGATTATGGATATTATGATCCTGATAAAGATGAAATTATTGATGCTTTCAATGAAGGTTCAAGATGTTATGTTTGTCATTTTAATGGAGCGGTCCCACCAGGAAAAGATTTTGCTATTACTAATCCAGTGGTATGGGCACCTAACCTTGCTTTATCTCAAGAAAGATTAAGGCCTGAATGGGTTAAAGAATGGTTAAGAAATCCTCAGCATTATATGGATTACACAAAAATGGTTGCTCCAGCTCTCTATAATAAGTGCCCTGAATGTTTTGATAGTAATCTAATAAAATCTGAATATGATTTATTAAGAGATATTTCCGATAATAAAGAAAATCCAAAATGGAGAATGGGTGATGAAATAGATTATCGCTTAGAAGCAATTACTGATTGGATTTTTAGCATTGAAAATGATGCTGATATATCAAACACAATAAAAGAATATTTTGATAAAAATGGATATAAGCATTTTGAAGAAGAAGAAGATTGGGGTGATGATGATGAAGAATATGAGGATTGGTAAAATTTATTAATCTAAATTATAAACCTTCAACCTACTTTTAATTGTTTCTTCAACTTCTTTAGGTTTCCAATCGTCCCCTGAGTAACTATGTATTAAAATTCCATTTGGATCTATTAGTAATGACTTTAACGTATGATTAATATCACGAGGATCCCCATCATTTATACCACTAAATCCTAATCCAGCTTCAGTAGTAATTCTCATTAGTTCTTCTTCTAGTCCATAGCTAGATAATATATGCATATTATCATATTCACTAAAGATGTCACCATAAGCATTTTTTAGAACTGTAGGATTGTCATATTTATGATCAAAGCTAATAATGATGAATTCAATATTATTATTTTCAATATTATGAATTAAATATTGATTTTTCCAGATTACTGCAGGGCAAAAGTTTGGCATAGGGCATCTTGAAAAAATGAAGGAAATGAATTTTAATTTGCCATTAAACTGATTAAGTTTTACTTCATTATAATCTAAATCTAAAAATGTTGCATCTGATAATCTTTCTCCAATATTAATTGTTTCATTATCAGTAAAGAAATCATCAAACTCTTCTTCTTCTAATAGTTCTCTATGCCCCATAATAGTTAATTCATTAGCCCAAGTTTTTGCGGGTAAATCTTTTTGTTTAGAGATATAAAAATTAAAATGAATGCTATCACCTTTAGTAAAGTTATTCATTTTAATAGAAGAATCTATATTAAACATCATCGTCATTTCCATCATAAATCCTGGGACTTCATCATGTTTTACCATCATTTTAAAATCTTCCAAGTAATTATCGATAATAATCCCTTTAAATGGATACATAGTTATTTTTTTTGTTTGATTATTATTTAGAAATAAAATTAAAATAAGAGTAAATAACAATGTGATAAAAATAATTTTTTTCATTTATATAAATAGAATTAGAGCCAACCATTTGATTGACTCTAATTGACTAATTAGTTATTTTTTTTTAGTTTTAGCTGGTTTTTTGAAGGTTTTTATGTCAGCATTAACACTATCAGTTCCAATCGTAATAGTTTGCTTATATTCTTCTGAGCAATAGCCAGTTTTTTTCATAGATTTATCCCATTTTTCATGCCAAAAACATAAATCATAAGTACCTGCTTTAAGGCTATCTAAATCAATACTATAGTTCCCATCTTGATCTGTTACGCCCCAATAAGGATGGTCTAAAATAACAATCCAGGATTTCATCCAAGGATGGACATCACATTTAATATAAAAAGGCCCTTCATTTTTACTAAAGGACTTTTTTTGATTATCTGATTTTGCAGGCATAGCAAAATTAAAACTAGAATTTATCTCTGACATAGAGTGAATATTGTGTAGAGTTCTATCACTATTTTTAATAATCATATCTTGTCCTTTCATAATTCCGGTTACATGTGGAATATACTGACATCCCCTTTGATCTAATTGAATAGGAGTAGAAGGAATTTTATGAGTATGATTAGGATTTTGAATCCAAACAACTACATTTTGCATATATTGTTCTTTATTAATTAAAAAGCTCTCATTAAATATTGCTCCATCATGTGCTTTTCCACATATTGGATCTGCCGCCATATTTAATTTCTTTGGTCTTGGTGGCTTTCCTTCATATTGAACTTTTCCCGTTATATCCCTAGCTATAACCAGCATTGAACTACAAATAACTGTTAAAGATACTATTTTATTTATTAAATTCATTTTAACCTCTTATTTTATTCATTAAATGTTATTTAAATTTAAGAGTTATTTTATTAATCAATCAAGAGAATTAGTCTTTATGTGGTCACTTATTATAATTAGTCATATTTTGATGCTTGTATCATCAGTTTCTTTAGGGGTAGCATGTGTTGGTGGTCATTTTATAGAAAATGCTTTAGGAGAGCTAACGCTTAGGCCTATTTCAGTTTTTGCAGTTTTTATATATGTATTTACACAAACATTAATATTATTTTTATTTATTAATATTAATAAGCAAATAAAAATGTTAGTATCAGATAATAATTTAAAAATTTATAGCCTAGATTATTTGAAATACAAATACAAATTACATATGCATACGTCACTTAATGTATTATTTGTTACGATTTTAGCAATCTTATATGGTGCAGTTCATACTAATATTATGGATATTAGCATTCACTACTATTTATTTTTAATTATATTTATACATTATTTATATAATGTTTTTATCCAATTTTTTTGTTTTAAAGAAAGTATCAAATTAATTGTTCGTGTTAATGACATGATTATTAGTAAATTGTAGGGATACATTTAGGTGTATTATTTAGCAAAATTTTTTGAATTAATAGGAATTATATCAATAACAATAGCTTTTGTTATATATTGGCCTAACCCAATGGACGAATGGGTATTACTCTATGGTATAATTTTTTTTATTGGTGGTTGGATAGTAGAGAAATATTTACTTAAAGGTTAATTTTTTAATGGCAGCAAAAAATAAAGATCATCTTCAGATAGTACCTGAATGTCATGATAACATAAAAACTAAAAAGGGTAAGCCAAGATTAATGGCTGTCGTTGATGAAGATAACTGCACTGGTTGTAATGCCTGCGTTCCTTTTTGTCCTGTTGATTGCATTGAACCTGTACCTAAAGAAAAATATGACATTCCAATTCCTCCTGTTCAAGTTAGGTTTAATGAATGTATTGGTTGCCAAATGTGCGCAAAGGCATGTGAAAGATTAACGTGGAATGCGATTAGAATGATTCCTACGGTAACATTTGAAGAAAAATATGGTTATTCAATAGATAAGGGATAAAGAGTGAGCACTGAACATAAAAATCAAGAATCTTTTATTCGTAAATATATATTTTCAATTGATCATAAATGGATTGGAATTCAATATGGTGTAACCAGTATGATTTTTTTATTATTTGGTTTTACATTAATGATGGTTATGAGATATCAGCTTGCTTATAATGCTAATACAGGTTTAGAAAAAGATATAATATCTCCAGATATGTATAACGCTTTAGGGGCAATGCATGGTACTATTATGGTTTTTTTAGGTGTTGTTCCAATGATTGTAGGAGCATTTGGTAATTATTTAGTGCCTTTACAAATAGGTGCACCAGATATGGCTTTCCCAAAATTAAATATGACTAGTTACTGGGCATATTTTATTGGTGGCGTTGTTATGTTAGCTAGCTTCTTTATTCCTGATGCATTACCAGCTAACTCAGGTTGGACATCTTATGTTCCGCTTGCTACTGTATCGACTGGGCCAGGTCAAACTTTTTGGTTAGTAGGGATGCTTTTTTTAATAACATCTTCTCTTTTAGGCTCTGTTAATATCTTAGTAACAATTATTCAGTTAAGAGTAGAGGGTTTAACATGGATGCGTTTACCATTTTTTGTTTGGACTCAGCTTATAACTTCTTTTTTATTACTGCTTGCATTTCCTCCTCTTGAAGCAGCAGGAATTTTTCAATTATTAGATCGTGTAGCAGGCACTCATTTTTTTGATCCATATTCAGGAGGAAGTGTATTACTGTACCAGCATCTCTTTTGGTTCTTAGCGCATCCTGAAGTTTATGTTCTTATTTTACCAGCACTTGGAATTGTTGCAGAAATTATCTCTAATAATACAAGAAAACCACTATGGGGCTATAAGCCTATGGTTTATTCAACTATTTGGTTAGGTTTTATGTCATTTATAGTTTGGGCCCATCATATGTTCTTGACTGGAATGGGAACAACTATGAGTAGCTTTTTTATGATTACAACCATGATTATTTCAGTTCCTTCTGTAGTAATTTTATCGTCATTATTTCTTTCATTATGGGGTGGCTCAATTCGTTTTAATACACCAATGCTTTTTGCATTATCATTTCTACCAATGTTTGGTATAGGCGGTTTAACAGGCTTGCCTTTAGGATTAGCCACAGCAGATATTCATTTGCATGATACTTATTATGTTATTGGTCATTTTCATTATGTGGTAGCCCCAGGAACTATTTTTGCTATTTTTGCTGGAATTTATTTTTGGTTTCCAAAAATAACGGGAAAAAAAATGAATGAAATTTTAGGTAAGATTCATTTTTATGGTTCATTAGTAGCAATGAATGGAATTTTTATGCCTATGTTTTTACAAGGGTTAGCTGGCGTTTCAAGACGTTTATCAAATGGTGGGTATGACTATGCTCACGCTAAAGAAGTTCTATATTTAAATGAAATAATGTCAATTTCTGCATTTGCATTGTTTGCCTTTCAATTATTTTTTATAGCCAACTTTTTCTGGACTTTATTTAGAAATAGATATGAGTCAGAAACTGATACTAACCCATGGAAATCTAATACAATAGAATGGACTGATACTACATCACCACCTTTAGGGCATGGAAATTTTGAAGTAATTCCTAAAGTATACAGAGGTGCTTATGAATATAGTATTGAAGGTCATAATAAAGATTATTGTCCACAAACTGAGGAATCATAATGGATATTGAAATACCTTATAACGTAGAAGAAAGAGAAGATACAGGTTTATATAATGCTAAGCTTGGCATATGGCTATTTTTAGCTTCTGAAATCATGCTTTTTGGAGCATTATTTTCTACATATATTATACTTAGAACGGGAGATACAACATGGATGACGGCTGTTAAAGGGGCACATTTAAATATTCCTCTAGCTACGCTTAATACAGCAATACTTATTCTATCTAGTGTAACATTTGTTATGTCTTGGGTATCATTAAAATAAAAGGATTTAAGTGGTTTTAAAAAATATATGGGTATCACATTATTATGTTCTATACTTTTTTTAGTTAT
>Ga0209403_10001490_pt1 | contig 30327 bp, 21 predicted proteins | sample ArcticOcean_MG_C_8_FD_187440 | JGI IMG/M metagenome (GOLD analysis project Ga0209403, IMG submission 187440) | Marine microbial communities from western Arctic Ocean - ArcticOcean_MG_CB11_86 (SPAdes) (version 2) | ecosystem: Environmental > Aquatic > Marine > Oceanic | place: Arctic Ocean...
GGAATCGATGCTACAGGTGATTGGCGTGGTCAACCGGGACCATAGTTACCGTACCGTTTGGGATCGCAGCCAACAGATAATTCACGAAGAGTTGTTGCCACTGGCCGAAAAGCTCAATATTCAGCTCAATATAGAGACGGTGTGGAACAAGTTTATGCTCAGCCCCGTTGAATTCGGCATGTATCTCAAACAGATTGACCATCCGTTGGTAGGCGCCGTGTTTGATGTCTGTAACGTCGCCGCCGTTTCCTACCCTTGGGACTGGGTTGAAGAAATTGGGCCGTTCATCCGGCAAATCCACATCAGCGGAGTACGCGTCGAAGAGGGATACGACATGAACAGTTGGGTCGGCTTGCTGGAGAGCAATTTCGATATGCGAGAAAAAATCATGCAACCCCTCCGAGACGTGGGCTTCGACGGTTGGCTGACACTCGACCGCCATTTTTACGGAGACAATTTGCGAGACGAAGGGATCATTGCGTTGTCGCGTGAGATGGATGTTTTGTTGGAAGCGTAGGGCGTGGCCCACAAACCACATTGATGAGAACAAAATATTATGAAAAAACTCAAAATTGGCGTCGTTGGCTCAGGGCCCGGACGCGGCCAAATCTGGATTTCGACTGTTTTGAAATTGACCGATCACTTCGAAATGGTTGGCGTTTGCGAAGCAGTCCCCAAGCGGGCTGAGGAGTGCGCCGCCAAATGGAAAGTCAAGACTTTTCCCAACCTGCCGGCGATGATCGAAGCCGACAAACCCGATGTGATCCTCTGCGCCGTGCCGCCCGATGGCAACCCGGTGATCGGCCACGTGGCCGCCCGCCATGGCGTGAACGTCATCAGCGAGATCCCGATCGCCCCGACCAAGGCGATTGCCGACTCGATCAAGGCAGTTTGTGCAGCAAACAATGTCAAGATCGAGATCGCTGAAAACTTGCACCGTTGGCCCCGCGAACGACTGAAGCGAATGATCGTCGAAGCAGGCCTGATCGGCGATCCTCAACTGGCCCGTATGTGGTACGCCACCGGTTCCTACCATGGATTCAACGTCCTGCGCAGCATCCTCGGTAGTGATGCCAAACGTATTCTGGGCTATCGCCGAAAGTGCGATTTCGATTTTGTCGACGAATACATGTCGCTCGATCTGCGGTATCAACGGGTCTCCAGCGCCATCATTGAGTTTGAGAGTGGCGCCACCTGTTATTTCGAGCAACCTCCTTTCGGCGGGACGCAGTTCTTCTACTGGGAAATCGAAGGGACCCAAGGCTGCTTGAAGGGTGAAACACTCTTAGTGGGGCGAGACGATCCCCAAGAGTACCCCTTCATCACCGAAACCACTACCGTCAACGGAGTTGAAGTCATCGACCACATTCGCGTCGATACTCCCGAGCCAATCGTGTTTGAGAACCCGTACAAACAATATGGCGTGGCCCAGGGCGATGACCAGGACGAGGTGGCTCGGGCCGACATCCTGACCGGGTTTTACGAGGCGCTCGTCAACGACAAGCCCGTGCAATATCCGCCCGACATGGCTTGGCGAGACCAGGAGATGGTCGTCGCGCTCATGGAAAGCGCGCGGCTCGGCAGCCAATGGCTCGACCTGCCCTTGAAAGAAGAAACTCAGGTCGAAAAAGACATGCACAAAGAATATCTTGAACTTTACGGCCACCCCTGGCACGACATCGACTCACTGATCAAATCACCCCTGCCGCGAGGCGGGGTGCGCTGGTCTGTACTGGGAGATCTATGATGCATGTAGCAGTCATCGGCGGCACCAACCATGTCGGCCCGTTTATTGTGAGGGAGTTGGTCGAGGCCGGCCACCAAGTGAGCGTTTACAACCGCGGACTGACCAAGGCGGATCTGCCGGAGGAAGTCGAGCGCGTGGTCGTCGACCGCAAAGTGCGTGGTCAGCTGGGCGAGGCGCTAAGCAAGCGCAAACCCGACGCCGTGATCGACATGGTCGCGTTCGTCGTGGAAGACGTCGAAGAGGTCGTGCGCGCCTTGCCCTCGTTGGGACACTACGTTTTTTGCGGGAGTACGGTCATCTATGGGATCATCGGCGATACGACGCCCTCCGAAACGTCGCCGTTCAAGCCCGATTCCGGCTACGGCCATGGCAAGGTTGCTTGTGAAGAATTCATGATGAAGGAAGAACGCGAACGCGGGCTCCGTTTCACCAGTTTGCGGCTGGCCTGTCCCTATGGACCGGGAGACCACCTGCTCTACCTGACGGGTCGTGAATCGCTCTTCCTCGACCGCATGCGCAAAGGCCGGCCCGTGATCATCCCCGGTTCGGGTACGTCGCGAATGCATCCGATTTACGCCGGAGATGCGGGTCGTGCGTTCGTCTACGCACTGGAGCGCCCTGACTGCATGGGGCGGATGATCAATTTGAGTGGTGACCAGATTGTTACGTTGGACGAATACTATGAATCGCTGGCACGGGTGCTGAAGGTTCCTCTGGTTGCTCGTAAGATCCCTAATAAGTGGTTTCGCGATCACAAAGAACTGTGGTCTGGCTGGGACAGGAATTTCGATTTTGGCTTCAACTGGGTGCACTACGAAAGTGCTTTCGACGTCACGGCGCTCGGTGATATCGGGTTTCGATGCAAAACGGACCATGATTCGGGCGTGGCACTGATGATGGAGTGGCTGGATGCGAACGACCTGGTCGACCCGTCCAGCGACGATGATGAAGAAGACCGCATCTTCAAGCACCTTTGAATCCCACAGCATGAGAGGCTGATACCCGTATGCATTCGATTGATTGGTTGATCCTGTTCGGATCCTTGGCCATCATCGCCGCCGGCGCGATCTATGCGAATAAGTACGTCCAAAGCGTCGCAGATTTTTTGGCCGCCAACCGCTGCGCCGGCCGGTATATGCTCTGCGTGGCAACAGGTATGTCTGGTCTGGGCGCTGCCGCCTTCATCGCGTCGTTCCAGATGTACTATGTCGCCGGATTCACCGCGCAGTGGTGGTACCTGTTAGGTGCATCCGCCAGCGTGGTGGTTACGTTGACCGCCTGGGGATCCTATCGCTATCGCGAGACGCGTGCGCTGACCCTGGCGCAATTTTTCGAGGTTCGCTACAGCAAGAGATTCCGCGTCTTTGCCGGGATTCTGGCCTGGGTCGCGGGGATCATCAATTTTGGCATCTTCCCAGCTATCGGAGCGAGGTTTTTCATCTATTTCTGCGGCCTTCCTCAGTACCCCACGACCTTCGGCCCGCTGGAAGTCGACCTGGTTTTTGTGGGCGTCATGATCGCACTTCTGTCGATTTCCCTGTTCTTCGTCTTCCTGGGTGGGCAGGTCGCGATCATGGTGACCGACTTTATCCAGGGTGTGCTGGTCAACGTAGGCATGTTGATCGTCATGGGATTTCTTATCTGGAAATTTGACTGGGCAGAGGTTGTCGAAACACTCATCCATGCCGCCCCCAGTGATGCCTCGCTGCTCGACCCGACCCGAAGCGGCGCCCATGAAGGATTTAATCCGGGATATTTTTTCATTGGCATCTTGTTGGGGTTCTATGCACCGCTCGCCTGGCAAGGTTCGCAGGGGTATTTCTGTTCGGCCATCTCCGCCCACGAGTCAAAAATGGCCGGCATCCTCTCCCGCTGGCGCGACCTGGTTTATCACTTGGCGATGCTGCTGATACCGATCGGAGCCTTTGTTGTCATGCATAGTGCCAACCCAGACTTTGTAGGCATCGCCACAGAGACCAATCAAACAGTTGAGCAGATTGACAACCAGGCCGTGCGCCACCAGATGATTGTCCCGGTGGTGATGGCCAAGTTGTTGCCCACTGGAATCATGGGAGTGCTGTGCGCGGTCATGCTGGCAGCGTTTGTCTCCACCCACGACACCTACCTGCATTCCTGGGGAAGCATCTTTGTCCAAGACGTGATCTTACCGTTTCGTAAAAAACCGTTTACACCGAGGCAGCACATCTGGCTCCTGCGGCTGTCGATTTTGTTTGTGGCCGTATTTATCCTGGTCTTTAGCCTCTTTTATCAACAGAACGAATATATCTTGATGTTTCAGGCGATCACCGGCGCGATTTTCATAGGTGGAGCCGGTTCGGTAATCGTCGGGGGATTGTATTGGAAACGTGGCACCACGGTGGGGGCCTGGATGGCGCTGATCGTCGGCGCATTCGCGGCGATTGGCACTATGATCTCGAGGCACGCGTGGCCCGATTATATTTATCCCTGGATGGAAAACCATGCCCCGAATTGGCTCGAGGGGTTGCGAACTGTCCTGGAAGGCGTTTCGGACCGGGTTTGGTTCATTAACTGGAGCGTCGGTCCGGATAAGTTCCCCATCGATTCACAATGGATGTTTTTCTTTGCCGCCCTGTTGTCCGTCTTCTGCTATGTCGCTTGCTCGTTGGTCGCCTGGCTCATTTTTCGCCGAAAGCCGTTCAACATCGACCGCATGCTGCATCGGGGAGAATACGCCATCGAGGGCGACCATGTGGGGGGAGTCGATCGACCGGTGACAGGTCTGCGGGCGATCCTGCCTTCCAAAGAATTTACCCTGGGTGACAAGCTCATTTACTATTCGCAACTTGCCTGGTGCGTCGGCTGGGCCGTCCTCATCGTGGCCACCATGATTTACAGTCAATATAACGAGATTCATGTGCAGTCGTGGGCCAATTTCTGGTGGTTCTATATGCTGTTATCCATCGTGTTGGTCGTGCTGACGAGCATCTGGCTACTGGTCGGTGGCGTGAGAGACATGAAGGAGCTGTTCCGGCGGTTGAGTCAAATCAAGCGCGATGATCGCGATATGGGGATGGTGGGCGATCACCATAACCTGACCGATGAGCCTGAGGGCAGCGATTTGAATGATTAGCTCAAAGAGAATAGATGCCAAAAAGACAGTACAACAGCAGCTACGAAGGTGAAAACCTCAGCAAGGTGGCCTTTCCATTGGGCGGTATCGGCGCGGGCATGCTTTGTCTCGAAGGGTGTGGGGCACTCTCGCATGTCTCTTTACGAAATCAGCCCGATATGCTGAATGAGCCACAGGTTTTTTCCGCCCTTTGCGTCAAGCGCATGGCCGGAGGTGGTGGAAACGTCGCCCGGGTGCTGGAAGGTCCCGTTCCGGGTTGGAAGATCATGGGGTACGGCCGCGGCGAAGGCGGGAGGGGGACAACCTACGGCCTGCCGCGATGCCGGCAGGTAAGTTTTGACGCCAGGTTCCCCTTTGCGACCGTCTCGCTTGCCGATGAGGCGGTTCCAGTGGCGGTAGAGATTACCGGCTGGAGCCCGTTCACGCCGCCAGAGCCTGACGATAGTTGCCTGCCGGTCGCAGCGCTGCAGTTCTGCTTTGTCAATCAAACGGATCAGGAGATCGAAGCGGTCTATTCCTTTCATGCCAGGAATTTTATGGCTGTCGTCGATGCTGATGAGGCAGTTGTGCGCCCGGCCGAAGGTGGCTTTGAATTCTATCAGGCAGGCAGTGACGAGAAACCGTGGGTCGAAGGCTCATTCTGCGCGGTGACTGATGATCCTGCCGTGAAGGTCAACCATGCCTGGTTCCGCGGCGGCTGGTTCGATCCGCTGACCATGGTCTGGAAATCCGTAGCCGAGGGAGCCGTGATCGAGCAGCCTCCTGTCGCCGCAGGCAAGGCCAGTGCGGGTGCAAGTCTCTATGTGCCGTTCCGGCTCTCACCGGGCGGAAAGAAAACCATCCGGTTACAGCTGGGCTGGTATGTGCCATGCAGCACCGTGCGCCAGTCCTATGACATGCCTGTGGCGACCTGGGACGTGCCCTATACGGCGAATGATCAGCCGACGCATGAGCCGTGGTATGTTTCGAAGTTCACAAGTATTGGCCAGGTGATGAGCTACTGGCGAGAGAATTTCGATCGGCTGCGAGACACATCGCAGACCTTTGCCGACTGTTTTTATGATACGACGCTACCTCCGGAGGTGATCGAGGCGATAGCGGCTAATCTTACGATCCTCAAGAGCCCCACCTGTCTTCGCCAAAAAGACGGCCGCTTTTGGGGATGGGAGGGCTGTGAAGACTCGGGCGGTTGCTGCTTTGGCAGTTGTAATCACGTGTGGAATTACGCGCAGTCCCTGCCGCACCTGTTTCCCAGTTTGGAGAGGACGATTCATGAGACGGAGCTGAACGAAAGCCTCCGGGAGGACGGCTTTCAATGGTTTCGTACCCCCATTCCGATTCGGGACATGACCACCCCCGCGACCGGTCTCGGCGCTAAGATACCAGCCGCAGCCGATGGTCAACTCGGCAGCATTATGCGCGTCTATCGCGAGTGGCGCATCCTCGGTGACCAGGACTGGCTCAAGCAACTTTGGCCCAAAGTTAGACGAAGCCTCGATTTCTGTATCGCAACATGGGACCCACAGCGCATCGGCGTCTTGGTCGAACCGCACCATGATACCTACGATATCCAATTCTGGGGCCCCAATGGCATGTGCAGCAGCATGTATCTGGGGGCGCTCAAGGCCGCAATTGCCATGGGCCGGGCACTTGGCGATGACATCTCACCCTACGAATCTCTGCTGGAAAGTGGCCGAAGCTATTTGGAAGCACAACTGTTTGACGGCGAATACTTCATCCAGAAAGTCATGTGGGAAGGATTGCGTGCTGCCGATCCGACGGTGGTGGGACTCGAAGCAGCCAGCTATGATTCGCCAGAATCAAAGGAATTGCTGCGTCAGGAAGGACCCAAGTATCAGTACGGCACGGGCTGCCTCTCAGACGGCGTGCTGGGCGCCTGGATTGCCGAGGTATGCGGCGTGGGCGAAATTCTCGACCCCAAAAAGATCGAAAGCCATTTACTGGCCGTTCACAAGTATAACTTCCGCAAAGATCTCTCCAGTCATGCCAACCCGCAACGGCCGACCTACGCGCTGAATGGCGAAGCTGGATTGTTGCTCTGCTGCTGGCCAAAAGGCGGAGAACCTTCGTTGCCGTTTGTGTATAGCAACGAGGTCTGGAGCGGCATTGAATATCAGGTTGCAGCGCATCTCATGACCATGGGGCACATCGAGAAAGGCCTGGAGATTGTCCGCGCCTGCCGCGACCGTTACGATGGCACGGTTCGCAACCCGTTCAACGAGTACGAGTGCGGCCATTGGTATGCCCGGGCGATGTCGAGTTATGGAATGCTGCAAGGGTTGACGGGAATTCGCTACGATGCTGTCGAGAAAGTACTCTATTTCAGCCCGCGCATCCAAGGCGATTTCAGCAGCTTTCTCTCGACTGCTAGTGGTTACGGCACTGCCGGAATAAAAAACAAGAAACCGTTTCTGGAAGTGGCCCGCGGAGATATCCCTGTCCATAGAATGGAATATCAACCCGGTTAGGAATTCGCTACGATGCGGTTGAGAAAGTCCTCTCTATTCGGCCGCAGATTACAAAGGGGAATTGAGAATGTCTGCTACCATTTATTCTTTCGGATCTGAAATGACGTACAAGCTTCTGGAACACTAATCGGCGCTGATCTTCGCTAATCTTCCTACTGAATCGCTTCAACTGGATTAGCGTCGATTAGCGAAGATTAGTGTTCCGATGTTCCTTGCTTCTTCGGCAGTGTCTTGAGATTGAAATGCATCTCCCGCGTAGTTAATAAGCTTACCCAAGGAAAACAATTAAGATCTGCGCAGCTCCGCGTCCTGGGCGCCTCTGCGTTGAAAATGGGCCTCTGCGTTTAACACAATTGATCCTTGAACCAATGAACTACCAAGCAACGCCCACGAGGTAATCAAACGAAACGACCGTTGCTTTCGATGCTGGCTGTAAACTCGCAAGCGATGTAAAACAAACAACTTACGGCAACCGAAAATCAAAAATTAGCTCGCCCAGATACGCGGAATGTGAGTTCTCGCTCTTGCTCATTCTCTAAAGCGGATTAAGAGTAAGATGATGAGGTAAGACTAAGAACGAGAAAATAGGGAACGGCACCTAGTAATCAGTTAGAAACAGGCATCATGCTCAACAGCATCAAAAAACGTTTTTCCCGCGGTGAGACCAGCCAGCAGCATCTGGAGTCGGTCATCTACGCTGAAGTCTACGACTCGAATCCGGACAACTTCAGAGACGCCTGCCGAGATGCGGCGCGTATTCGTTGTGAAGTCCTGGAAGAGACGACCGGTGTTTCGCTGCAGCGGATCAAGGGCACCACGCTGGACAACGGCTCTTTACTCGGAGAAGAGAAGATACTGCCGGGCATAGAGATGAAGATCGGCGCTGCCACGATCCCGATGGGCTGTGCTGGCCCCGTGAAGATCAACGGCGAGTACGCACAGGGCGACATCTATATCCCGTTGGCTACGAATGAGGCTGCCCTGGTTGCGGGGGTGCAGCGGGGCATCAAGGCCATCAACATGTCAGGCGGCGTCAGCGTGCTGGTGAGGGACGACGGCATGCACCGCGCACCGGCCTTGGAAGCACCCAATATCTTCGAGGCCCGCCGATTCTGCCGCGAGATTTGCGACAATCGGGAACTTACCAAGGAGCTGGCCCAGTACGTGCAGGACCCCTTCGTGCGACTCGACAAAATCGAGCCGTGGCAGTTGGGACGAAAGGTCTACTTGCGGCTGAAGTGCAAGACAGGCGACGCGATGGGTATGAACGGGGTGACGAAGGCGTCGGCCGATATCACCAGGGCACTTCTGGACAGGCTGGCAGGCTGGCGACTGGTCACCATCAGCAGCAACCTCTGCTGTGACAAGAAGTCGGCTCACGTGAACGTACTCTGCGGTCGGGGCAAGTCGGTGGAGTCCGAGGTATTCCTGCCCGAAGAAGTGCTGCAGACCGTTTTCAAGACGGGCGTTACGAGCCGTAGCGTGGAGAAACTGGTGTACAACAAGTGCTACCTGGGCTCGGCCCTGGCCGGCACGATCGGCGGATTCAACATCAATGCGGCCAACGTGCTGGCCGCCATTTTTGCCGCGACCGGACAGGACCTGGCCCAGGTCGTGGAATCGTCAAGTTGCTTCATCCAGGCCGACGCCGTCGAGGGCGGGCTAAATTTCACCGTGTCGCTGCCCTGTCTCGAGGTCGCGACGCACGGCGGAGGTACGATGTTTGGCACAGCCAGGGAGGCACTGGAACTGATGGGTTGCGGTGGGCGTGGCAACAGTGTCGACGACAACACCGCCGTGATGCGACTGGCCGAAATCACGGCCGCTGCGGTGACCGCACTCGATCTGAACACCGCTTGCGCACAGGCAGCCGGGTACGAAATGGCAGATTCCCACGTGAGGCTGGCACGAGGCGAGGACGCTTGACATGGCTGATCCAACCTCTCTACAAGATCTCGGCTTCCGGCAAGAAGACATGCTTGTGCTCGAGGATGCTCAGTTCCGGCCTGAGAATGTTTTTATTGCGACCGGCGCCACCAGTGGCATCGGCCAGGCCCTCGCTGTGGTGGCCGCGGCAAACGGGCTTTCGGTGCTGGGTGTTGGAACGAACGAGGAAGCCGGCCACCAGACCGTCCGGGCGGTCGAGTCGATGGGCGGGCGCATGGCGTTCCTGCGCGGGGATCTCACTTGCGATGCAGACATCGAAGCCGTCATCGACAAGGCTGCGAGCATGGGCGACATCAAGTTCCTGGCCAACGTGGCCGGCATCCAGCACATTAGTCGCATCGAGGACTTTCCCATGGAGCAATACGACCACATGCAGCGTCTGATGCAGCGGGCTCCGTTCTACCTGGCGAAACTGGCGATACCGCACATGCAGAGGAGCGCAGATGGCTGCGGTGTGATTGGCAACATGGGGTCGATCCACGCACATGTTTCCGCGCTCGCCAAGCCTGTCTACTGTATGGTCAAGTTCGCGCTACGGGGCCTCTCGCAATCGATCTCTGCCGAGGGAGGCGGCAAGGTGCGATCGTTCTCCCTAACAACACCTTACGTGAAGACGCCACTTGTCATGAACCAGATACCTGACCAGGCCCGTGCGCGAAATATCACGCCCGAGGAAGTGGTGCGCGACGTGATGTTGGGCGGGGCACGTGTCAAAGAATTGATGATGCCTGTCGAAGCGGCCAACTTGTTTTTGTTTGGTTTCTCGCACCACGCCCGATACCTGGTTGGCAGCGATATGAATTTCGACGGCGGGATCCTACTCACCTATTAGTTGGACAGCGCCACGTAGGGTTCACGCTAGGACGTAAATGACCAATGACCACTGAAATAAGACAGATCGGACTCGTGGGAGCAGGCCTGGTCGGAGCTGCCTGGGCGGCGTTCTACGCCGGCCAGGGATTACGCGTCAGGCTCTACGACTCCGACCCCGCTGCGGCGGAGAGCGGCCATGCCAAGGCCATCGATTATCTGGAGTTCCTCAGAGATCATGAGTTACTCTCCCCCGATCAGTTTGAGAGCGCCGGCCCGCGCATCCAGGTCGCTGATGATTTGGCCCACGCAGTGGAAGGTGCACAGCTGGTTCACGAGTCGGTCTCCGAACGATACGACGTCAAGAAGGCCGTGTTTAAGGAGATCGACGCGTTGGCCTCGCAGGAGGCAATCATCGCCAGCAGTACTTCGGGGCTGCTGATCTCCGAAATACAAAAGGGGTTGGTCCACCCGGAGCGGGCGCTGATCGCGCATCCGTTCAACCCAGTTCATCTGGTTCCGCTGGTCGAACTGGTCCCCGGGGAGTTGACCCGGTCCGGCCTGGCTGAAGAGGTGAAGGCGTTCTACGAGAGCATTGGGAAGATACCTATTATCGTGAAAAAAGACATACCGGGCATGGTGGCCAACCGTCTCCAGGCGGCTCTCTGGCGCGAGGCAATCGACCTGGTGGTCAGTGGTGTGGTAACTGTTGAAGATGTTGACAAGGCAGTTAATGCCGGCCCTGGCATGCGGTGGGCGCTGATGGGCCAGCATCTGATCTTCCACCTGGGCGGAGGTGAGGGTGGGATGAGTTACTTTATTGACCACATCGGATCGCTCAAACGTCGGCTCTGGAGAGATATGGCAACCTGGACCGAGTTGCCGCCAGAAACCAAGGACGCGCTCGTCGCGGGTTTAGAGGAGGAGATGGGCAGTCGGACGATGGAAGAAGTGGCCGCGTGGAGGGATGAGAAGTTGGTCGGTCTGCTGAAGCTGCTCGACCATTGACGTACGCTGAACCAAGTAAGCGCTGAACCAAGTAGGAAACGCATCGCCATGAACTACGGGGACCTGCCCAAAAACGTCACCCTCTTTGAAGTTGGCCCCAGAGACGGTCTCCAGAATGAAAGGGAGTTCATTCCGACGGAGAAGAAAATCGAGTTGGTCAATAGGCTCTCGACGTCTGGTTGCAGGAAGGTCGAGGCGACTTCGTTCGCACACCCCAAGTGGGTGCCGCAACTCAAGGACGCCAAGGAGGTTTTTGCCGGCATCGACAAGATCGACGGCGTCGCGTACAGCGCGTTCGTCCCTAACCTGAAGGGCCTGGACAGCGCGGTGGCGGCCGGCCTGCAGGAGGTCGTCACCATCATCAGTGCCAGTGAAAGCCACAACAAGAACAACATCAACGAGACGATCGCCGAGTCGTTGGATAAACTGGCGACGATGAGCAAAGTGGCCGAGCAGCACGACATCAAACTGCGCGCGTACATCGGTACCGCCTTCGGCTGCCCGATCGAGGGGACCGTGCCGCCCGAAAAGGTGGCCGATCTGGCTATTCGCATGGAGCAATGCGGCGCCTACGAGATATCGCTGGGCGACACGACAGGCATGGCCGGCCCAAGAAATGCTCGCACGGTCTGTGAGCTGGTCGGCGGGAGGCTCACCACCGCCTCGCTGGCCGCGCATTTCCACCAGTGTGACGGCATCGAGTTCGCGAACGTGCTGGCCGCCATGGAGACAGGAATTACCGTGCTGGACGCGTCTGTCGGCGGGCTCGGTGGCTGCCCCTATGCCCCCGGGGCCACCGGGAACATCGCCACCGAGACGCTCGTGGAAATGTTCGACAGGATGGGCATCGCGACGGGGATCGACCTGGCCACAATCAAGGAGTGTGGGCAGTTCGCCCAGAGCCTCGCCTCGCAGCCGGCGCCGGACGCTTGAAGACCGCCACCGCCGGGTGGCCGCTGCCCATTGCAGGGCGATGGAAAGAATGCGAAAACAACGCCAGGCGGACAGACCGATGTTTCGCTGGGCCTGCTGCGAGCAATTAACCGAGGATAGCCATGAAAAAAGACATTGCTTTTGAAATGAGCGGATCGAATCTTCGCTTTGGTTTTGGTGTGACGCGAGAGATTGGACTCGACTTGCAAGAGATGTCAGCGAAGCGTGTGATGGTTGTCACCGATCCGCGCATGGCGAAGTTGCCCCCGGTCGACGTGGTAAGACGATCTCTGGATGCATCCCGAATTGTCTACGACCTTTACGATCGGGTCCGGGTAGAACCGTCCGAGCAATCCTTTCAAGATGCCATCCAGTTCGCCAATGCCGGAAGTTACGACGCGTACGTAGCGGTTGGGGGAGGTTCTTCGATCGATACGGCGAAAGCAGCCAATCTCTACGCCACCTGGCCGGCTGAATTCATGGAGTATGTCAATGCTCCCATCGGTGCTGGAAAACCCGTGCCCGGTCCGCTCAAACCACTCATCGCTGTGCCCACCACCGCCGGTACCGGAAGCGAGACGACCGGTATCGCCATCTTCGATATGCTGGAGCGAAATTGCAAAACGGGAATTCGTCATCGGCGAATCCGCCCCACGCTGGGCATCATCGATCCCGAGAATACGCGCACATTGCCGCCCCAGGTAGCGGCCGCTTCGGGACTGGACGTCCTGTGCCATGCCTTAGAATCGTTCACCGCCAAACCGTTCACCCACCGACCCTATCCCGAGTCGCCCAATCTTCGTCCGGCTTATCAAGGGTCGAATCCGATCAGCGATGTTTGGTCGCTGCAAGCACTTCAAATGACTGCGCAAAACCTAGTGCGTGTCTACGAAGACCCTAGCGACGACGACGCGCGAGCGCAAATGATCTTGGCGTCCGCTTATGCCGGCATGGGTTTCGGTACGGCGGGGGTGCACCTGTGTCATGCGATGAGTTATCCGATTAGTAGCCTGGTTCGTGATTATCGTCCAGCCGGATATCCTGAGGACCACGCCATCGTGCCCCACGGGGTATCGGTCGTACTTACGGCACCAGCCGTCTTTCGTTTCACGAGTTGTGGCTGTCCGGAGCGTCACTTGTTGGCAGCCGAAAAACTCGGCGTAAACGTGAATAAAGCGAATCCAAAAGATGCTGGCAAGATATTGTACGATGCGATTATCGAGCTCATGCGTCGGCTGGACTTGCCCAACGGATTGTCTGCCGTCGGTTTTTCGAATAGCGATATTCCTACTCTGGTGGAAGGCACTTTGCCGCAACAAATTCGGCATTTGGTATCACGTGAAACCGAAAGTGACGATTTTTCGCAACTCTTCGAGGAATCGATGACCTTGTGGTAGAACTGCGATCGCGGTTTTCAATCCTTAACACCCTACAGTTGTTCGACGTCAACTTTATTTTCAAAGGCCCCCTATCGCATCATGTTTACTGACCTCGCATCCGAACTCTGCCCGCCCGTCGAAATCAATTACAACTGGGCCGGCAGCACCGAACGAGAACTTTACGAGCACGAATTCTCTTCTCGATATACGGAATATATCTTTCCTTTTATGCTGCAAACGTTGCGTAACCATCAGATCGACCCGGCCGACGCCCGGCTGCTTGATATTGGCTGTGGTTTTGCACCGTTGGCCTACGCCTTCGTGATCTTCAAGTCGAATTTACTGAAGACCGGTGCCGAGGGCGCCAGCTACCTGGGGATCGACATCCGAGAGGACGCGGTCCAGTGGCTGCAAGACGCCTACAAGGCATACCCGTCCATCCAATTCCTCCACCATCAGGCCGACAACAAGAGCGACTACATCGGTGAGGGAAACACCGTGGCCACGGACTGCGTCTCGAAGGGAAGGACCAGTGCTTCGTCCAGTGGCGACGAAGCGGCTTACAGCTTCCCGGACGGTTTCTCGTACAACCTCCAGTGGAGCAGTAGCGTGTTCACGCATTTGACGCCCGAGGCATGCCTGACAGCCCTCCAGACGGTTGCTCGATGCGGTAGTCAAAAATGTGTGCAGATTAACACCTGGTTCATCATCGACGACGAAAGCAAATATGCGATGGCCGCGGGGCTCGCTGACCGGCAACTGCCCATCGACTGCGGAAAATTCCTGACCTACTCCGCGGAGAATCCGCTTTTGACCACCTGCTATAAGCTCGAAGCGATCGAGCAAATCTACGACGAAGCGGGGCTGGAAATCATAGAAATCGATCGCGGATCCTGGAGAGGAAAATCCTACAACAATCGCGCCAACCACTACCAGGACGTCATTATTTCGGTTACGAAATGAAAGCACAGCCCCCAGTTGCAGTGATCTAAGGGCTCGTGCGCGAAATGTTAGGCTCAGAAGTCTGGCGACATCTGCTACAGAGCGCAAAGATCCCGCAGTATTGCGATGAAAAAATCGCTCGCGGTGTGAGATGTAAATGATAATCGAAACCTGCTGATGGATCGCGCGGCTGAGGCAGGAGGCGATACAACCAAAGGAAGAAATAGAACGGGAAACTGGCCGTCCGATTGAGTTAACACCAAAAGAGCGAAGTCGATTAGCTGAGTTGTCCAAGGGAATGGATCCTGAGACGCTGAAGGAGATTTCCGTGTTCGGTCCGGAGCAATTCACGACCGTCGAGATTGAGAAGGAAGTCGTAGAACGACTCGATCGCTAGGTGCCACAGACACTCTACTCGTCGCGTTTCAGACGAAGGTTCCGAAACTGGAGCTTCATGGGATCGCCCTGGTGTAATTGGAATGCCAGCAGGCCGCGTTTTCGTCTTGCCGTAGTGTCGTTGTCGGTCGCTTCGATCATGACCTGACCGTTGATCTTGTGAACGAAGTGGTAGCCCTTGGCGACAATAAGGTAGGAGTTCCACGCTTCAAACTTGATGTGGGAATAAAGTTCGACTGGATCACCGATGGTTCCAACCACTTCCGGATTATGGTCGACGTCGATAACCGTTTTTTGACCTCGCTTGGCCAGAAAGCCGCGGCCACGCTCTTCATACAACACACCGCACCAACGGGGCTCTTTGGGCGAATCAATGTCTGCCTGATAGCCGCCAACACCCCACTTTCCCCACTTCTCAGAATCTCTCCAACTGCGGTACTGGATTCCCGAATTACCGTCCACGATGCGATATTCCAACATAAGTTCGAAGTCGCCTACATCTCCAGCACTCCAAATGAGAAACGTGTTGCGATTCAGAGGGTTTTCTTTCGTGGTCTGACCAGTGATAGTGCCGTCCTCGACCCGCCAATATTTCGGGTCGCCATCCCAACCCTCGAGCGTTTTGCCATCGAAGATGGGCGTAAAACCTTCTTCGAGATCGGCGCCTTGGCTAACAGTACCTAGCAGAGCAAACCAGAGTATCATGAGGCCAACTAGGGGGATGTTGGTCCATTTCAAGGCCTCTGTTTTCGGTCGTCGGTTCATCGTTTTCTTTTTGTTTTCACTACGTGGTAAGACTGTAAATCTGTAGCTAGACTTCGAGTTTCCATGGCGAGCGGTACTGCTTGGTTACCAATGCATTGGCATCGTCATCCTCGACGATTTGCTCTTGTTCAGCATTCCACTTGACCTTTCGGCCAACCTTCCAGGCAATGTTCATCAAATGGCCAGGGATAGAAGAATAGTGACCCGTTTCGGCATCCGTTTCTGCCTGAGTCCGATTTCGCACGTTTTCTAGGAACTTCTGCTGATGGACCGTGTCGCCACTGTCAAAGGCTCGACCGTCGTGCTCCTTAGCCGGAACCGTTTCCGATTTGAGTTCTTTCCTTGTACGACGAATTTCAGGAGTAAACGTATATCCGCCACGATGAACGAGCAAAGTGGCGTCGGTCCCGTAAAAGCACTTGGCATTGCTGAGAGGAAAATTGTCATGCTGATTGCCTGCTCGTGCCGTGTACTGCAATAGGAATCCTTTGTCAGCCGCAGGGCATGGGCCGTACTCAAGTACCCCGGAAAAAGTATCAGGCCATTCACGGTTCTCATTATCGAAGCAAAAGTGCCCACCAGCGGCAAATGCCGAAAGGGGCGTATGCGTATTCATTGCCCAATGGACGATATCATAATGATGCACGGCCCAGTCCAATTGCCAGGCACCGCCATAATCAAAAAACCAGTAGTGCTGACTAATACGGTTGGGGTTGTACGGCACTTTTGGGGAAGGGCCGAGCCAAAAATCCCAATCGAGTTCTTCGGGCGGATCCGAGTTGGGTGGCATACCAAGTCCCGGGTTGTGATTGATGTCGTCCCACACCTTGACTTCGGAGATTCGTCCAAGTCGACCCGACTGGACAATCTCAACCGCCTTGCGATAGTGATTGGCACTATGTTGCTGAGTACCTATCTGTACAATCCGATTGTACTTCTTCGCAGCTTCTACCATGAAACGACCTTCGCCGATCGAAGTGGCCAACGGCTTTTCGGTATACACATCTTTGCCGGCTTGGCAAGCGTGAATGGTCGTCAATGCCTTCCAGTGGCCGTTGGTAGCAACGACCACCGCATCGATGTCCTTGTTGTCCAGCATCTTACGGTAATCATGGTAGGCCAGCACTTTTTCACCACCAGCCTGCCCGCGCACGTCCGCCATCCGTTTAGAGTCGACATCGCACACGGCGGCGAAACGAACGCCATCGAGGCCATTGAAAATGTCGACCAACTGTCGCCCCCGTACGCCACAACCTACGAGCCCTAGGTTGATCGTTTCATTAGGCCCCGGCTTTACGTTTGCGTCGACGGCATATAGCTTGCCACTTGCCCAAGCGGCTGCTGCCGTGGCTGCAGACGTCCCCAAAAACTCTCTTCGGTTTTTCATTAAAACGTCTCCTAGGCAATAGGCTGGCTGATGACGCTGTTCAAAAATTCAATACTTGCTCGGATTTTTTCATCTGAGCCGTAACATTCAATCGTTCCGACGCCATCCCAATCGGTCTCGTTAAGGTATTCGAGGCACTTTTTAATATTCTCACCGTTCACACCCTCGCCGATGGAGACCTCGCTGGTACCGATGCCCGTATCTTCCCCACGCGCAGCCGCTGCTAAGCCTGCACTGACATCCTTGATATGAAGATGGCGGAGATACTTGCGGAATCGCTTCAGATAATCCAATGGATCGTTGCCTGCAATAAAGGAGTTACCTAGATCCATATTGAACTGCAAGTATTCCGAGTCGAAGTGCTCGAAAAGTCGCTCTAGAAAATCGCCGTTGTTGGTGAATGGACCATGGGGTTCAATGGTGATGGCCACGCCATAATCTTCTGCCCAAGAAAGACACTGGCGATAGTTTTCGCAAGTGATTCGGAATATCTCTTCGTCCGTATAACCTTCAGCGCGAACCGCGCCATCGGTTGTGTCGACCAGTGGACAACCGAGTTCAGCAGCAAACCGAATTGCCTGCTGGAGATACCGAACACCATGTGTGGCCCCTTCGGGAGCCATCATGGGAAACGACGCGTCAATCTGCGAAACCTCCAGGCCTCTCTCGTCCAGGAATCGCTTGATCGCAAGAGGGTTTGACTCCATCGAGACCGATGGCAAGTAGCCCATGGCCTGAATGAAGTGTTGCCCGTTGATTACGCTGAACTCGATATGTTTGGTTTCGAACTCAACGGCCTTTTCCACTGCTAGCTCAAAGCTGCCGCCGAGAGTGCGCCAGTTATCAGTATGCATTCCTAGTTCTATCATTTTCCATTTCTCCTTAAATAAGCATTTAGGGGCCTTCCAATACGTCTGGAAGAACTTACATGTTTGGAGTCAAAATTCTTGTTTTTTGTGGCATCTCATTTGTTGTAGCGGACCCACAATTGAACGTCCGCAACTGACAGGAGATCCGCCGCGCTGTTGTCAACGTCGCCGACGACCAGACTCAGCCGGTTCAGGCCTCGCTTCACAGCGGTAACGGGGGGACTTGTCGCTAGCCAGTCGCCGCGGCGCTCCGCGTCCCCGAGATCGTTTCCGTTTAGCCAAAGCGATACCTTCTGGTCACCCAGAGGATCGATCCGGACAAGGAGTTCGATGGACTTGAGCTTGCCGGAGTCCTGTGCAGTGGCCAGATCGTCTCCTACGGGAAACGGCTTTAAGTCCGTCTTCTTGCCACTTGAAATTGGAACCGGCAGAGTCCCTTCTAGAGCAACGACGTGATCCACGTCCGAACCCGAATAACGCGGGTCGATACCGAACATCCGATCGGCCGCCAAGCTGGGGTCGCCGATCGTTTCGAGTATCTCGCTGGGCTTGTTGGGGAAAAAGTTGAAGACCATCACTCCATCCGCCCCATAGGAGAATAGGTTGCTGGCCGCCGCCCTCCATATCTCAGGTTTTTGCCCATAAGTGCCGAAAGTTTTTGCAGATCCGCAGATGCAAGGGTACACGGTAACGTCGTATTGATGTCCCAGCTCGACCAGCCCTTGGGCCGGCATCGTCAACGGCACGTACCCCTGGCCGGGAACGAGCACATCGAGAAACCCTTCCTTTAACCATCCCTCCACGTCCATCCCGACGTAGCGGCAGAGTTCCAGCGACACGGGTGTGCGCATCGACAATAACACCGGACGGCCTCGACGTTGCGAAGCTGCCAAGATGAGATGCCTGATTTTCCGCACCAAGTCGGTCATGATTGCAGTTTCGGCCGACGTGGCGGGCTTGCCTTCCATCGTGCTGCGGAAGAAGATCGGAGTTCTGCAGAAATCGAGGTCAATTCCGTCCACATCGTAACGATCCAGGACGTCGGCGATGATATCAAGTCGCCGCTGGCGGACTGGTTCGGCGGCAAAGTCCAGAGCGGTCCACCATTTGGACTGTCCGCTCTTGCTAAAGTCGGCCGGTTTGCCCAGCAGAAGGTGTGGATTGTCCCGCTTGAACTTGGCGAGTCGGCCGATTTCAAAGGCATCGTGAATGTCGTTTACGCGATAACTCCACATGAACTCTAGTTTGTGCTTTTGGCAAAAGTCGAGCGTGAGCTGCATGGCATCTGTGCCGGCATCGGCCAAAATTTTGAATGTCTGACAAAGGTTTTGCATGCTCTGGGCATCACCTTCTAACATCGAATCGGCCACGAACTCACCGACCTTGGGCACATGAGAGAAACGGTCGTCCCAAACGGTTGTACTGAAGTACACGCTGTCCACATGACTGTGAAGTACACTGGTCATTCGAGCCCCAAGGAAGCTTTCGGGCGTAAAGATTTCCCCAAATGGGCAGCCATCGTCGTTATAGATGACACGCCGTATTCGATGGGCGGCGTTTCGACGGGCGCGTTTCGCCTCGGCGTCCTCAATAGCGATCGAGTTGCCAAAAGCGATGAACGATCTTGCCAAGCCGACCGAACCGACGGCAAGCGTCCCCGCCGATGTTTGCATGAATCGTCTGCGTGAATTTTTCATCGTAAGGGGGACTCTCGCTTCGGACGTCCTGGTTGTTCTGGGAACAATTCTAGGAGGCCACTCGGATCCGTATCATTCGATTAATGAACGATAAGTGTTATCGTCGGCACCTTCTCCGGCCTTGGCCGAGAAGAGTGAACATGGCGTTTCCCATGAGCATCGCCGTCGATGGCTCTGGTATAGCTGAGACTGACAATGAGCCGGCTGTCATGAGGTCTGAAGTGTCCCAAACGAGTCCACTGGCAAGTGCAGGTAGATCAAGCAAATCAAAACCGATGCCATCAATTGCGCTGAAGTCGAGAATATCATAGCTATCACCCTCGGAGGGATTGAATCCATTGAGCAACATGAGTTCGAGCGTACCTCCGTTGAGAGTTACTCTCCCAGTTACGTTCAGCAAGTCGTACTCATGGCTTTGCGCTATGCCGGAAATCTCAATCGCCAGTGTGGCACCAACGCCATGCGTGTAGTCGCCTTCGATCGTGAACTTTCCCGGGCTATTGCCTGGGGCGAGCGTACCAGTGCTGTTGTCCAGATCACCCAGTAGCATTCCGCTGCCAGAGACGATGCCTGCTACAGCACTGACAACGCCACCGCCGGTGTTCAGAACGTTGTTGATCTGCATCGTGCCAAGACCCGTCTTGGTGAGGTCATTCCCGTTTAAGTTCAGCGCGTTGTTAAAGGCCAACACAGCGGCGGACGCAATGTCTACGTCTGTGTTGGAAGCGAGGTTCACGACCACCTGAAATTGGTGTGATCCCTGCAGTACATCGATCGTAGCGTTACCCGTGTCGGCCTCGAGGTCCACACTGCCACCGCCGGCGATCGCATAAGTATTTGTGTTGTCAAACTGAACGCTCTTAACGATTACTGCCCGATTGGTAAAGACGGTCGCCGGCGAGGTGATCGCGCTACCGAAGATCGCAGAACTGACGTTGCTGTTGGGAGCAAGCGGCAAAGTCCAGTTCGAGAATAAATCCCAATCGCCGGAAGCGTCTCCTGCCCAGGTCAGCACTTCCGCTACGATGGGCGTGACACTCGGATCCCATTTAACCAAGACGATTGCCCGTTCCCCATTATCAATGATTTCATTCCCGTAGGCTGACAAGATAGTGCCATCGTCGAGGACCGTAGCTCCGAGGTGTCCGGTCTTGCCGTCAAACCATATAGATGAATCGAGATACTCGAAACTGTCCAAAATATATCGCTCGTCCAGATTCCAGGTCTGCCCGTTATCATGGCTTATAAGGGCATCCATCCCCCTTAAGCGAGTTGTTAGATCCAAGCTGGTACCAGTGAGACTGTCGCGACTGCCGCGGATGTCATCGCGGACAATGAGCGTCATGACGAGGTCTCCATTGGGCAACTTTTGGAGATTGGCATGATGCCGCCCAGCGGGGTACAAGAAGTTCAGATCGGACCAGGTCGCACCGTCGTCGGACGAGATGGAGACGGCCAAACCTTCAAGGCTGTCATTGTTGGGAACGTCGAAATACACCGGCGGCATATCCGTTCGCAACGCCGCGATAAGGTCTCCGTTGTCGGCTCGGACGAGTGAACCTTCGCTGACCCCACGCACATAAAAAGTTCCGTTGTTGTCCGACTCGTTGAACTTCCACTGCGGGGGCGCCACTTCGCCCTGCCAGGTAAGACCTCCGTCGTCCGAGAATCGGAAATGGCCAGTAAAAGGATCGGGGCCAACTACAGCTACGCCTGCGTCGAAAGTCCAGCCGATATTGTTAATCCTAGTGGCCATCCCGTTTGCGTCTCGGTCAACTCCAGCATTGCCCTCATTATTCCAGGGCAGGCCATTGCTGGCTGTTGGGAACTCGATAGGCGGCTCCCAGGTCCGCCCATAATCGTTGCTGAAATTCATCCCCGGTCCTCCGGTCGTGCTGATAGTTCCTCCGCCGTGGTACGTCAGGATGCCGGCGTAGGGGGGAATCTCTTGAAACTCGGACCAAGTGCCGCCTTTATCTTTACTGAAGGCAATCGCGGAAAAGCCAAAACCTGGATTCGCATCTCCCACTATAGCTGTCATAGCGACTTCTCCATTGTCCATCTGGACAATGCCCATGGGCACAATAAACTCATTGCCGGGGGCGATCGGCTTGGTGAGTACCTGTTTCTGGGCGGGTAGAAGAGTATTGCCGTGGACAACGAAGTGCGGTTGCCAGTTGGGGGTTGGCCGATCCGTGGTCTGCACCAGCAGATTGTCGTGTACGGCCGCAACGCGACCGAGACGGCTGTCCGCAACTAGGTTCGCACTGTTGATGTTCAGCAAGTCACCCGCAGAGATCGACATCGAGGCAGATTGCTCGCCGTTCACTTCGGCCCACATCTGCAAAGAAGGGACGTCCACTACTAGCTTGGCATTATACGTTCCAGTGGATGGAGCCAGGATAAGATCTTCGTTGATTTGCAGATTTCCATTATTGTCCCAAAGCTGCACATTCCAATTGCCGGCGAGATTCAAGTCAATATTTGCCCAAAGCGAGGCGGTGGGATTGGACGCATTACCCCCAACTTGGAGACTGCTGGCTCTTGTGCCACTGCCATCCACTAAGACGTCGAGGCCAATCTCGTACCGTGGTTCGGGCCCTGTGGCCGTAGGCACTCCGATGGTAGCAACGTGTAGCGAGTTGTCGCCGCGGGAGTCAAAGGCCAGGCCCAGTTCCGGCGTGTTTCGAACTTCACTAACTGGGGGACCAAATTGATCGACAAACCCGAAGTCGCTCAACGGTGTTCCGTGAACGGTCGGCGAGCCGCCAAGCTCATTGAAGTCTTCCGAAAAGAGTACCACGGCCGCTGTCGGCTGGCAGAAGATGCCAATCAGCAACAACGCCGCTCCGGCTTGCCGATTCAAGTCAAGATGGACATTCACGCGATTTCCCTCTGTTACTTTACACATATCTTTACATAAAAAACGACCAACGATGGCCGCAATCCCTGCACTTCAACTCATCCATGTCAGGCACTCGCTCTGGTTATTCTACGGTGAGACCAATGCGAATTCAAACTGGTTCGGCCCTGCTTTGGTCACTTCAGCCGTCAGCTCGCTTTGGCGGTTGTAACACTCCGGCAAGTATTGCACGATCTCGTCGGCAAATTGTCCTGGCGCCAGTGGGCTCTCGATCTTGCGGCCTGTCTTCCGCGACGCCGTGATCTCTACTCGAAATGTTCCGAAGAAAACGCCCCTGTCGCGATCAATCGAAAAACTCCCATCGGCAATCCTGCCACCCGCAGAAGGCCCGCCAGTACCCGACTGGGGAAGAAACTGAACGTTGCCGTTCTTGAGCGACTTACCATTAAGCGTCACTGTGCCCTGCAAGGCGGCCCGGTTGCTCGGTGAACCACACCCGGCCAACAGTATCAGGCTGATTCCACACAGAAGACACCGACCAAACGGGCTCCCAATTGTATAATTCACAGAAATAGCTCTCCCTCTCGTTCGGATCCGGTTCTCTTCACCTGGCTCGTGCGACACGGCACCTCACTCTCCATTGACCACCTCACCGCCGTCAATCGTGGAAATTGCTTGCCACAGCGCGAGGTCCACTTCGTCTACGTAAAAATCGACGTGCCCATCGGCGAACGTGACATTGACGCCTCCCATATGCTGACTGCGAGCCGCGATGTTCTCAAAGACATGTCGATCCGATGGTAAGCTATCCGACTCACAAGGGTTCACACGCGATGCTTGTGCTACGGGGCTACAGAACCAGATCCGCAGGGCATCCGGGATACTCGAGTTGGGTGTTCGGCTGTGCAAATAGATCGACCCCACGTAAGGGAAGCCCCAGCAGCCTCGCAAGTCGAGAGCATTATTCGATTCAGGTTCATCACCAACGCCGGTAATCACCTCACTCGCGATTACTGTATGGGAGGTCCCATCGGTGAACTTGCGCAACTCGCGGCCCACGTGCATGCGGAAGGGACCGTCGTTCTCGTAATCCGATTCCTGGTGGTTAGGACTGCTGAGCTGCGCCATGGGGAAATCGGGGCTATATATCTGGGTGCTGCCAAAGCATGCCGCATAGTTCGATCGTGACATGCCGAACGCAAGCCGACCTGTCGACTCGTCGCTAGGGCATTGGTAAATGGGAATTTGATGCGTCAGCAGAGCACCGTTCGGCACTTCCATCCAACGGACCTCAGGATCGTAACCCCCCTCCAGCGAGACATCTTCGATAAACGGTAGAATCTGGAAAAACACCGTGTGTCCCAGCCAACTGCTCCCGGCTTTGTTCCAGCCCTTGTTGCCGGCAGGAAAGCGTTTATTGACAGATTCAAAATTGGCAATTGCCAGGCCAATCTGTTTCAAGTTGTTGACGCACGACGAACGCCGGGCCGCCTCGCGAGCTGCCTGGACCGCCGGGAGGAGCAGCGCCACCAAAACACCGATAATGGCGATCACGACCAAGAGTTCTACCAAGGTAAAAGCGAGTGGGGATCGCGTATTCCGGTTCTTTCGCTTACCAATCATCATTCACCTCGCATGATCAAAAAGGTTGCATCCAATCGAAACGCATTGTTCTACGATCGAATCCTCAGCCTAGCGGGAGGACCAGCTGCCGCTGACGGATAACAAGCGAAAGATCAATCCAGCGGGTGAGTACTTGCTACGCCACTGACTTTCGCCAGCGACGAATCCTTTTAATTGACGCAACCCTCTTTCCATGACCAACCAACACCAAGCCAAATCCATCAATCCCCACCGACACCATGTCGGCTCGTGCCAAAGCGAAAAATGGTGTCTCGTAGCAACCGAGACACCATCCCGCCCCAGTGGTTTAAACCGCACCTTCGATCAGCTTTGCTTCGGCCTCCTAAAGAGCCCCAGGCATGCTGCTACGCCAATCGCCAAGGCCAAGGTCGTTGGCTCCGGAATAACGGTGTAAAGGGCCGTTCCATCACTCAGGCCGATCACTTCACCGATTTCAGCCGATGCGAAGGTTCCGACAAGAACCTCTCCGGCCGAGGTGGTGCCACCAATCTGCCATATCTGGCCGTTGTTCCTCACCATGTAGGCAAAACCACCCGACTCTATGCCACCGACAAGACTCGTAACTCCGCCAACCCCCCAAGTATCATAAGCGGCTTGAGTGGAACCGGCCAAAGAGAACATCTTATGGTCGACGTCTTTGTCGTAATACCCATTATCAGAGCCGGCACCGACCAGGTTATTCATTGTCGGCACATTGAATACAATATTTTGGCCACCTCCACCCGTTCCACCGTTCAAGTAAAACAGGTTCACGTCATCGGCCATATAATAGGCTGTACCTGTTATTCCGCCCGCTCCGACAAGTCGAGTGATACGATTCGGACCCCAGGTATCAATGGTCGCAGGGCTCGCAATGCCGTTAAGACGCGCAACCCTACCGCTGAGGGTTTCCGCCATATACCCAATACCGTTTCCAGCACCAACGAAATGATCCAGGAACTCACCGGCAGGAAGATTACCTCCTGTAGTAGCTTGGCCACCTCCACCCGTTCCACCGTTCAAGTACCACAAGCTCGCCGCAGTGCCGGTGCCGTTCTTAACTGTCATGTAGCCCTTCCCATTGCCTGCCCCGACGATCGACATACGACCGAGCCCCCAGGTATCGATAGAATTTTGGGTCGTTCCGTCCAGGCGGAAGAGCGTACCACCGGCGCCATCCACCATATATCCGGTGCCGTTGCCGGCGCCGACCAAGCTTTCGAGACCACTGGGTAAGTTGCTAACCAAACTCAAAGAACTACCGCTGAATTCGTAGAGATTGTCGTCGGCAAGCTGGACGTAGGCGTTGCCGCTGCCCGACGAAGCCATCTCAAGCGTGTCCGAGGAAGAGACCAGCGTACTAGTTGCGCCGTCCCAGTGATACAGTCCCGCCGGTGTTGCGACTGCCACTCCGAGCGCTGCAAAAAGAGCTACCCCAGCAGCCAGTGCCATCGAAAATATCGTTCTTGCTTTCATTAGATCACCCTCTCTTGTAGAAAAAAAGTAAATAGAAGACGAGTAAAATGTCTCCGAAATTTGAAATATCCGCGAGCATTTCAATCAACGGTGCTTTCTGTCACATGGCTTCTCCCTTCTGCAGGCGATTAACATGATTCTGGTGAAGAAACCGCTTCCTCCAGCCACAGCCCAGCCCGCACAACGCCACGGCCAGTAAACTGACTGAAGCCGGTTCGGGGACACTTGCTGTACTAGCAGCAGCCAGAGCGCCTGTGCCATAGTTGTTTTGCCAGAGGGTCAAACCCCCGGACGTGCCGTCGGTGCGCTGCCACTCCAGGAAGTCGTTACCATCCACATCGCCGTCCAGGTCGAAGTCGGCGTTGACGCCGACGCCTGTGAAGGTGAGCACCAACTCCGTGTCACTATTGGCCAACGATGCCATAAAATCGCCAGCCATGTCGCCGGTGAGCGTCAGATTGCCAAGCCCCGAAATGGTGCCCGTATCGGTGGTAAGCACCGTAAACATATCGTTGGTGGCAGGGTTAAATGACAGCAGCGAGATATCCAGGATGCCGTCCAGAACAGCGTTTCCGGTCACCGCGAGCACGTCAAACAGGCCACTTCCCGGCGAGCCTGCAATCTCGGTGGCGAGTGTGCCGCTGGCCGTTTGCGTATAGTTTCCTCCAACTGAGAGCGTGCCGGGACTATTGCCTGGGGCGACTGTAGCGCCGTTATTGTTCAGGTCGCCACTCACTAGGCCCGAGCCCGAGATGACGCCCGCCGAGGCGCTAACAGCACCGCCGCCAGTGTTCAGGGCACTGTTGATCTGGAGGGTTCCGTCTCCGGTTTTGTTCAAGTTGTTGGCGCCGACGTTTAGGGCGCCATTGAAGATCAACGTCGACCCGGCGGCCACGTCCACGTCGGCCTCACTATTGAGATTCACGATCGCTTGGAACTGGTGGTCGCCCAGCTCGACATCGATGCCTGCATTGCCCACGTCGGCCTCCAAGTTCACGCTACCCGTACCCGCGATCGCGAAACTGTTGATGTTATTAAACCGAATACCCTTGGCCGTGACCGCTAAATCAGTGAACACGGTTTCTGATGAAACAATCGACAAACCGAAGACCGCGACCACGGCGTTGGTGTTGGGCACTATCGTAGGCACCCAGTTTGCGGAGTCATTCCAATCACCGGAATTGGCATTCCAGTGGATCTCCGTGGGAGCACTAATGGTGTAAAGCGCCGTTCCATCACTCAGGCCGATCACTTCACCGATTTCACCCGGCGCGAAGGTTCCGAGAAGAACCTCTCCGGCAGTGGTGGTGCCACCAATCTGCCATATCTGGCCGTTGTTCCTCACCATGTAAGCAAAACCACCCGACTCTATACCACCGACAAGACTCGTAATTGAGCCAGACCCCCAAGTATCGTAAAGGACTCGGCTGGTACCATCCACAGACAACATCTCACCGCCGACACCCACGTCGTAATACGCATTATCAGAGCCAGCACCGACTAGATTATTGATTGCCGGCTCATTGAATATAACATCTTGGCCACCTCCACCGTTCAAGTAATATACCGTCTGTTTATCTACTAGGGGACCGGCACCATTATTGGTCACATGATAGGCCGTACCTGTACCCGCTCCGACAAGTCGGAGGACACGATCCGGACCCCAGGTATCAATGAGAGAGGGCACAGTGCCGTCAAGACGCGAAATCTTACCGGTGAGAGTTTCCGCCATATACCCAATACCGTTTCCAGCACCAACCAAATGATCCAGGAACTCACCGGCAGGAAGGTTAAATGCAATTTCTTGGCCACCTCCACCCGTTCCACCGTTCAAGTACCACCAGTGCGCCGCAGTGCCGCCGGGGTTCTTAACTGTCATGTAGCCCACCCCATTGCCTGCCCCGACCATCGAGATACGACCGAGCCCCCAGGTATCGATAGAAGTTTGGGTCGTTCCGTTCAGGCGGAAGAGCGTACCAGCGGCGCCATCCACCATATATCCGGTGCCGTTGCCGGCACCGACCAAGCTTTCGAGACCACTGGGTAAGTTGCTAACCAAACTCAAAGAACCACTGTCGAATTCGTAGAGATTGTCGTCGGCAAGCTGGACGTAGGCGTTGCCGCTGCCCGACGAAGCCATCTCAAGCGTGTCCGAGACAGAGATCAACGAACTGGTTGTGCCGTTCCAGTGATAAAGGCCCACCGGTGTTGCGACTGCCACTCCAGGCGGCAAAAAGACCGCAATCATGGCAAACCAAAAAGATGTTGATTGTTTCATAAGACCATCACTCTTAAAAAAATTGGGAATAGTCTGCCCGATTGTCTGCGGGCCTTCATCATCTGTTTTTCTCTTTATCCATTGTGACTTGTGACTGGTCTATGTTGCCTCTGTGCGACATCGTGTGGGTGCTTTTGGCACCGGGCCCAGGGTTTCACCGTCGCTCAGGATGACTGGAACCGGGATGTTTTCACGGTCCTTGATATTCCGATGACCTTCTTGTTATTTCACCAAGCAACTGAACCGCTTGCCGCCATTTAATCGGAAGTTCCAGGAAACACTGGCAACTAGCTGCCAGAATAATCATAAATATCAAAAGATAAGTAACCAACTAACAGTATAGACTAACTTACACCGACGATATCCGGCTGATTACAACAACTTAGCAAGAAATTATCGAAAGGCCATTTTTTTGTGGAAATTCATATTACTAGCAAATAGGAAGCGTAATTGTGCTGACATACTAGTTTACTCTGTATATGATTGCGATAGTACCAAATAAGACAGAATGTCATCTGACCAAATGCGGCAGTAAGCATGCCTTGTCTGGCAGTTTGTTTGAGAATCCATAGCCATCTGTTGGTCACTTTGTGGCGAAGTGATTGGCAACGGCTGGATAGCCCAACCTTGGCTTCATTGAGGAATTGTTCCCGTTTGACGTCCGTTGGAGGTAAATGTGGGTGATGTCGAGAGGACTAGGATCGATCCAGCAGCCAGTCTCTGCCGAGATGAAGGACGGCTCCTTCAAGGCAATGGCCAACAGCTGATCCAATCTCGTTGGCGGCGGATCGTTACGCCGATTCCGGCACCGAAGTCGATCTCTGTGATCAACGAATTGCAGGCGGTGGAAGCTCGATCGATGTCCGGTATGCCGCCGATCCTCTGGCAAGAGGCCGAAGGTTTCCTGGTTCGTGATCCGTACGGCAATCAATGGATCGACCTGACCAGCGGCATCGTAGCCGCCAATGTAGGGCACGCCCATCCGCGTATAGCCGAAGCGATTCGGCAAGCAGTTGATCGCAAGCTGCTATTCAGTTACGCATTTCCGACAGATATCCGCAAGCAGCTTCTCGAAAAACTGGTTCAACTAGCACCGATCGAGAACGCCAAAGCCATTCTCTTTAGCGCGGGGACCGAGGCCACTGAATGTGCAATGGCCCTGATGCGATCGCACGGTCGAAAGATCTCACCCGAAAAGGTAGGCATTCTCAGCTTCCAGGACAGCTATCACGGTCGAACGCTTTCAGCCAGTTTGGCCGCCGGGCGGGCTGGGCCAAACGATTGGATCACACGAGAAGAGGCCTATCACTACCAGGTTCCATTCCCTTTCTGCGTTCAGTGTCCGTGGGGGCGTGATGGTTACCAACAATGTGGCGAGGAATGTTTCCGCAGCTGCCTCGCCTCACTTGCCGATCGCGGTATTGGCCCAGAAAAGATCGCCGGCATTTTAACCGAGTCGGTTCCTGGTTGGGCCACTTGGCCACTGCCAGTCGATTTCACACAAGCAATGGCCAACTGGGCTCACGAGAACAATATCTTGCTAACCTTTGACGAAATTCAGGCTGGCTGTGGCCGAACAGGTAAGTTTTTTGGGTTTGAACATTGTGATGTTGTGCCTGACCTGATTACTTTGGGCAAGGGCCTTACATCGAGCCTGCCGGCATCTGCGGTGATTGGCCGACGCGAGATTCTCGATCAGCCCAATCCGGGCGAAATGTCGAGCACCCACAGCGGTAACCCCATTTGTGCTGCGGCAGCTTTGGCTAATCTACAAGTAATCGAAGACGAGCAACTCGTCGCTGCTTCGGAGAAAACAGGCTACCTAGTGCTCGAACGGCTCAAGCGACTTGAGCAGGAACACCCCGATTTAGTCCGCTCCGTACATGGTCGTGGGTTGTTTATTTCAGTACATCTTAAACACCCCGATACAGGTGAGCCGTACGCCTCCCTAGCCGATGCCATTGTTACCGAAGCAATCCGTCGTGGCGTCATGATGTTTCCGACCACACGTGGATTTCTTAAAATTGTCCCACCGTTGTGTATTGACCCAGAAGCAGCGTTGGAAGCCATCGAAGTTGTCTGTGATTGTTTCATAGAACTGAAAGGCAAGTTGGAGAAGCAGGATATGGTTTAGACAATAACCGTCAATCATAAAAAACGACAATTCCTAGGTAACGCCAAAACGAAATGACCGTTCGGAAATATCATCACGAGATGGGTTTTGTTCGCGGCATTGCCTATCCCTTGCCCGCCAATGTCATTGCGAAAATGAGAATCTCAAGGCTTTGCACAAAAAGTTGTAGAAAAAGGGCATCTGTTTTAGCGCCCGCCTGACGGAGACGCCAAGGTTACCTATGGCTTCGATCCGGAAGGAGCGATTGTTGGGTTGATTGACATTCTTAGCTTGAGGACATGACGCATGCGAGCATTAGATCAAAACACATTGCAAGGCCTCTGGCCGGCTATGCCGACTCCGTGGAATCACACCGGCGAGCTAGACGACGGCATCCTGACGGAAAACTGTAGTCGGCTAGCAGCTGCTGGTGCGGATGGCGTTTACACGACCGATGCAGACGGCGAGTTCTACGCAATTGAGATAGACGAAT
>Ga0209403_10001492_pt1 | contig 30321 bp, 30 predicted proteins | sample ArcticOcean_MG_C_8_FD_187440 | JGI IMG/M metagenome (GOLD analysis project Ga0209403, IMG submission 187440) | Marine microbial communities from western Arctic Ocean - ArcticOcean_MG_CB11_86 (SPAdes) (version 2) | ecosystem: Environmental > Aquatic > Marine > Oceanic | place: Arctic Ocean...
CCATGTCCTGTTCAACTTCCTCGGCGCCACTCTCGAGGAATCCCTCGCCAACATGGAAGGCTTTGCCGCCGACGTCATACCTTTGGTGCGCTGACGGCAAACTCACTCAGGCTCATATATGGAATTTTCGCCAAGTGGCTCACTGAAACTGGGCTTTCAAAATGCTCAACCGCCCGCTGATGACAGCGGGGTATTTCAGGTTGCCGATTTCGCCATCACCCAAGGGCTCGTACATGCGCTTGAGCGAAACGGCTTTCACGCCATGTGGGCGGGCGATCATTTGGCCTTTGGCCAGCCCATCTTGGACCCCCTGATCCAGCTGTCGCAGGCCTCGGCAATCTGCCAAAAACTGATGCTGGGAACGGCGGTATTTTTGTTGCCGCTACGTCATCCCGGGGCGGTCGCCAAACAGGTGGCAACGCTCGACCTGCTGTCATCGGGCCGGTTTATATTCGGCGTCGGCGTCGGCGGCGAATTTCCCGGCGAATTTGCGTTAGCCGATGTGCCGGTCAAGGAGCGCGGCGCTCGCCTCAGCGAAGGGATCGAGGTGTTGCGCAAATTATGGCGCGGCACGCCGGTTGATCATGCGGGGAAGTTTTATGCTTTCCCCGAGACCCATATGGAGCCTGCGCCGCTAACGCCTGGCGGCCCGCCGATCTGGTGCGGCGGGCGCCAGGAACCGGCGTTGCGCCGTGCCGGGCGTTTGGCCGATGGCTGGATATCTTATGTAGTGACGCCGAAGCAATACAGTAATTCGCTGGAAATCATTGCCCGCGCCGGCGACGAAGCCGGGCGTGACCTGTCCGGGTTTGGCACCGGCCATCTGCTGTTTATGCGCCTGGCCAAGGATTATGGCAGCGCTCTGGAATACGCGACCGAAAAACTCAGCAAACGTTATTCGATGGATTTCAGCAAACCGGCGAAACGCTATTGCGCGCTCGGCACGCCGGAACAGGTAGCCGCGTCAATTCGCGAATTTTATCAAGCCGGCATGCGTCATTTGGTGGTGGATTTAATCGCTGATCGCGCCGATCAAATAGAGCAGATCGACCAATTCGGCCAGGAGGTCGTGCCCTTGCTCGCTGACCTGCTTTAGCCTGAGCGCGATACCACCGGCAGGCGCACGATCACGTCAGTCCTCGGGCCGGATTCACTTTCAATCTGCAATGCACCGCCATGCCCTTCGACCAGTAGCTTGGCCAGCGGCAAGCCCAGACCGGTGCCCTCTAAGCGTCGTTCGAGGCTGATATCGACCTGCGTAAAGGGCAACATTGCCTGCTCAACCTCCGCCGCCGTCATGCCGATACCATTATCGATGACGGAGATAATGACTTCATCCGCTTTCGCCACAGCGCGTACCCGCACACGGCCACCCTCCGGCGTGAACTTAACGGCGTTGGACAGCAGGTTAACGAAAATCTGCAACAGCCGCTGTTCACTGGCCAGTAAGCCGGGCAGCTTGCTCAAATCATCAACTTCTATTCTGGCGCCGCTTGATTCGCCACTGGCCCGAACAATAACGACGGCCTGCGAAATAACCGCATCCAGCGGCACGGGCGCCATTTCAAATTGCAGCTTGCCCGCTTCAACCTTGGAAAGATCAAGAATGTCATTGATGATCGACAGCAGATGGCGCCCGGAGCTAAGGATATGGGTGGTGTATTCCCGGTATTTTTATGGCCAAGCTCGCCAAATACCTTCTCCAGCATAATCTCGGAAAAGCCGATTATGGCGTTTAGCGGCGTGCATAATTCATGGCTGATATTGGCGAGGAATTCAGTTTTTGAGCGGCTCGCCATATCCGCCGCCTCAGCGGCTGCGGCGAGTTGGCGACGATCATCCTGAATTTGCTCGGCCATGTTGTTGAACGCTGTTCCCAGCTTGCGGTATTCGCCAGGTGTCAGCCTGGTAAAGCGCGCCACACGGGCATCAAAATTACCAGAGCGAATACGCTGCGCCGCGCTGACGACCGCCGATATGGGGCGCATGAGCAGGCCGGACAAGAACCAGCCCAAAAGCGAGGAAATGAGAATACCGCCAATGATGATACCGATCTCGACGCCACGCGCCGCTGCCGCCTTGTCGCGTAACTCGGTCAATGGCTGCGGCACCATCACGCCCCAACCGACGCCTGGAACAGTGGCGTATCCGGAAATCATGTCCATCTTGGCGGCGGGTGAATAAAATTCGACCACACCACTCTCGCCTGCAATCATGTAACCGACAGGCATCACAGCAGAGATATTCTTCATAGCCGCGCTCCACTCCGCATTGGGGTGGGCGATGATACTGCCGCTACGATCTACAATGGCCGTATGACCATGTTCGCCGAAGGTAATTTGCCGCTGCAATTTAGCGATATAATGGATGCTCATCGCCGCCACAGTCACGCTCTCATCCGGCAGAACTTGGACAAGAATAATGGTGGGACGCTCTTGTGCATCCGCCATGACGTCGCTGGGCAGATGCTTATTCTCAGTGATTAAGGAATCAAAAGCGGCAATACAGCCGACCGGCAATATCGCCTCATCCACCTCGGCGGGGTAGAGCGTTTTACGTAATATGCCGCCTGAATCAAATATCGCAAAATGGCAAAAAAATTGAGCGCTTCAGCCAGGGCTGCGGCGCCTTGCGGCCAACGCTCCTGCTCGGCCGATTGAACCAAAAAGGTAAACAGAGCCAGGGAATCATGGCCGTATAATTCGAGCGCATTGGTAATATTTTTGGCAAGAAGCAGATGTTTCTCTTCAACCGATGCAAGCTACCGATTATAGGCGCTTCGCTCTACCCAGAGTCCAAGTATCAGTAAGGGCAGGATGGCAATCAGCGTAAATGTCGCTGTCAAAATATAGCGTAGGCGTATCTTCAAGCGCGTCTCCGAATTATCCGATCACCGCAGTTTCTATTTCAAGGCTATTTACGAGGACCTCAGATACGCACTATTTACGCACATTTACATAGCTAATACGGTGACCGCCGATACAGATACTCCACATTTAGCTAATTCTTCTCTTAACTGCGATGATTATCTAAAAAACCCAATAAAACAGAGAAATATTCCGCCGGCTCTTCCCACATCGGCAAGTGAGAAGAGTTCTTGAATACCTTAATACGCGAATCGGGCAAGGCATCATGCATTTTCTGTGAGCAGGCCGGCGTCAATTCGTCATGCATGCCGCAGAGTACCAGCGCCGGTTGCGAAATGCGGTGCAAGTCCGGCACTCTGTTCCAGTCTTTGATGCTGCCGGTATAACAAAATTCGTTCGGTCCCTGGATCGCGTTATAGGGCGCCATGTTCCAATCCTGCAAAGAGCGGTTGATCGCATCGGGCCATACATCGAGGCGGCAAACATGGCGGTAGTTCAGTACCGTAATCGCGGCTTCATATTCCGGATGATCCAGGCTGCCCTCCGCCTCATGGCGCTGCATCATGGCTTCGGTCTCCGGCCCCAGCGCCTGGCGTAGACGCTTCAATTCGCTTACTAAGTGCGGTATATCCGCAGCGCCGTCAGCCAGGGTAATGGTTTTGAAATTATTCGCATAAGTCAGCGCATATTCAATGCCAAACCAGGTGCCCCAGGATTGGCCGTAGAGATGCACCTTGCCCAGATTCAACGCCTGGCGGATGGTCTCGGCTTCTTCAACATAACGCTCGATAGTCCAGAGAGACGGATTATCAGGCCGGTCCGAGCTGCCGCAACCCAATTGATCAAAGGCCACCACCCGGTAGCCCTTATCGGCCAGCCAGGAATGGGAATCACGCACATAATCACACGGCAGGCCGGGGCCGCCATTCAGGCAAAACAGCACCTCATCGCCCTCACCAAAGCTATAGGCAACGACATTATAACCATCGACTTCGACATTGAAGGTCTCGTCAGGCTTGCGTTCGTCCATCATGATGGCGTTCCTTTTTCTTATCGATAAGATTCTGGATAAAAGCATAACAGCAAGAGCAAAAGGTGGGGAAATGATTCTTAAAACCAAACCGGCGAATGAAAAGCGTGCGGCGTTTCGCGAGGCACTCCAGGCAGGCGGCCTGCTACGTTTCCCCGGCGCCTTTGCCCCGATTGTTGCCATGCTGGTGGAGCAAAGCGGCTTTGATGGCGTTTATGTATCGGGCGCCGGCATCTCAGCTGAGGCCGGCCTGCCCGATATTGGCCTGACCAACCAGGAAGAAGTGGTGGCACGCGCCCACAACATCGCCAAAGCCAGCGATTTGCCGACCATAGTCGACATCGACACCGGCTTCGGCGAGCCCATGAACGTCGCACGCACGATAATCCGCCTTGAGGAAATGGGCCTTGCCGGCTGCCATATGGAAGATCAGATCAACCCCAAACGCTGCGGCCATCTCGACAATAAGGGCCTGATCGAAACGCCGGAGATGTGCCGCAAGCTGCGCGCCGCGGCAGAGGCCAAGCGCGACGCTAATTTTCTGCTTATTGCCCGCACCGATGCGCGCGGCCCGGAGGGCTTGGAAAGCGCCATCGAGCGCGCCAAGGCCTATGCTGATGCGGGCGCCGATATGATTTTCCCCGAAGCGCTGCAAAACGAAGCGGAATTCGAGGCGTTCCGCAGCGCTATCGACCTGCCCTTGCTCGCCAACATGACCGAATTCGGCAAATCTCCACTGTTACATATGGATCAATTGGCGGCGCTCGGCTTCAATTTAGTGATCTATCCCATGACCACCATGCGCCTCGCTTTGAAAGCGATAGATGATGGCCTCGCCATTCTCAAGCAGGACGGCACCCAGGGCGCGTTGGTCGAACATATGTGGACGCGCAGCCGCCTTTATGATGCGCTGGGCTACGCCGAATATAATCAGTTCGACCAGGATATTTATAATTTTGAACTTGGCGGCAAAGATTAACCCCCTGCCCCTCGCGCCGCCGGGCCCTGAGCGCTAAACTGCTTCCTGAAACTCAATGATGAGACTGTAACCATGCCCCCTGATCTTTCCGGACAAGCGCTGGCGCGCTTCAAGGTCCTCGATTTGACGCGATTCCGCTCCGGCCCGACCGCCGCCCGGCAAATGGCCGATTGGGGAGCGGATGTCATTAAAATTGAGATGCCGGCTGAGCCGAGCGAAAACACCAAGGCAGATCCGCTGAAAGCGCGTCATGGCCCGGATTTTCAAAATCTGCACCGCAATAAGCGCAGCCTCACGCTCAATCTCAAGGCACCGGATGGCCTCGCCATCTTCAAGCGTCTGGCCGATCAGGCCGATGTGATCATCGAAAATTATCGCCCTGACGTTAAACACCGCCTCGGCATCGATTATGAGACACTCAGCGCCAGCAATCCGCGCCTGGTCTATGCCAGTATTTCCGGCTTCGGTCAGGACGGCCCCTATGAGAAGCGCCCGGGCTTCGATCAAATTGCCCAAGGCATGGGCGGGTTGATGTCGATTACCGGCCAGCCCGGTGAAGGCCCCATGCGCGTCGGCATCCCCATCGCCGACCTCAGCGCCGGGCTTTATTGTGCGCTCGGCATCATGGTGGCGTTGTTGGAGCGCGAAGCCTCCGGCAAGGGCCAGTGGGTGCAGTCCTCCCTCCTCGCGGCGCAGATTTCCATGCTCGACTTTCAGGCCGCGCGATGGCTGGTGGACAAAGAGGTGCCGCCGCAAGCCGGCAACAACCACCCGACCACCATCCCGACCGGCGTTTACCCGACCAGCGACGGCCATATCAATATCGCTACGGCAGGTGGTGAAATTTATGAGCGGCTGTGCCACGCAGTTGGTGACGCGGAGTTAATAACCCACCCCGATTACGCCACGGGACAGGCGCGCTCAGACAACCGCGATGCGCTGAACGCGCGCCTGGATACTTTGACGCGGCAAAAAACTAGCACCGAGTGGATCGATATTCTCAACAAGGCCGGCGTGCCGTGCGGGCCGATTTACGATATCGACGAAATGTTCGATGATCCGCAAGTGAAGCATCTCGGCATGGCAGCGCCGGTCGATCATCCTGAACTCGGCCCTATTGAGATCGTCAAACAGGCGGCCTCACTCAGCCGCACGCCATTTCGCATTCATGCCGCAACGCCGGAGCTCGGCCAGCATAACGATGAAATTTTGCGCGACCTCGGCATGAACGCGGACGAAATCACCAGCCTCAAGGAGCGTGGCATTGTCTAAAGCAGAGCAAATTCCCTTCGGCGAGAAAATGATTGCCGAGAAAAACGGCGCTGTCGGTTGGATGATCTTCAACAACCCGCAACGTCACAATGCGCTCTCACTCGATATGTGGGAGGCGGTTCCGCTAATTCTCGACCTATTTGAAAAGGACCCAGAAATTCGTGTGATTGTGCTGAAAGGCACCGGTGACAAGGCGTTCATTTCCGGCGCTGATATTTCCGAGTTCGCCAAACTACGTTCCAGCGCCGAAGCGGTGGCAAATTATGACCATGTTTCGCATGAGGCCGGTGCGCGGCTCAGCAAGGCGAGCAAACCGACCATCGCCATGATTCACGGCTATTGTATCGGCGGCGGCCTCGGCGTGGCGCTGTCCTGCGATATGCGTATTGCCAGCGCCGGTTCGCGCTTTGCCATCCCAGCCGCAAAGCTTGGTCTCGGCTACCGCCTGAGTGGCCTACAGCCGCTTGTCGCGCTGATCGGCCCCTCCTTCACCAAGGAAATCATCATCACTGCGCGCCAGTTTGATAGCGCTGAAGCCCTGACCATGGGGTTGATAAACCGCGAAGTTGCGCCCGATAACTTGACCAACTTTGTGGATGATTATTGTCAGCGTATCGCGCGCAATGCGCCGCTGACCATGCTGGCCGCCAAACGCATCGTCGATGAGGTCGTCAGCCCGCGCGCTGACCTTGATGAGGCCATGTGCGAACGCCTGGTCGAAGAATGTTTTGCCAGTGAAGATTATATTGAAGGCCGCAGCGCCTTCATGGAGAAACGCAAACCTGTGTTTAACGGACGCTAGGGGGTCGTAGGGCTACCATATGTTAGATTTTATCCACCGGGAGAACGCAACATGATCGTCGAGCAAATTTGGACCGCCAATGCCTTCCGTAACTTCAACTATCTCATTGTCTGCCCGGAGAGCGGCGAGGCCCTGGCCATTGACCCGCTCGACCATAAGAAATGCCTCGGCGTTGCCAAGGACAAGGGCTGGACAATTACCCAGGTGTTGAACACCCATGAACATGGCGATCATACCGGCGGCAACAAACAAGTCATCGCTGCCACCGGCGCCAAACTGCTCGCTCATGCCAATGCCAAAGATACCATTCCGGGTATTGATCGGGGTCTGAGTGCAGGCGATGTGATCAAGGTGGGCAAGACGGTCGAACTTGAATCTCTCGACACGCCGGGCCACACCTTGAGCCATGTTTGCCTGATGGCGCGCGGCGATACACCGGCGCTTTTTTGCGGCGATACCCTGTTCAACGCCGGCGCCGGTAATTGTCATAATGGCGGCCATCCGGAAGAGCTTTATCAGACCTTCACCGGGCAATTGACCAAGCTGCCGGACGCGACACTGATTTATCCCGGGCATGAATATATCTCGACAAACCTCGAATTCACCCTCGACCGTGAGCCGGACAATAAAGCTGCCCAGAAGCTTCTCGCCGATGTCGCCGATCAAGACCCGGATGCACCGCTGGTTTCAACCCTGGCACTGGAGAAGGAAATTAATGCCTTCTTCCGCCTGCACAACCCGTCAGTCATCGCCCGCTTGCGTGAAGCTTTCCCCGACCTACCGGCCGAACTGGACGCGAAGACAGTGTTCGTAAAATTGCGCGAACTCCGCAATAGCTGGTGAGTTAGAAAATCGCCTGCGATGAAAAGGTGGCGAAATCGATGTTAGCGCCGCAGACAATGATGCCGACACGCTTGCCCTGAAGGCGCGCGCGTAACGGGCCTAAAAGCGCTGCCGTCGCGGCGGCACCGGCGGGTTCTACCGCCAATTTCATCTCGAGGAATAACAGGCCCATGGCGCGCCCAAGCGCCGCGTCATCGACGAGCACGATCTCATCCGCATTGGCTTTGCAGAGGGCGTAGGAATAGGGAAGCGCATAGGGCGCGCCGAGGCTGTCGGCGATGGTGCGCACCTTATCGATGGTTTGCGGTGAGCCGGCTTTGAAGCTGCGCGTCATGCTGTCGGCCCCTTCCGGCTCGACGCCATAGACCTTGCAATCCGGCTGCACCAATTTAAAGGCACTGGCCACTCCGGCGCAAAGGCCGCCGCCACCGATCGGCACAATCAGTGCATCCAACGCCGGCGCCTGACGGGCGAACTCCAGGCCCAGCGTCGCCGTGCCGAGCGCCGTCAATTCGCCCTCATATGGATGGATAAAAGAACGCCCTTCCGCTTTCCCTATCTGCTCGACCAATTCAAATGCTTGATGAACATCGTCAGCAAAGACCACTTCTGCACCGTAAGCCTGGCACGCAGCGACGCGAAACGGATTGGCGCTTTTCATCATCACCACTTTAGCGCTGGCGCCGACCATCTGCGCGGCGAAGGCTGTGGCGATGGCGTGATTGCCGGCACTGACTGCCGTGACACCCTTAGCCAATTGATCTTTCGACAGACTGAGAAGATTGAGCAATGCACCGCGCGCCTTGAAGGTGCCTGTGTGCTGAAATAGCTCGAGCTTGAGGATCACCTCGCCGTCCCCACCAACCGCTTCCTGCATTGCGGGGCCGCTCCACTGGTGGATCGGTGTCTCAATTACCTTATCGGCAATATCTTGTTGCGCGGCCTCAATTGCCGCCAGGGTCAACGCATCAACCACTAGCGTTGCGCCACCAAAAACTTGCTTGCCGCCATGGTGAAGGCCTCGGGTTGTTCGAGATTGGAAAGATGTGAGGCCGGGCTGAGCTCGACATATTGAGAATCCGCAATGGCTGCCTGCATATCGCGCATGCCGGCGGCTGGCGTCGCCATATCCTCACGCCCGGCGATAAACAGTACCGGTTTATCGATTGCCGGCAGGCGAGACATATAATCAAGATTCTGCACCGCCCGCGCGCAACCGGCATAGCCGAGCGCCGGCGTGGTGCGCACCATCTCGCGTACATCATCAAGAAAAGCCGGCGCCCTGGCGCGCAATTCTTCGGTGAACCAGCGCTCTACCGTGGGTTTGACCAACGGCTCCATGCCTTCCTTCAGCGCAAGGGCAACACGCACATCAAAGATCTCGCGAAAGTCGGGCGTCACGTCAGCGCGCGAATTGCAGATGGTCAGGCTCTTGACTCGATCCGCATGGTTGAGGCCGAGGCCCATGGCCGTCATGCCACCCATGGAGAGGCCGAGAAAATGGCATTGCGCGATGCCGAGCGCCGTCATCAACGCGGCAGCATCATCGGCGAGCATGTCGAAATCATAGTTGCCTGCCGTTGCCTCACTCTCCCCATGGCCACGCTGATCGTAGCGCAGCACGCGATAATGCTGCGCCCATTCCGCCACTTGGCCATCCCACATGGAGAGATTCGTGGCCAGTGAATTGCTTAGCATCAGCCACGGCGCATCCTCAGGTCCATCAAGGCGATAATTGAGGGTGACGCCGTTTGCTTCAATCTTCATTGCGTGCTCCGTTATGGCTTATGCGGCACATCATAATTGGCCCAGGTCTGCTCATAGCTGTGCGAACTGATCTCGACAATATTGCCCCACGGGTCTTCGCAATAGCACACCTTATAAGGCTTATCGGGCCATAATTTCCAAACTTTGGAGCGCTGCTTGCCGCCGGTTGAAGCGATCTTTTTGGCCAGGCCTTCAATATCCGGGTCGGTTAGACAGATATGGAAAATGCCGCTTTTCCAGTATTCGAAATTATCATCCCGGCGCTCCGGCTTGGGTTTGGCAAACTCAAATAACTCAATGCCGATGCCGTCGCCGGTGGTGAGATGGGCGAGCTTTACCTCATCGAAACCCTTGCCGAAAATATCTTCAAGAATTTCGCCAAAATAGCTGCCGTCATCCTTGGCCGCGATGGGCGCCATGACGATGTCGCAGCCGAATACTTCGTGATACCACTTCACCGCCGCATCAATATCCGTTACCGAGATGCCGACGTGATTCATATTGCGTCGATAGACCATGTTGAGTTCCTTATTTTCTTTATTAACTCATGACCCGCCGCCCTTGAATTCAGGCGTACGCTTCTCTAGAAAGGCATCGACCGCCTCAAGATGGTCTTCGCCCGATGCTAAAACTCCATAATTCAATGCGCCGTAATCGAGGCTGGTGGGAAGATCGGAATTCTGCCCGGCGCGCACCGCTCTCTTGATCGAGCGGATTGAATGCACCGGCCCATCCGCCAGGCGGCGCGCCATGGCCTCGACATGGGGCATCAATTCATCATCTGCCAACGCCTTGTTGATGAGGCCGATACGCTCCGCCTCTTCGCTATCCATGAAATCACCGGTCCACAGCATTTCGAGCGCCTTTGCCCGGCCAACAATGCGTGGCAACACATAAGCGCCGCCGGCGCCCGGCATCAGCGCCATCTTTACATAGGTCTCGGCGAAGCGTGCCGAGGCTGCGGCATAGCGCAGGTCGCACATCAAAGCGAGATCAAGTCCCGCGCCCGTCGCCGCGCCATTGATGGCAACGATCACCGGCTTGTCGATACGGTCCAAGGTGAGGGGAATGCGGTGGACATGGCCCACCAGCTCATCCTTGCGCTCTTGCGGTGTGCGCGCCTGGCCCTGCTTCATTAATTCATCGATATCACCGCCACTGCAAAAGGCTTTGCCGGCGCCGGTGATAATAATTATGTGAACATCGTCGCGCGTCCGGCATTCCTCCAGGCGATCCGCCCACTCATCTATCATCGAAAGTGTGAAGGCATTACGCCGCTCGGGCCGGTTCAACGTAATGGTGGCTATCTCTGCTGCCACCGAAAATAAAATATCAGCGCTCATAAACTATCTATTCCTTTTAACTTTGCCGCGTCACGATCAGCGCATCCAATACGATCAGCCCTTCGCCCTCCTGAAACAGCACCACCGGGTTAAGGTCGAGCTCGGCAATGCGGCCGCGGTTATAATCGGCGAAGAGGCTGAGCACCGCAAGCAACTGCGCCAAAGCGCCGATATCTGCGGGTCGTGCGCGCATGCCGCCATCCAGCCGGGGCGCCCCGTGCAGGGAACGAATCAAGGCCTCGGCGCGCACCAGTCCAAACGGCACCGGCGCCCAAGCCACGTCTTTCTGTAACTCGACCTCCATGCCGCCAAAACCAACCATAACAAGCGGGCCAAAAGCCTCGTCCTCAGCAATACCGACGATCATCTCGATGCCCTTGGGCACCATCTTCTGCACCAACACGCCATCCAACGAAATATCGCCTGGCAAGGTGCTGACCTGCTCATAGGCGCGGCGCACTGCCCACGCTCCTTCAACGCCAAGCACCACACCGCCGACGGCAGCTTTATGCGGTAATTGCGGTGATTGCGCTTTGAGCGCCACCGGCTCGCCTAATTCCTGCGCAGTGGCAATAGCATCCTCCGCACTTGTCACCAAGCGAGCCTCCGGCATATCAACCCCAAGCGCTGCCAGGTAGGGCGCAGCGTTCCATTCCGTCAGTACTTTGTCTTCGCCCGGCAATATCGGGATATCAATATCTTCAAGCGGCTTGTCCGCTATGCGCAGGTCCAAAAACGCGCGGTATTCGCCGAGTAGCTTTAGTGCCCGGACACAGCCCTGAAGGGAGGTGTAACATTGCACACCGGCGCCCGCGAGATGAGCCACGGCAGCATCACAAGGCAGGGTGTAGGAATAATAGAATAACGGCTTTTCCTGGCGCGCCTGAATGCGCGCGAGATCATCTTTCTCCGCCACCACCATGGTTGCTTCCGCCAGCGAAGCGACAACAGCAACGCTATCGATTTGCGGCGCACCGTACATCAATTCGATGGCGCCAATATTGCCGCCAAGCTCCATGGCCTGGGCGGTAATATCCACCGGATTGCTGACGCCTCCATAATCGGGAATAAAACGGCGAAGATCATCCTGCACACCTTCCGCCAATTCGGGCACCTGCATGCCATGCTGCGCGCACACATCGGACAGCCACACACCAACACCGCCGCTGATCGTCACAATGCCGACATTGTCGCCCTTCGGCAGCGGGCATGAGGTGAAAGCGGCGGCAATATCGAGCAATTCATCCTGATCCTCGGCGCGAATGATGCCAGCATGTTTGAACACCGCGTCATAGGCATATTCAGCGCCGGTCATGCTGCCGGTGTGCGAAAGTGCGCCGCGCTTGGCCGCCTCAGAGCGACCAAATTTGGCGACAATAAGGGGCTTGCCCAGAGCCGCCGCTTTGTCGGCAACTTTCAGCAAATATGGCGCATTGCGGACTTGCTCAAGCAAGAGAATAAAGGCGCCGACCTCTGGGTCATCCAATAGATAATCCACATAATCGAGCGCGCCGAGATGGGCTTCATTGCCGCTGGAAATTACATGGCTGAAGGCGATGCCACGGCGCATGCCACGATTATAAATGGCAAAGCCAAGGCCACCGCTTTGCGCGATAACGGCAACACTGCGCCCGGGCGCCGGCGCCGCGCGTGGTACGCCCGCCACTTTCGCGCCGGGGCTGAAGGTGGCGTTGAGGTGCATGTCCCGGTTCAATACGCCGACCGAATTCGGCCCGCATACGGCGATATTTCGCGCCGCCGCGATTTCACTGATTTCAGCCTGCAGCGCCACCGCAGCCGCGCCGCTCTCGGCAAAGCCCGAGCTAAAAATAACCACCGCCTTTACGCCGGCATTGGCACATTCCTCCAATACCCCAGCGACACGCCCAGCTGGTATGGCGATCAAGGCCAGGTCGACGGTTGCGCCAATGGCGCTGATGGTCGGATAAGCGCGCAGGCCTTGGATCTCGTCATACCCGGGATTGACCGGATAGACCGGCCCGTCAAAGCCGCCATCGACCAGAGCGGCAACGATACGGCCCCTGATTTTCTCGGCGTCCGGCGAGGCGCCAATGATGGCGACACTGCGCGGCGCGAGAAGATGCCCGACGCTATCCACGTGGCCCAACAACCTCCGGCCACAAGGCATCCCCGCCGCCTGCCGCAACGCGCGCGCCAAGGCGTGCGTTCCAATAGACCTCATTGCCGAATTCTTCGCGCCACGCCCATAGCGTCTTGCTATGCCGGTGCAGCGCATGCTCGGCGGTGAAGCCGATGGCGCCATGAACTTGATGAGCAATGGCAGCCGCCTCCCCCGCCGCTTCGCTGGCGCACGCCTTGGCGGCGGCAATGGCAAAAGAATCAAGCTGGTCGGTTGCCGCTTGTACGGCAGCGCAGGCCGCTGCCGTATGGCCGGCAAGCACCGCCGAATGATGCTGTATCGCCTGAAACTTCGCCAAGGGCCGGCCAAACTGTTGCCGCTCACCGGCATATTGCACCGTCATGGCAAGAATTTTTTCCAGCCCACCGGCGATCTGTGCCCCGCGCAGTAGGGCCGCCTGCTCATAGGCTGCCGACTGAGACACGCCGCCTGTCATTGCCACTACCGGCACCTGGTCAAAACGCACTTCATCGCGCGCCTCGCCGGCAATATTTTCACCCGGCAGTACGGTGCATTGCGCCGTTTCGACCAGTGCGAGCGTATTGCCTAAAACAACTACCATATGCCCGGCACGCCGTGCCCAGGGAACATGGCTGGCAGCGCCCGACAACAGACCTTGATCGCTAATCGTTACTTTACCTTCGAGCGCTATGGTCAACACACCGCTTGGCACCACCAAGCCAGACTTCTCTAACAAAGAGCAGGCTAGAATTGTCTCCGGCAACGGGATCGGTGCAGCATAACGGCCGGCGATTTGGGCGATCAACATTCCCAATTCGGGCAATTCCGCGCCGGTAAACCCGACAACCTCCACCTGTTGCCAAAGCGTATCCGGCCATTCCCCGGCATCAATCCGTGCAAATAATTCCGACGTTACATGATCTGTGAACAGGCGCTCGGCGGCAGCGCTTAGCATTTCCAATTCGGCGCTCATCGGAGCCCCAATCCACGCGCGATGATCGAGCGCATGATCTCAGTGGTGCCACCGCGCAACGTGAAGGACGGTAAACGTAGGATTGCTTCGGCCATCATGTTAGCGAAGTCATCCTGGTTGCTATTCTCCTGACCAGCAGGTTGCAGCGGCAGGATGGTGCGCGCTGTCTCCACCACCTCACGCTCGAAACGATTGCCGAGCTCTTTGACAATGGCCGCCTCAACCTCGGGCGATTCACCTGCCTCCAACATGGCGGCGACGGACAGCGACATGCAACGCAATGTCCAGAGACGACTGGCGAGGCGACCAAGCGCCTCCGCCTGGCGCGCATCGGGGGACGCGCCAACCGCATCCGTAAGCGCGCGGAAGATATGAAAATTACTGAGAAAGCGCTCGGGGCCGCTGCGCTCATAGGCGAGCTCGCTGGTCACCTGGTTCCAGCCATCACCCAATTTACCGATCAGTCGGTCCGCAGGGATTTCGACATCGTCAAAAACAACCTCATTGAACTCATGGCCGCCCAGCATGTTGATGATCGGGTTTATGGTAACGCCGTCACTCTTAAGATCGATGAGAAACTGACTGAGGCCGCCATGGCGATCAGCGCCCGCCTCGCCGGTGCGGCAAAGCGTGATCATAAAATGATTGCAATGGGCATTGCTAGTCCACACCTTGGTGCCGTTTAAGCGCCAGCCGCCCGCGCAAGGTTCGGCGCGAGTGCGCACAGAAGCGAGATCAGAGCCTGAATCAGGCTCGCTCATGCCAATCGAGAAAAAACATTCACCGGCGGTGATGCGCGGCAATAAAGCCTCACGCTGCGCTTCGGTGCCAAAGCGTAACAGCAACGGGCCGCTCTGCCGGTCGGCGATCCAGTGGGCAAAGACCGGTGCGCCCGCCGCCAATAATTCCTCTGTGACAACATAGCGCTCCAGCATGGAACGCTGCCCGCCGCCATATTTCTTCGGCCAGGTCATACCGACCCAGCCTTTTGCGGCAATCTTGCGGGTGAATTCAGGCGCGAAGCCGGTGCCAAAATCGCTGTTGCGTGACCACGGCTCGGCACGAAAGGAATCCGCTAGAAATGCGCGCACTTCAGCACGCAGGTTTTCAGCCTCTCCCGGCAAATGGGGCGGTGGAAAACGGAGATTATCGGCGCTTGGTTGCGGCACGGGACTATCCTAAAAGAACACTTTTAGAATGTGCGGGATTATCCCGTGTCGCAACTATATTTTAGCCGCCGAAGCGGCTTTTATAGGACGTCATTTTATCCTGCCAGTCTGAATTGTCGGCAATGCGCCGATCCACTACGCCGCGTGGTTCCTCACCTTTCATAGTCGCGAACACGGCTGCGATATCAGCAGCGCCGATACCGGCAAAACATTCCTCTGTCCAACACAGACCGTGCGGGCTGAGAATGACATTCTCGAGCGCGAACAGCGGATCGCCCGCCTCGGGCGGCTCCGGATCGAACACATCGAGGCCGGCGCCGGCAATGGCATCTTCCTGCAAAGCCTTGGTCAGCGCCTTTTGATCGACCGTCGGCCCACGTGAGGTGTTGATCAGGAAGGCGGTCGGCTTCATCGCGGCAATGCGCTTCGCATTCATGATCTGATAAGTGTCATCATTGAGCGGACAGTTCACCGTGAGCACATCGGATTCCCGGCACAGCGTATCCATATCGACCAGACGCACGCCGAGCTCCTTGGCGACATCGGCATCGGCGAACGGATCATGGGCAATGAAGTTCATATCGAACGGCATGGCGAGGCGAAACATCTCCGCACCGATATTACCGATGCCAACTGAACCCAGTGTCTTGCCGACCAGGCCGACACCCATATGGTTGATTTTTTGGGCAAATCCGTCGGGCCCCTGGCGGGTCAACTTATCCTTGATCAACATCTTGCCGGTCACCGCCAACATCAGGGCGATAATTGATACCGCCACCGGGCGGCGTACGCCATCCGGCGTGATGGTGACGGAAATACCATTTTCCGTGCATGCCGCAACATCCACCGTGTCATAGCCGACACCAAAGCGCGCGACATGGGCAAGGCGGCCATCCGCCGGGATGCTTTCCCGATCAAACCGCTGAGCCAATAATACCAGCGCATCATGACCGGCCAATTCCTCAGCTGAAACGGGACCGTCCCGGCTCTCAAGGTATTTCCACTCCACATTGGCCATATCATTCAGCGGTGTCATGTCGAACATGGGGAAGGCCGGGGTGCCATCCGGTTTGATGAAATCGCTGCTTACCGCAACGCGAAACGTTTCCGCCATGATTAACTACCCTTCCTTTTACGTCCGCCCTTGCAGGTTCTGCGCAATTCATCAGCGCCAGCCTGCATGGTTGTCTGTAACATCCAGACATCGCTGGAATGGCAGATAAAATCAAAGCCCTGTTTGAAGAGGGAACCGCCAACGCTGGCTTCCGGCACCAGACGACCAAGCGACTTGTCATGCTTCTTGCAGGCCTTGACTATTTTATTTATGGCTTTTTTGAAATCCGGATGATCGAACTGGCCGGCGATGCCCATATCAGCGCTCAAATCAAAATGACCGATCCACATTAAATCAACATCCTTCATGGCGGCAATGGCGTCCGAATTCTCCACTCCTTCGAGAGTTTCGATCAGCGCGCAAAAGGCGGTGTTCCGGTTGGCATCGCTCAATTTTTTCATCACTGGGCCGTCCATATAGCGATCATGGGCCACCTGCAGAGCAACGCCGCGCTTTCCCTTGGGCGGATACTTTATATAGTCGAGCAGCTTTTTAACTTCCTCAGGTGACCCCACCATGGGGAACATAATGGCGCCGGCGCCCATATCAAGCACCCGCGCCGCATGGTGATATTCCTTGGACGGCGGGCGGACGACTACAGGCATATCCGCCGCCTGCATATAACGTAGAATTTTCTTCACGTCGCTAATGCTAAAGCCACTATGCTCCATATCAACAAGAACATATTCACAGCCTGCCGCCTTAAGAATTTGCCCAATCCCAGGCGTGTTAAATTCAACCATGAAGGTCCCGACCTTCAGGCTGCTATGTTTTGTCATTTTCTTAAATGTGGCGTCGACCATCGTTTTTCCTTTTTGGATTAGCGCTAAACATCCTCAATCGTCATTACTGACGCGAAAGCACGTCAAGCAGCCAGCCATTTTATCCACCGCCGCCGCCAGATTGGGTGTTTCTAAAAAAATATAGTCGCGTCGCTTATCCGCTTTAAAAAAAGCGTTTTTCTTAACATGTATAAATTTTATCCTGCAGGCCCTGCTGATGTAGTCGTAAAAAAATTTTATTTTAGTCAGAATAGCGTGGCGGACGGAGATGCGGGCTCAAACGCCATTCGGCATATTTTAGGGTGCGCACAATGATAAGCGTAAGCACCAGATACATCACGGCAGCAATCAAAAATAATTCATAGGGCGCAAAAGTACGGGCAACGATAACTCGCGCAACGCCGGTTAAGTCAAGCAGTGTTATGGTGCTGGCGAGCGCACTGCCTTTGAGCATTAAAATTATTTCATTGCCATAGGCCGGCAGCGCTAGGCGAAAGGCGCGCGGTACGACGACCCGACGCAACATCAAAAGGCGTGGCATGCCAAGCGCCTGCGCTGCTTCAACCTCACCATGCGGCACAGCCTGAATGGCGCCGCGCAATATCTCAGCCGTATATGCCGCTGTATTGAGGGAGAAGGTAAATATGGCGCACCAATAGGCTTCCTTGAAAAACGGCCAAAAAATGCTTTCGCGCACACTCTCCGACTGACCAAAGCCGTAATAGACGATGAATATCTGCACCAACAATGGCGTGCCGCGAAAAATAAAAATGAAACTATAAACAGGCATCCACAAAAACGGATTTTTTGACACGCGCCCTAGCGCCAGGGGAATGGCAATACAAATTCCGAGCGCTAATGCCAACGCGACCAGCTTGACCGTCATCCACACACCCACCAGGAGCTGCGGTATGCTGTCGATCATCAGTTGGAAATCCATGCGCCTAACCCGCCTAGCTTTGTCTGACGCCGCGCCGCGCACGCTTCTCGGAATATTGCAGCATGACCATGGAGACGATGGTAAAGGCAAGATAGATAACTGCGGCGGCAACAAAAAATGTAAATGGCTCACGCGTTGCACCGGCGGCGCTGCGCGAATTGTACATTAGCTCATTCAGGTTCACGACCGAGATCAGCGATGTGTCCTTGAGCAATACCAGCCATAAATTGCCGAGACCAGGAAGCGCAAAGCGCCACACTTGCGGCAACATGACCCGGCGCAACACTTGCAATCGCCCCATACCCACCGCATGTGCAGCCTCAATCTGGCCTTTAGGAACGGACAATATGGCGCCGCGAAATACTTCCGTGGCATAGGCGCCAAATACAAACCCAAGAGTAAAAGTACCGGCGACAAAAGGCTGGATCTCAACATAGGAATCGCTGCCAAGACTGCGCCAGATTTGCTGCAATAAGAGGGAGCCGCCATAAAATATAATTAACAGCAGCAACAGCTCCGGAATGCCGCGAACGATCGCGGTATATGCAGTGGCCGCGCCGCGCGCAATAACAGAATTTGAGAGCTTTGCCGTGGCGCCGATCAGGCCAAAAACCAGTCCTACAGCGACCGAGGCAAACGCCACCCGAAGCGTCAGCCACGCTCCATCCAGTAGCAACGGCCCATAGCCGTGCAGTTCAATCACCCGCCGTACTCGCCTCCTCAAACAAGAAAACGCCCCCGCGCCAAACCGGCCCGAGGGCGCTTTTTCTTAGTCCCCAGACGTTTCAGCCACCATAAACATCAAACTCAAAATACTTGTCGTTTATGGCCTTATAAGTACCGTTGGCACGAATGGCAGCAATGGCTTTATTGAGCAGCATCTGCAAATCCGTTTCACCTTTACGGATCGCAATACCGGCGCCGTCACCGAACCATTTCGGATCGGAATAGCCCGGGCCGACAAATTCGGCATTCTTGCCGGCGTCAGTTTTCAAAAATCCATCATCCAAGGCGACGCTATCAGCTAAGAGAAGGTCGATGCGCCCGGCATTAAAATCAAGATAGGCCTCGTCTTGCGTGCCATAGCCTTTGATCTCAATTATATCGCCGTAATTATCCTTGAGGAAGTTTTCATGGATGGTGGCGCGTTGCACACCAACCGTTTTGCCTTTCAAGCCGGCCTCCGAAATTTCAATACCGGAGCCTTTCATGCGAACGAACTTCGCTGGCGTGGAGTAATATTTTTCGCTGAAGGAGACCTTCTTCTTGCGCTCCTCAGTGATCGACATGGAAGCAACGATGGCATCGTATTTATTGGCCAGAAGGGCCGGAATGATACCGTCCCAATCCTGGGCCACCAATTCGCACTCGGCGTTCATCTCCGCGCAGACCGCCAGTGCAATATCAATATCAAAGCCCTTTAAGGTGCCGTCCGTCTCCATCCAACTAAAGGGCGGGTATGCGCCTTCAACGCCGACGCGCAGCTTGTTCCAGTCTTTGGCTTCGGAAATTCCCGCTGAGAATACTACCACAACAGCAACACACAACGCGGTAACCAGATTACGCATTTTCACTTTTTACATCTCCCGGATATGTTTCCAGACTAAAGGTTCCGATGAAATCGCGCTCCGGTCAAGGATTCAAAAGTTAATATGCGCCTGCCGCAAGAAATTTTCGACATCGCTCGGATCGCGGCGCATCAAATAATTGCGCCGGCGTCCCCTCCTCCTCAACGTGGCCATCATGTAGGAATATCACCTTGGAGGAGACCTCACGAGCGAACGCCATCTCATGCGTGACCAGGATCAGCGTCCGTCCTTCATCGGCAATACTACGAATCACTTTCAGTACTTCACCAACGAGTTCCGGATCGAGCGCCGAGGTCGGTTCATCGAACAGCATCAATTTCGGTTCCATGGCAAGTGCGCGAGCAATCGCTGCGCGCTGTTGCTGGCCGCCGGAAAGATGCGCCGGATAGTGATCGCGTTTATCAATGAGGTCAACCCGCTCGAGCAGCGCTTCGGCCCGCGCTAATGCTTCTGTCTTGGGTATTTTTAAAACATGGATCGGCGCCTCGATCATGTTTTGCAGGATCGTCATATGGGTCCAAAGATTAAAGCTCTGAAATACCATGCCGACAGTAGACCGAATGCGATCAATCTGCCTCTGACTTTCTGGCACCATACCGCGTCGCCCGGCCTTCTTCATGAGAATCAATTCACCATCCACCCAGATATGGCCGGAGTTCGGCATCTCTAACAAATTGATACAGCGCAGCATAGTGCTCTTGCCGGAGCCGCTGGCGCCAATGATGGAAACAATGTCACCCTCACCTGCCGTCGCGGAAATACCTTTCAGGACCTCAAGCGGGCCAAAACTTTTGTGTAAGTCCTCAATCATCAGCGCGGTGCCGTCAGCACTGGTTTTAATATTGTCAGCTTTCATCATATTGCGACCCTACACACTGATTCCGTTTGAAAACCAGTAATCACCTTGCGCCAACCGGCAAGCTCCCTATTGAGCACTTGGTTCCCAGTATCCACATGCAATAGGCTGTCGCGCAAGGAGGCTATTTTCTCCATGGTCGCAGCAACCGTGATATTTTCGATACCCACCTGGTTGATTACGTGAGCGCTGATCTGCTGATTTCCACGACCAAAAAAATGCCCCTGGCCGCCGATCGGAGTAACGACAATGGCCGCAGCACTATCGGTTTCGGCGACATTCAAATGTTTGAGAATAATCTTCTCACCGGCATCGCCAGCTAGACGCACGCCATCACGTACTAAGTCAACGCCGAGCAGAGTTTTGTCTATTCCCAACTCATTCGCGACGGCGCGCATAGTCGTTCCGGGGCCGAGGATATTGAGCTGGCCCGGCTGCATCGCCGCGACAATGCGCGCAGCAATGCCGGCAAGAGAAACACGATCACTGCTCACCCCACCGGCCTTCGTGCCCTGCACCAAATCGGGCAGGTAAGGCACGTTCAGATAGCCGTAAAGCTTGGCCGAAACCGCGCCACCGCGAAACGCCGCCTCGTCAATATCCATCACTTCAAGTTCGCGCTGAGTAACGCCGCCGCGCATATAGCGCAGTACCATGCGCGCCGCTGCGTGTGGACTGGTGGCATAGACCGCCGAATGCATTTTGACGCCGGCGGGAATACCGACCACCGGCACCTTGCCGCCAATGGCGCGCACCAAATCACGCGCCGTGCCGTCACCGCCGGCAAAAAGAATGAGATCAACCGGCATTTCCGCCATGGCCTGGGCCGCGCGCACGCTATCTTCGGCGACCGTATCACCCTCAAGCTCCGTGCCGAGCACCTGCGGCGAGAAGCCGGCCTCGCGCGCCTCGTGCTCGCCCATATCCCCGGCTGCCGCGATGACATTCAGTGGCAGACCCGCCGCGTAAATTGCTGCCAGCGCTTCACCGGCACGGCGTGGCGATTGCGGTTCGGCGCCAAGCTCGCGCGCACGCGCGATGATCTCCGCCGTATCACTGCCCTTCAGGCCGACTGCGCCGCCCATCCCGGCAATGGGATTGATGATCAGGCCAAGGCGAAGCGGCGCCATCGCCCAAACGCCTGCGCGCGGTTAGTAGCCGCCCGAATGGCGTTCAATCTTACGCCGGCTTTCTGAGGTCCAGTGACCCTTCTTGCGCTGATAGGCGCGATAGGTAAATGCCCAGCAATCCGGATCTTCCGGCACATCGCTGTCAATCCGCGTGGTCGATGCATTGTAGGGACCACCTTGCGCCTTCTCCGGATCACTATACGCCTCATGCGATATGGCTTTGAGCGCAGCCAGCATTTGGTCCATCTCGGCCACCGTCAGGGATTCGCCCGGCTCCATAGTAAACGGTTCCGGCACCAGCATCGGCATGTGGCTCGGCATACAATGTTGCACACCATAATCAACCATGCGGTCGATCACGTCATGGCTGGTGACGCCGGTTTCTTTGAACATCTGCTCAAAACTGTAACGCACCTGCTCAAGCTTGGGATAATTATTGGCCGGCCACGGAATGGTAACGCCGCGCACTTCGCGCATTCTTTTCAGCATATAGTTATTATTCAGCACCGCCGTTTCGGCCACAGCACGGAGACCCTCCGCACCGAGGCTCATCACCCAGGAATAGGCTTTCAGCACAGCGGGTATGTTGCCTATAAAGGCGCGGATCTTGTCGATGCCCTCGCCCTGCTCATAATCGAGACGATAGCCACCGCCATCAGCTTCAGCGACAAGCGGACGCGGCAAAAACTTGCGCAGGAAATCCTTCACGCCGACCGCAGCACAACCCATACCGAGCGAGCCATGCGGCGCGGAGAAGGTTTTGTGCAAATTGAATTGGCACATATCAAAGCCGGTATCGCCGGCCCGCACCTTGCCGAGCAACGGATTGCCATTGGCTTGATCATAGGCGCAAAGGCCGCCGGCCTCATGCACCAGGTCAACGAACTCACGGATGTGCGGATTATATTGCCCGGTGTCCTCAGGGTTCGTCAGCATCAGGCCGGCCGTGCGATCTGAAATCGCCGCCTTGAGCGCATCCACATCGGCATAGCCCATTTCACCCGGCATCAGAGTGATCACCTTAAACCCCGCCACCGAAGGCGTGGCGGCATCAGCCGGGTGCGAGAAGGAAGTGGTAATGATCTCGTTGCGCTGCGCTAATTCACCGCGCGATTCATGATAGGCGCGGATCAAACAGGCATTGGTATAGATGCCCTGGGCACCGCTCGCCGGTTGGAAAGTGAATTCATCCATACCGGAGATTTGGCACATAATCTTGTTGAAGCGGTACATCAGCTCCAACAAGCCCTGCATGTTCTGCTCGCCTTGCAACGGGTGCACATCAGCCAGCTTGGCGCTGCGCGCGATATGCTCATGCACTTTTGGGCTGTATTTCATGGTGCAGGTGCCCATCATATCTGTGGTCACATCGAAGCCCATGCACATTTGCGACAGACGCATGAAATGGCGCAGCACGCGATGCTGCGGCACCTCCGGCAATTGCGGCAGTTTTTCGCGCCGTGCGCCCGCAGGCAGCGCTGCTACCACATCGCCAACCGCTGCCGCGATATCCGCATCCATGGCCGGCGGAACGATGCCGCGTGCACCTGTTTCGCTTAGCTCCATGATCAATGCTTCGTTCCAGCGCGCCGCCTGGAAGTCGCTCTGCTTACCGCTCATGACAGCACCTCCGCGAGTGTATCGACAAGTTTATCGATATCTTTCTTGGCATGTATCTCGGTGACGCAGAAGAGCGCCGATTGTCCGAGCATGGGAAATTCGCCGCTTAAATCTTTGCCGCCAAAAATATCATGCGCCCGCAGCCCGGCATTGATCTCGGCCACGCTTTTGCCGCTGGCGCTGAAATCAACAACGAACTCTTTAAAGAACGCGCCATCCAAATGTGGCACTTTGGCGCCCTTGAGCTTGGCGATTTGCATAGCCGCATAGCGTGCGCGCTGTAAGATGCCGCGCCCGATTTCATCCATACCTTGCGGCCCCATGAGCGAGAGATAAACCGCCGCACCAATGCCCCACAGCCATTGGGTAGTGCCGGCGTAATCCTCTGAATCATGGCGCTTGTCGTAGGAGGTGCGTTGCATGGTCGACCAGGCGAAACCGATGTCGCCTTCTTCAACACCCGGCGCGATGCTCATTAAAATCATCGGAAATTCACTGACGAAACGCTCTTCATCGCGGCTGGCGAGGAAGCCGGCGCAACCGCCGCCGGCATACATATGAATACCGAGCGGCTGTATGTCGCCGCAGACGATATCTGCGCCGTAGTCCCCCGGTGCGGCAAGCACGCCGAGACTAAGCGGGTCCACACCAACCACCAACAGGGCACCGGCGGCATGGACAATCTCAGCAATCTCAGCACCCCGGCTCTCAATCAGGCCGAGATAGGAGGGGTTTTCGAAATATACCGCACCTATCTCCGGCGTTAGCTTGGCCTTGAGATCATCCAAATTGATCAATCCAGTCGCCGGATCGATACCGATTGAGCTGAGATCCGCCACCGGCTTAGTAAAGCCGCGGATTTGCGACAACCGGTCGCCGCTGATGCCGCCTGAAAGCAAAACACCGCGCCGCCCGGTAATGCGGCAGGCCATGGTCACAGCGCTATTGACCGCAGCGCCCATGTCATAGGCGGGAGAGCCCACCACTTCCATGCCGACCAGCTCGCCGATCAGGCTTTGGAACTCGAACATCGCCTGGTTTTTGCCATGATCGGAATAAGTGCCGCCGCCATAGGCAGTGAGAAATTCGCCGCGCCCGGTGATCTCGTCGCACAGGGCCGGAACATAGTGCTGCCAGCAGCCGGCGCCACAGAAATTGAGGTGATCGCGACAGGAGACATTCTGCCCGATGATGCCCTCAACATGGCTGCGCAAATCATGCTCGGACGGCAGGGGGTCAGGCAAATCCAACAGGCCCTTGACCTGCAGCGCATCCGGCACCGAAGCATAGAGATCATCGGTACTCGCCACGCCGACGGTCTTCAGCAGGCGTTGCCTTATCCCCGGCTCCGCATTGGGCACATAGGGGTGTGAGAAGCCCTTATTATCCGACATGTTCTTGTCTCCACTTTTTATCGTTCAACCATTTGCCATGAGGATAAGCATAAGAGAGAGAGTCACAAGAGAGCTTGCGGTGCTGAGAACAATTGCCGCAGAGGCATCGCCCAATCGCAACCTGTAATGCCCGGCGATGACGAAAGCATTGGCGCCCACCGGCATGCCGGCCATAAGCACGGCCATCATGGCCCAGAGCGGCTCAAGCGGAAAAACGTAAAGCGTTAATAGCCAGACGATTAGTGGAAAAAGCGCCAATTTTCCGAGGCTTGGAATGGCAGCGGCGGCGAGCAGCTTAACGACCGGGCGAGCGGCCAGAAAGAGACCGATAGCCACTAACGCCGAGGGCGCCGCCGCCTGACCAAGCATGGCAAACATTCGCTCAATTGATAGGGGCAGTTCCGCGCCGGTTGCTGACAACACCAATCCGATTACCACCGCCCAGATCAGGGGGTTGGATGCGAGCGCCTTGCCACTATTGCGCAATACACCGCTGCCGCTGCCGCTGCCACCGCCACTGACACGAACGCGGCAGAATTCCAGAATCACCACGGCACCGGTCATGATCACCACTGAGTTTAGCAACACGCTAAGGCTGGCCGGAACAATGGCGGCGTCGCCAAAAGCTGCGGCGGCGAGCGGGATGCCGAGATAGCCGTTATTACCGTAACTAGCGACTACCCCGCGCATGGTGCCGTCTGCCAGACCATCGCCAAACAGCACCCGCCCGGCGAGGCCGACCGTCAGCCAGGTTGCAACGATGCCGATAGTGAAAGCGGCAATAAAATTCCAATTGAGAATGTCGTCCACTGGCGCCGCGGCAAGGCTGCCGATCAACAGGGCCGGCATGGCGAGATAATAGACGAATTTATTGAGCGCCTCGAAAATGGCGGGGCCGAGAATATTCAGGCGCGCCGCACCATAGCCGATGGCAATCAGGGCAAAAGCTGGAATGACCGCGCTGAGCAGTGTCTCCATCGCGGCTCAGGAGGCAAATTTATCGATCACCACACCCGGTGGCGTCGCCGCCACATAATTCTTGCCGTCAAACACATGCGCGCCGTTTACCCAAACACCATGCACGCCTTCGGGATTGCGCATCAGACGGCTTTCACCGCCCGGCAGATCAAACGCGCGGAGTAGCGGGCCGCGGCCCACGGTGGCGGCATCGAAAAGTAGCAGATCCGCATGCGCGCCCGGCGCGATGCGCCCGCGCCCGGGTAGATGATAAAGATCCGCCGGCAGGCTGGTCAGGCGGCGGATGGCATCGGGCAACTCGAACGTGCCACGCTCGCGCACCCAATGGCCGAGCAAATGCAGGCCGTAACCGGCATCACAGAGATAGCGCAAATGCGCACCGCCATCCGACAGGCTGATCAAGCTGCCGGGTTGGCGCATCAGTTTTTCGACCTCATCCTCATCTGAATTCATCAGGCCCGCCGTAAAAACAGTCTCTAAGCCCTCATCCGCTGAGAGGTCAAAGAAAACGTCGATCGGGTCTTTGCCCTGCTGCGCGGCCAGCTCATCGATGCGCATGCCGTCGAAATGGCGATTCTCCGACTTTGCGGCCATGGCGACCGAAACCTTCGACCAATCGCCATAAAATAATTTTCCCTTTTGCGGCACTTCCAAATCATGGCGAAAGCGATTGCGAAATTCGGCATCGCGAATTTGCCGCTCAAAGCTCTCCGGGTCGGCATCGATCAAAGGCCGCCAGGCATCCAGGCTTTGTAGTGGGAAGGCGGCGGTCAGGGCAAAATCCATGCTCAGGCTCTGGCACGAGACCTGCGCCCAAAGCTGATTGCCACGCTCCTGGGCGGCGGCGGAATCGCTGACCATCTTATGCGCACGCTCGGGGAACGCTTCGTTGTGGAGCGCTGCGGTTTGGAACACCCCGCAGTTATTATCCTCGGCGATGGATTCCATCACTTCCGATGTCATGGACGGCCCGACGGTGAGCTGGAAGACGCCGCGGCCCTTCTCGCCCAATACGCTGGCGAGACTGCGCAGCTCGCTCTCCTCGGCTAGGCGCGATGGCATGGGGACGCCGCCATCGCCGTTATGGTTGATCGACGTGGAGGTTGAAAACCCGACCGCGCCGGCATCCATGCCGCCCGATACCAGGGCCCGCATCTCAGCCACCTCATCGCCGCTCGCCGCGCGTTCAGATGCTCCTTCGCCCATCACCATGGTGCGCACGGCGGAGTGGCCGATAAAGGCGGCAACATTGGGGGTCACGCCTTTGCGCTTCAGCAACGCCAGATATTCGGCGAAACTCTCAAATTCCCAATTGGTGCCACTGCGGAGCGCCGTCAGCGACATGCCCTCGACTTCGGCCAAATTGCGCGCAATCAGATCGCGGCACTCCGGTGGGCACGGGGCGATGGAAAAACCGCAATTACCGACCACCACCGTAGTAACGCCAAGCGCCGGTGACGGCGTGGCATTGGAATCCCAGGTTAACTGGGCATCATAGTGAGTGTGCACGTCGACAATGCCGGGCGCCAGAACCAGCCCATCCGCATCGACCGTCTCAGCCGCTGCGCCATCGATGCGCCCAATCTTAACAATGCGGCCATCCTGCACGGCGACGTCGGCAGATTGCAGTGGATTGCCCAGGCCATCGGCCACTTGAGCGCCCTTAATTACCAGATCGTACATGAATTTTACCTTCGCCCACGCCGCGCCAAAAGATGCTGCTTCATGCTACCCGGCAGCGCCCAGCAGGCAAGTCTATTCAACGCCCTAATTGCTGGTGGGACGTGGCCACAATATGGGAAACCAATCCTCGCGCATACGCTCGCCGGTCTTTTGGCCGATGCCTGGATAGGGTGGCGAAGTGCGCCCCGGGCGGGCGACAAAACGCACATCCTCACCGAGCCAGCGCGGCGCAAAACCGCGCCGCCGCCCCTGCCCCGGATTAGCCGGCGCGCCGTGCACGGTGCGGAAGTGAAAAAGGATCGTATCGCCCGGCGCCAGCGCCCAGGAGCGGATATCGTATTTCTCGCGCTCCCGATCGACATCCGGGATGGTTTCGAAATCGCCACCGTCATAATCATAATCGGTATTGTTGGCGAAACTGCGCGGGTAGAACAGCTTGTTCCAAAGATGGGAGCCGGCTAAAAACTCCGGGCATACATCTTTCGCCACCGGATCAAGCGGTATCCAGAAACTCACCGTCTGGCTGCCATCGACGCAATAATAGGGCGCGTCCTGATGCCAGGGTGTGCGCTTCACCGTGCCCGGTTCTTTAACCAAAACATGCTCATGAAAAAATTGTGCGCTGGGCGATTGCATAACCGCCGCCGCGATCTCGGCAGCCGGTGAGGCATAGGCAAACGCGCGGTATTCGGAAATGCGCTGCCAATTGCAGTAATCGTCAAAAAAGCTGCCCTCGCCGTCGCCATGCTCACCGGCCCAGGGGCCAGGCTCGGCCAGATTACGCTCGACACCCGCGCGCAATGTCGCCAACCATTCACCGCTAAAGGCGCCGCGCAATACGCACACACCGTCGCGGCTATAGGTGGCGATATCCTCTTCTGTCAGGTAGCGATCCGATCCGACCATTCAGCTACCTTCTCGCCGATTTCATGGGGGAAATCTTCGGCCACATAGTGACGGCTTTCACCAAGGAACACGTCCTCCAGATTTGGGAATTCGCGTTTGCACATCTCGACCGTTTCCGGCGGGACAATGGCGCCGGGCTGAACATGAAAGAGCAGTTTCGGCATCTCTGATTTCTTCAGCTCATCAATATAGCGGCTGATAATTAGGTGCGGGCCATCCGGCTGGCCGGCAATCGGCAGTTCCTGCGGCCAAACCCAGAGTGGCAAGCGATCCGCTTTTTCCTTAAAGGGCTCGAGATAAGCCGCAATTTCTTCTTCCTATAAATCACGGTGAATGCCGTAAGGGAGTATCTGCTCCATGAAAACATTCTGCTCGACGATCAATTCCCAGCTTACTCCGGCCGTGCGAAATTTTTTGAACCCTTCAACCAACTCTTCCGGCCAATCATCCCAACTGGCGAAGGTGCGAACGAAGGTTTCCATGAACGCAATACCGCGCACATTATCCTGATGATTCATGGCGTAGTTAAGGCCGAGCCGCCGCCCCAATCATGCAGCAATAGGATGATATTCTTGAGATCGAGAGCTTTGATAAAACCTTCGATATAAGCGTAATGCTCAGAATAAACATAATTGATGTCGGGCTTGTCGGACTTGCCGAAGCCGATCAAATCGGGCGCCACGCAACGCCCCTTGCCTTGCAAATGCGGAATGACATTGCGCCACATCTAGGACCAGGTGGAATTGCCGTGCAGGAGAAGAAAAGTCGGCCCGCCGTCAGCACTCTCGCCAACATCGGCATAGTGCATTTTTGAGCCATCTACCTCGACAAAATTGGGCGCAAAGGGGTGTTCAGCCAAAAATGGCCCGCTACCTGTCATTTTATTCTCCCTGGAATTCAAATTGTGCACGCGACTAAGGTGTGCGGCGCATGGTATCAGATAATCATTGTAAGCAAATCAGGATGTCATAATGACCGATCACAATAACGCGAATGAACTCTGCTCTTTGAGCGCGGCCGGCGCTGTCTCTCTTCTCCGCAAAGGCGAGGTCTCGCCGCTTGAGTTGGTCGAGGCCTCGGCAGCGCGCATTGCAGCATGCGATCCGGCCGTCAACGCCATGCCGACGCTCTGCATTGAGCGCGCCCGCGATCATGCTAAGAAAATCATGGCGAGCGATGAGAAACGCGATGACCCGGCTTGGCTCGGCGGTCTGCCAATTGCGGTCAAGGACCTCACTGAAGTAGAGGGCGTGCGCACCACCTTTGGCTCGCCAATTTTCGCCGATCATGTGCCGACGCGTTCCGATATTATGGTCGAGCGCCTGGAGGCCAACGGCGCCATTGTCATGGGCAAGAGCAACACGCCGGAATTTGGCGCCGGCGCCAATACCTTCAATGAAGTGTTCGGTAAGACGCGAAACCCTTGGAACACCGACAAAAGCTGCGGCGGCTCCTCCGGCGGCTCCGCCGTTGCGTTGGCAACAGGACAAGTGTGGATGGCAACCGGCTCCGACCTTGGCGGCAGTTTGCGCATCCCGGCGAGCTATTGCTCGATCACCGGTCTCCGGCCAAGCCCGGGGCGCGTGCCGCACGGCCCGGCGGATTTGGCGTTTGATTTGTTGACCGTCGATGGCCCGATGGCGCGCGATGCGCTGGATACGGCGCTCTTTCTTGATGCTATGAGCGGCACCCATGTGGAAGATCCGATCTCCCTTGCCGCGCCGCTGGAGCCCTTCGCCCAATCCGTACGCGAGAAAGAAAAACACGCGCCGCTCCGCGTTGCCTATAGTCCGGATCTCGGGATATTTCCGATAGACAGCGAAGTGGCCGAGATTTGCGCCACCGCCGCCCAGCGCTTCCAGGCAATCGGTGCCACGGTTGAAGATGGCAGCCCCAGCTTCCAGGGCGCCGTAGATACTTTTCAAACGCTCCGCGCGGTTCTGTTCTCGGCGATGAAAGCTGACCTCCTACGGACCAAGCGTGACGCCCTAAAGCCGGAATTAATCTGGAATATCGAAAAAGGCATGGCACTAAGTTCCGAGGAAATCGGCGGCGCCGAGGTAGCTCGCGCCAAACTCTATAAGCGCATGGCTAAATTTTTTAGCAATCATGACCTGCTGCTGTGCCCGACTGTCCTCGTGCCGCCCTTCGATGTGGACATT
>Ga0209403_10001493_pt1 | contig 30320 bp, 25 predicted proteins | sample ArcticOcean_MG_C_8_FD_187440 | JGI IMG/M metagenome (GOLD analysis project Ga0209403, IMG submission 187440) | Marine microbial communities from western Arctic Ocean - ArcticOcean_MG_CB11_86 (SPAdes) (version 2) | ecosystem: Environmental > Aquatic > Marine > Oceanic | place: Arctic Ocean...
CCCCTTCCTGGATAGGATGGGGGCAGGGGGATGGTCGAAAGGACCATATGCCGAGCGCACAACAGCTAAAGCGACGCATCCGAAGCGTCGAAAATACAGCCAAGATCACCAAGGCCATGTCCATGATCGCCGCATCAAAAATGCGGCGCACCCAGGAGATGGCCCTAAGAGGCCGCCCCTACAACGACCACATGAACTCCCTCCTCGCCGATCTGGCCGCCCAGCCCCACGAGGAAGACAACCTGCACCCCCTCCTTCGACGCAGGGACGTGAAAAACCTCACCGTAGTCCACGTCACACCCGACAGAGGCCTGACGGGTGGCCTCAACACCAGCATCAACCGCGAAGCTGCCCAGTTCATCCTTCATCAGGAAGCCAAGGCCAACATCATAGCCGCCGGCAAAAAGGGCAGAGACTTCATGGTCAGTAGCGGCCAGGACGTCAAGGCAGTCTTCACCGACTTCGGAGACCAGCCGACCCTGCTCGACGTGGCGCCCATCGCCCGGATCGTAATCGACGACTACACCGCTGAGCGCGTAGACGCCGTATATATTTCATACGCCAGCTTCGTAAGCACCACCGTCCAACAGCCCATCGTTATCCAGCTCCTTCCGGTCGTACCGGCGGAACTGAAGTCCAGCGAGTCCGTTGGTTACATCTACGAGCCAGACAGCATGACCGTGCTAACAGAGCTTCTGCCCCGATTCGTAGAGATCCAGATATACCACTCGGTACTCGAATCCATAGCATCTGAGCAGTCGGCTCGCATGGTCGCCATGCGCAACGCCACCGACAACGCAAACGAGATGGTCGACGAACTCACACTGGTCATGAACAAGACCAGGCAAGAAAGTATCACCAACGAACTGCTCGACATCGTCGGAGGCGCCGTCGCCGTAGAGCAGTAGACACCCGTGCAGGCGCCAGGGACGAACCCGGGCGCCCGAATATGATGGGTGGGGCCCTGCCCCAATCCCAGGAGGAACAATGGCAGCCGGAAAAGTAACCCAGGTCATCGGCACCGTGGTGGACGTAGAGTTCCCACCCGAGCAGATGCCAGCGATCTACAACGCGCTTGAGGCCCAACTCCACGGAGAGAGGCTCGTCCTCGAGGTAGAGCAGCACGTCGGCAACAATCGAGTCCGCTGCTTGGCCCTAGGTACGACCGACGGCCTGGCGCGCGGAGTGGAGGCCGTTGATACCGGCCAGCCCATCTCGGTTCCAGTAGGCGAACCTACACTTGGCCGCCTGTTCAACTCCCTTGGGGAGCCCATCGATGGCCTTGAGCCCGTCGAGTCCGAGGAGTCCTGGCCCATCCACCGCGCTCCCCCGAAATTCGATGAGCAAGCCACCAGCGTCGAGGTCCTGGAGACCGGCGTCAAGGTAATGGACCTGATAACCCCCTTCACGAAGGGCGGCAAGGTCGGCGCATATGGTGGTGCCGGCGTCGGCAAGACCATCATCATCCAAGAGCTTATCCGCAACATCGGTGCAGAGCACCAGGGCGTCTCCGTTTTCGCCGGCGTCGGTGAGCGCTCCCGTGAGGGCAACGACCTCTGGAACGAGATGAAGGAATCCGGTGTCCTCGGCAGTACCGTCCTCGTATTCGGCCAGATGAACGAGCCCCCCGGGGTCCGAGCCCGTGTCGGCCTCACCGGACTAACCATGGCTGAGTACTTCAAAGAACAGAAGAACCAGGATGTCCTACTCTTCATCGACAACATCTATCGCTACATTTTGGCAGGCATGGAGGTCTCCGCCCTTCTCGGCAGGATGCCCTCCGCCGTAGGCTACCAGCCCACCCTGGCCACCGAGATGGGCCTCCTCGAAGAGCGCATCACATCCGGTGCGGATGGATCCATCACATCCTTCCAGGCCATATATGTTCCCGCTGACGACTATACCGACCCTGGAATCGTCACAACGTTCGGCCACCTCGACGCAGTGGTGTCCCTGGAGCGTAGCCTATCGGAGCAGGGCCTCTACCCGGCAGTCGACCCTCTCGCATCGACATCCAGGATTCTGGAGCCCTCGATCGTCGGAGAGGAACACTACCAGACCGCCCGCGAGGTCCAGCAGGTGCTGCAGCGCTATCGCGACCTGCAAGACATCATCGCCATCCTCGGCGTCGACGAGCTCTCCGACGAGGACCGTCAGATCGTCGCCCGCGCCAGGAAGATACAGCGATTCCTGACCCAGCCCATGTTCGTGGCTGAGGCCTTTACCGGCCAGCCCGGTCGCTATGTCCCCGTCAAGGACACCGTCACCGGGTTCCGCGAAATACTCGACGGCAAACACGACGACCTGCCCGAGCAGGCCTTCTACATGGTAGGCACCATCGACGAGGCAGTAGCGAAGGCCAAGAAGATGCAGGAAGAAGGCTAACCAGCCGTGTCAACATTCCAGCTCGACATAGTCAGCGCCGAGAGGCACGTCTCGTCCGACCAGGTCGAAGTGCTGGTGGTTCCGGGCGTCGAAGGCGAAATGGCGATCCTCCCCAGCCATTCCCCGCTACTGACCGTTCTCAAGCCCGGTGAGATCCGCATAGTCAAGGACGGCGAAGATAGCTTCATCGCCGTCAGCGGCGGCTTCATGGAAGTAATGCCCGAGAAGGTCACCATCCTGGCCGACACCGCTGAACGACTTGATGAGATCGACATCGAGCGGGCCGAGGCAGCCGTCAAGGCCGCGCAAGAGCGCATAGCCGCAGCGCCTGTCGATATGGATCTGCAGAGGGCCCTGGCCTCCCTACGAAGGTCCCAGGCACGCGTCAAGGTCGCCCGTCGCCGACGCAATCGCCCGCTGTAGGCGCGCCACAAGGCGCTGTTGTTGACCCCAGTGGTGGCACACGTCGTCACGTACGACAATGCCACTGAACAAGGGGAGTGCTGATGGGGATCGACTCTGCCGTGTGTGAGCGTGTTCCCCTCACACCATTACTCTTCACTACTAGAACAAAGGGTGGCCGGGACTAGCTCCCAGACGCCTTGTCGGCTTCCTTCAACAGGTAGAATGTCATCGACTGCAGCGAAAGCACCGGGTCGATGTTCCTGATCACAACACTCAAAGGCACCTGAGGCGCTACCGGAGCGTAATTCAGAATCCCGTGGACCCCGGCGTCGACTAGCCTGTCGATCACCTCTTGAGCCTGCGCCGCAGGGACAGCCACCACACCCACACTGATGCTCCCGCCCCTGACCAGTTCGTCAAGCTCCACCATCGGCTGCACCGTCAACCCCTGAACAGTTGTCCCCACCGTCTCCGGGTCGCTGTCGAAAGCCGCCACGATATCAAAACCCTCAGGGGCAAAGCCGGGGTAGTTCACAATCGCCTGGCCAAGGAATCCCATGCCCACGAGGCACGCGTGCCACTTCCGGTCCAGGCCCAATATCTGCTTCAACTCGTCCCGCAGGAAGCGGACATTGTAGCCGCGTCCCTGCTTACCGAACCTGCCGAAATAGCTGAGATCTTTCCTTATTTGCGCGGGGGTAACCTGGAGAAGACCGCCGAGCTCCTGCGAACTGACGACCTCGTTCCCAGCGTCCAGCAGTTGAGAGAGGGCCCGGACATACAGCGGCAGCCTGAGTACGACAACATCGGGAACTCCACCAGACTCCATTGGCACCCCTCATTTACCACCCTCTGGATGGACCGCATTGTATCGACTGACCTCTACCTCGTCAATTACTTGTGAATATAATAACTAATCCTCGCCATCCACAAAGCCGGGCAACAGCGCCCCCGCGATCTCACCGACTCAATCCGCCCCCCTCCCCCGCTATAGCCCTTCCTTGACAGCTTCGAATCAGAATGCTAGAATTTTGGTGCTCTTGGAGGGCCTCGCGACGCCGTATCAGCGCGGCAAATGGTTACTTTCGCGTACGCCTGTCCCCTAAGATTTTTGCGCCCGTCAAGCTTACTGTTCGGGATGTCGGAGACAGGTAGACATGGCGGTAGTGAAAGAGAATATTGAGCTCAATAAAGGGCTCAAAAACGGCTACTTCGACCGAACATCCTCTAGTCTTATCGTTGCCAAACCTGGCAAGCTCCTCTACAGGGGCTACAACATTGACGACCTTGCCCGCTTCTCCACCTTCGAAGAGACCTCTTATCTCCTCTTGCACGGCTCCCTGCCCACCCGTTCGCAACTCGACGAATTCGATGCGAGCCTGAAAGCAAACCGCGAGCTTCCCCAAGAGGTCCAAGACATCATCCGGATCTACCGGAATGCCCACCCCATGGACGTACTCCGTGGGGCAGTATCTGCAATGAGCCTGTCGGACCCCGACATTTTGGATGTGTCCCCTCAGGGAGCACTGAAGAAGGGCGTCCGACTAACCGCGGCCGTCGCCACAATGGTCGCATTTCACCATCGCATCAGACACGGACTGGAGCCCATCACTCCAGATCCGGAACTGACCCACGCCGGCAACTTCCTCTACATGCTGTTTGGTGAACGACCGGACGCCGAAGACACAAGCCTCATGGACACAGACCTGATACTCCACGCGGAGCACGGCGCAAACGCATCAGCATTTGCCGCTCGTGTGGCCGCCTCCACTGGGGCAGACTTCTGGGCGGCCATCACCGCCGCAGTCGCCGTGCTCAAAGGCCCCAAGCACGGCGGAGCAGCTGAAGGCGCCATACGAATGGCCCAGGAGGTTGGCTCCGTAGAGAACGCAGAGGCTTACGTAGAAAACATCATCGCCAACCGCGGTCGCCTAATGGGTTTTGGTCACCCAGTCTATGACGATGTCGATCCGCGTTCCCTCCACCTAAAAGCCGAGGCCAAAGCCCTTGGCGAACGGCGCGGACAGACCAAATGGTTCTCCATCATAGAGGCCGTCACAAACACCGAAGCCATGAAGAAGCGGGCCAAGCGGGGTATCGCTCCCAACGTGGACCTGTGGTCTGGGGCAATCTACTCCCTGCTCGGCATCCCCGACGACCTCTTCGTTCCGCTCTTCGCCGTCGGACGCATGCCCGGCTGGACACTCCACGTCTTCGAACAGTACTCGGTCAGAGACATCCTCCGTCCGAGACTGCTCTACGCCGGGCCCGTAGATCTGGAGTACTCCCCCATAGACCAGCGAGATTAGCAGACAGCTGATATCGAGGAGGCGCACAGACGGTCATAGCGCCGACGCCAAGTATGTGAGGACAACCTCACAACCGAACATGCTTCTATTTCTCCCCTGAACCGGGCGAAATGGTGTGACCCAGAGAAGTTCTTCAAAAGCCTGACTAGCAGCCGACGTACCATACCAAGGGGGCGCTCGGCTAGAAGGGACTCGCCGTGACCAAAGAAGAAGAGCTTGTTGAGAGCGAATGTCGTCATCGCTGGTTGATTGAAAGCCCCAACGGACCAACCAGCCAGGGCAAGTGCACTGTGTGCGGAGACGTCGGTGAGTTCAAAAACTCCATGCCCGTATCCGGCTGGGACAGGTCCGGATCCCAAAACCGTCGAGGCAAGCAAGTCGAACCCAAGACCTAACACCCATTGGCTCTGCCCCAAAAGCCACCAACAGGGATAGTGACTCGATGAATTCACCACGAACTCATCATCAGATTCACCGTTCGCCCTGAGCTTGTCGAACGACAAATTCGCCAATGGGACATCTCTTGTGCTGGCCCTCTCCGCGAGAGCCAGAGGCGTGTGCAAAATGGCCGAATTCCCTGGGGACACACCAGCCCCGCCCCCACAAAGCGCGCGCAGCGCCCCTGCCGAGACCGAGATCAGGGCCCGCATCGGCGTCCATGGCCGTATCACGTTCGCCGAGTTCATGGAACTCGCCCTCTACCACCCAACAGGCGGCTACTACACGTCCGGCTCCCCCGTCGGCGCGAGCGGCGACTACTACACCAGCCCATCCGCCCACCCCGCTTTTGGAGCAGCACTCGCAGTCATGCTCCGAAACATGTGGGAGGCACTCGAAAGACCGTCCCCGTTCCATGTAATAGAGATGGGCGCAGGCGACGGACTCCTAGCCCGTGACATCACAGCGTTCATCCCAGCGCTTTCCCCACAGCTCGTACAAGACCTCCACTACGTCGCCCTCGATCGCACATCACCGATCCCAAACCGTGCGCCAGACACCACCACCACCAACAGGGTCGCAGCCACAGGAGCACCCCTGCGCAACATCGTAGGGTGCATCCTCTCCAACGAGCTGATCGATGCGTTCCCCGTCGCCCTATTTGAGGTCCGCGACGGCATCCCAAAAGAGATATATATCACCCTGCAAGACGGCGAGTTACGCGAAGTGCTCGACGACCCGAACACCCCGGAACTCATTCAGGCCATTGCGGGGCTTGACCACAAACTGCCCGGGGGATATCGAGGCGAAGTAAACCTTGGAATGGCGACATGGATCGATGAGGCATCCCAAGCCCTAGACCGCGGATTCGTCGTCACCATCGACTACGGCCACGCTGGTGCCGATCCCTACCCCCCGCGCCGGGCCGATGGAACCCTTCGGACCCACCGCAACCACACCGCCGGCAACAACCCTCTCCGTCATGTTGGGGAACAGGACATCACCACCCACGTCGACTTCGCGGCCCTGGACCGACTAGGTACCGAAAGCGGCCTATCTGGAATCGGCATCGTCAGCCAAGCTGACCTCCTGGGCGCACTCGGGATCAATCGCTGGCTTTACAGCCTGCGCAGGATGGAGCTCGCACAACCGGACCGCGACGCCAACATGATGGCCATGCGCGACATCATCAGACCAGGAGGTCTGGGCGACTTCGGCATCCTGGTACAGCAAAAAAACACCGAAACCCACAATCTGGAGCAGCTCCTGCCAGCCGAGAAAGAAGACCTGCCGCCACCACCGCTGCTCGACCCTGCCCACACGCCACTGCTGGAAGGGAGTTACCCCCACGCCACCTGGCACCCCCCCCAGACCTGGAACACGCCCTAAACAATCCCCTACAAAGGGAGTCCAGAGGGGCCACGCCCCTTTGGCAGAGGCCTGAGGGCAGCGCCCCCAGATTACCTTTGAGACCCGCTGGGCAAGAAACGGGACGCGCCCCAAACTAATACAGACCATCCCAACCCAGTTCGTCGCCTCTACAAGGGGAGTCCAGAGGGGCCGCGCCCCTTTGGCAGGGGCCAGGGGGCAGCGCCCCAGAATACCTTTAAGGGCGGGTGGGCGGGAACAAAGAGTCCCCCGACCACCAAACCACAGCGAAAGTGCCCACCAAAAATGGGAGTCCGGGCAAGAACAGAGAGAGACACGCGCCACCATTTCATCTAAAGTAACGACACACGAACAACGGAGAACCACAATGACACTCGTCTTCGTCGGCACATACACCCACACCACAAGCAAAGGCATCTACGCCTACAACATGGACCTCGCGACAGGCGCGCTAGAGCCGACTGGTGAGACCGCGGAGATGATAAGCCCGTCGTTCCTCACCTTCGACCCTGCCCAAAAAAACCTCTACGCCGTGAGCGAGGTGGAGGAATTCGAGGGAAGCCGCGGCGGCTCCGTCAGCGCCTTCTCCATCGAAAGTGGAACTGGCAAGATGACCCCCATCAACACCCAGCCCACCATCGGCACAATCCCGTGCCACCTGAACGTCGACGCCACGACAACGCGCCTCGTGCTCGCCAACTACGGATCAGGCAGCGTCGTCGTCTACCCCATTCGCGATGACGGTGGAATTGGAGAGATGTCCGAGTTCGTCCAGCACGAGGGCTCCAGCATCAACCCCGACCGACAGCAGGGGCCCCATGCCCACTCCGTAACCATCGGTCCCGGAAACCGCTTCGTCTACGCCGCAGACTTGGGCATCGACAAGCTATTCACATACGAGCTCAATATCGCCGCCGGCAAGCTGACTCCGGCTGCATCCCCTACCGTCCGTCTGGCCGATGGCGCCGGACCGCGCCACTTCGACATCCACCCGGACGGCAAACGAGCCTACGCCGTCAACGAACTCAACTCCACAATCACCGCCCTGACGCTGGACCCCGACACCGGCGCATTAGACCCCGTGCAGACACTGTCCACGATCCCAGAGGGCTTTCCCGGCGTCACCCACTGCGCAGACGTCCACGTTTCTCCCGACGGCCGGTTCGTCTACGGCTCCAACCGCGGCCACGACAGCATAGCGATCTTCGCCATCGACCAGACAACCGGCGACCTCTCCCTCGTCGGCAACGCACCCACCCTGGGCAAAACCCCACGCAACTTCGCCATAGACCCCACCGGCACGATCCTGCTGGCAGCCAACCAGGACTCCGACAGCGTCGTCACCTTCCACATCGACCAACAGACCGGCGAACTCCACCCAACAGGCGACGTCGCCGAGGTCCCCATGCCCGTCTGCGTGAAGCTGGCACCCCTCGCCTAGTGGCCGAGCATGGTCCGATCCGTCTGGGCACCGCCTCGGGTCTGTCTTGACCCCTACCTCTAATCGCGTGGAGTAACACCTCGATGGACCCATCAGCCAACCGGCCCAATTTCCTGATCATAACGACCGATCAGCACAACCCCACACACTTCGGTTACGCGGGTCACCCGGTCGTGCAAACCCCTAATATCGACGCGTTGGCGGCCCAGAGCACGAATTTTTCAAGGGCATATGTGACGAACCCCGTCTGCATGCCCACCAGAGCCTCCCTCTACACCGGACTGATGCCGAGCGGCCACCGAGTGCGAATGAACGGAATCCCACTTGACTGGGATGTGCCGACCATATTCCAGTCCCTTGCAGACGATGGATACGCGACCCACGTCGCAGGAAAAATTCACCTTCGGCCCTCCGGCCTACCCAACGGCCTCGATCCAGCAGACGCCGACCCCCGCGAGCACCCCGAATCGACTCTCCTCTGGACCTCGGGCAGGACAAGAGACCTTCCCTCTCCCTATTTCGGAATCCAGAGCGCAGACTATGTCGGAGGGCACGGCTCCGGATCCACAGGCCACTACCTTCATTGGCTCGACGAGGAGCATCCGAACGAGGAGCACCTGTTTTACGACAAGGTCGCGTTGGAGCCACCGACCCCTGCGTTCGACCAGTTCAACCGGACATCGTTCAAGTGGGCACTGCCGGCCGAACTCCACCCAACCGCGTACATAGCAGACAAGACCATCGACTACATCAATACTGTCGGAAGCCGCACCGACAACTCCGACGCTTCAAGTCCGGCTGAACCGTTCTCCCTTTGGTGCTCCATTCAGGACCCGCACTCGCCATTCGCACCACCCGCGCCCTACTGCTACAAATACAACGAGGAAGATGTCCCTCCCGCGCTGTTCGACCCTGACGAATTCGACCGAATGCCACCGCACTTCCGGGCCCAGTACGAGACCGACCTCGTCACCAGTGGGTCCAACGGTCAGTCGATGGGTGCAACGACGCCGTATAGGGACGAGTGCTCAGCCCACTACTTCGGTCTCATCGAGCAGCTAGATCACCACGTGGGCAGGGTACTGAAGGCGCTCCGCGACAACGGCCTTGAAGACAACACCGTCGTGATTCTGACCGCCGACCACGGCGACGCCATGGGAGACCACGGGATGTGGGGCAAAGGCCCGTACCACTACGACGGTGTCGTCCGTGTGCCGTTCCTAGTGCGATGGCCTGGCAAGTTCGGAGCAGGGCTGAAGTACGAAGGGGTCACAAGCCTGGTCGATTTCGCGCCGACGATTCTCGACATTGCCGGCATACCGATACCCGAAGGGCCCACGCCGGAGCACACAGAAGCCCCTGGCGCGCCAAACGCCTGGCCCGGACGCAGCCTCGTGCCCCTCCTGACGGGTCGAAATACATCCACCGATAGCACCGCCCTCATCGAAGACGACCAGGACTACCTAGGCTTCAGGATGCGCACCCTGGTAACCAAGAGGTACCGCCTCACCGCGTACTCGGGCCAGCCATATGGCGAACTGTTCGACTTCCAGGAGGACCCCGATGAGTTCCGGAACCTGTGGGACGAGCCGGACTATCGGTCGATCCGAGACGAGCTTCGTATAGCACTACTAGACAAGATAATGGAGACCGGCTCGCCGTTGCCACGTCAGTTCAGCCGCTCGTGAGCAAATAAGGCATACGAGTGGAGACCGGGCTGGCGATCTATGCTAACTAGCTCTGAGTAGCCTGCTTCTTCCGCCTGACATGCCACCCTGAGATTGCCATCAGCAGTCCAGCCAATGCCACCAGCGCCCGCTCCTCGGCCGAGATCAGCATCATTGTTCCGTACAGCGACGCGAACACCCCGCCCTTGTCGATGTCGCCCACCAGCAGCACCGGCGATCGAGCATACAGCGCCACCGCCATATTCACAATGTCGCCGCCCCGCAGGTTGATATCCGCAGGACTGCCAGCCCCCTCGATCACCACCACCTCATACTCGTTCCGCAGCCGCTCCAGCGACTCGGTCACGGCCTCCCACAGCCCCGGCCTCGGCCGGTCGAACGCCTTCGACTCCAGCTTGCCCACAACCCGCCCATGGACGATCAGCTGAGATCGATAGTCCACCTCCGGCTTCAGCAGCACCGGGTTCATGTCCGCCGTCGGCAGCACCCCCGCCGCCTGCGCCTGCACCGCCGTCGACCGCCCGATCTCCGCGCCGTCAGGCGTCACGAACGAGTTCAAGGACATGTTCTGCGCCTTGAACGGCGCAACCTCGTACCCGTCCTGCCGCAATATCCGACACAACGCCGTCGCCGTCAGGCTCTTGCCCACCGACGACCCCGTACCCTGCACCATAACCGTCCGCGCCGTCATATAACGCGTCCGTCCTGCCCAAACTTCACACGGTAATTCTCTCTCTCCACACCACGAGCAGGCAGCACCACTGGCGTCCCTCCCAGCGGGTGCGGCACCAGGAACACTTCAGTCCCATAAACCGCCTCAATGTTCGCCGCCGTAAGCACCTCCGAAGGCGACCCCACGGCAAACCCGCGCCCCTCAGACAGCATCACAAGCCGGTCGCAGTATTGCGCCGCCAGCGTAAGATCGTGCATCGCCACCAGCACCGCCGTCCCCCGCTCCTCCATCAGCCGCACCACCAGGTCCATGATCCCAGTCTGGTGCGCCAAATCCAGATTCGACGTGGGCTCATCCAGCAGCATCACAGGCGCTTCCTGGGCCAGCGCCATCGCCACCACAGCCCGCTGACGCTCACCACCCGACACCTTGCCCAGCGCCCGATCAGCCAGCTCCAGCGTCGACGTCTCCTCCATCGCCCGCGTCGCCCTGTCTACGTCCCTACGACCCTCCCACTCCAGAAGCTTCAGGTGAGAGTTCCGGGCCATCAGAACCAGCTCCCTGACAGTAAACCCCTCCGGCAGCTGAGGATTCTGCGGCACCACCGACACAAGCCGCGCCCGGGCGCTCGCCTTCAGCCCCGCCAGATCCTGGCCATCCACACTCACACGCCCGGCCGACGCCGCCAGCACGCCGCTGATCACACGCAGCAACGTAGTCTTCCCCGACCCATTAGGCCCCACCAACCCCACCAGCTCACCCCGCCCAACCTCCAGCCCAACCCCATCCAGCACAGCCTCAGAGCCATAACCAAACCTAAGTCCATCAACTTTCAGCAAACCCACACCACCAATCTCCGCAACATGACATCCTCCCAAAACACCGTCAGCTCTGGCAGCCCCATGACACAACGCGAACAGCGAAACATAGCCCTATGCGGGTCGCATCACGCGATGACCCACAGATCATATTTCTTCTCTCTTTTGACAATGGATATGCGCACCGGCAGATACCCCTTGCCAGGCGTATTCCACAGCATCCTGCAGATCACGCCTCTTCTCTTTCAATGACGGGTGTGTATACCCGCATGGCCTTCTTGCCAGGAGCATCACTCGGTGCCCCGCAGATCATATTTTTCTCTTTCGATGACACGGGGTGTGCAGAGGGGCAAAGCCCCTTTGCCGGGAGCCTGAGGGTGTCCCTCAGAGAACTCTTTATTTCTTTTCTTGGGGGGAGGGGAGGGGCACACTACACCCCCCCACGCCGTCTAAGCAAATACAAAAAGAAAGGCGCCCCGCAAAACGCCGTAACAATCCCCACCGGCAACTCCGACGGACTAACCACCGTCCGCGCCACCAGATCCGCCAAAATCAAGAACCCCGCCCCCACAATCGCCGCCATCGGGATCAGCGACCGGTGATCCGGCCCCCACACCAACCGCACCGCATGAGGCGCAATCAGCCCCACGAACCCGATCAGCCCGCTGAACGCCACAGCCGCCGCAGTAGCCAACGACGCCGCGCCGATCAGCACCAGCTTCGCCCTACCCACATCCACACCCAGCTGCGTCGAATGCGCCTCGTCCAGCTGCAACACATTGAGAACGCGCCCATAAGAAAGCATCACAACCGCACTCGGCACCAAATACACCAGCACCACCACCGAGTGCTTCCACTGCGCCGACGCAAAGCCCCCCAGCAGCCACGACAGCACAGGCCGCAGGTCCGGGTCGCTCCGTATCATCAGCAGCGTCGTCACCGCACCCGCAAGCGCCGCCACCGTAACCCCCGCCAGGATCAGCGTCGTCAGCGGCAGCCCACCGGACCCTCGCGCCACGCCATATGCCAGCAGCACCGCCCCGACAGCCCCCACAAACGCCGCCACAGGCAGCACCCCGACGCCCGCGAACGTCTCCGGCACCCTCGTCACCAGCACGATAGTAGCGCCGAGACCCGCCCCCGAAGCCACGCCGATAAGATAAGGGTCCGCCAGCGGGTTCCGGAACAACCCCTGGTACGTAGCCCCCGACATACCCAGCGAACCGCCAACAATCGCCGCCAGCGCCACCCGGGGCAGCCGAAGCTGCCACACGATCGTGTCCCACGTATCCGGCCACGTCTGCGCCAGATCAACCAGCGGCAGACTCGACAGCGCAATCTTCACCACCGTCAGCGGCGGAATACCAACCGCGCCAACCCCCGAGGCCAGCACGCTAACCAGCGCCACCACCACCAGCCCGACACCAACCCGCCGCCAGGGAAACACCCCCAAGCGCCGACCCGTAACAACTGCTGATTTTTCCCTAGGTAAAGACGTCATCCAGAATCCAATCCCTCTCGCAATTCAATGCCAAACGTGAACCCGCTCTCCTCCGGTCCCTACTCCCCACCGGAAACGGGGTGTGAAAAGTGGCGGAGCCCCTTTGCCGGGTGTGTGAGGGTGTCCCTCACACTACTATTTTCTTCTTCTATTCTTGGAATAGAGCCGGCCGAGACCAGTCTCCCTCAGCCACTACCCCCCGCTCACCCTGAGACCATCGAAGGGCCAATCTCAGTCAAACAAATCCGGATAAACCCACCTAGCCAGCCTCTCCAGCCCAACCACATACCGAGGCCCCGGAATAGACAGCGCATCACTATCCGGCACATACACACGCCCATCCTTCACCGCCGGCCACTCCGCAAAAGCCGGATTCGCAGAGATCGAGTCCCCATACGACGCGATCACAACCTCCGGAGCCCGCTCCACAATCACCTCCGGGCTCAACTGCGAATACCCCACAACATCATGCGCGATATTCTGAAGCTTCAGCATCTCAAACACCTGGCCGATCAGCGTATCCGGACCCGGCGTCCAAAGCTCGCCCTCGTCCTGGAACACCCTCGGCCCCTCGTCTCGCCCCACCATCGTCCTCTCGATGACCGCGACCCGTGCCTCAAAATCCGCCGCGACCGTCCCCGCCGCCACAGGATTCCCCACGATGTCGCCCCACATCCTGACGTTGTCGGCCACCCTGCGGAAATCGTCGCTCAGGCTCTGCAGATACAGCACCCGCAACCCCAGTCGCTCCAACTCCTCCACCAGCCCCTCGGAGAAGACAAACACCAGGTCCGGGTCCAACCCCACCGTCGCCTCAAAATTGAGATTAAACGCGCCGCCCACCCTTTCAATATCCGCAGCCTCAGGCGGATACGACACGAAATCGTGCGTCCCCACCACCCGCCAGCCCTCGCCGATCGCGAACAACGTCTCCACCACCGCCGAATCAATCGCCACGATCCTCTCAGGCGCCTCGTCGAAGGTGATCTCACGACCATTGCTGCCCGTAACAGTAACCGGGAACAGGGGCACCGGCGTGGCCGTAGGCACCCGAGTCGCAATAGGAATAACAGTAGGAGTCGCTAAAACCTCGGTCGCCACCGCAGCGGCCTCAGTAGGAGTATCCGTAGCCACATCACTAGCCACCTGCGTCGGCTCATCATCCGACCCGCAAGCCACCGCCACCAACACCAAAACCACCAGCACCGACCCAAACAACATTCTTGTTCTCTGCTTAAGACCCATTACTAACAATACCTCCCTCGGTTTCCGAAAATCCTCGCTCGGACCCAGTGGCAGGCCACCGAAAAAAGGGAGATGCTCGAACCCAGACTCCAGACACCCCCTGAGCCTGTCCAAGGGCAGACCACCCAACGCGACACCCCTGGCACGAACCTGGGTACAAACCCATCGTTCATCCTGAGCCTGTCGAAGGGCGCACCCACACATTCCCCTACTTTCCTACCGAGGAAGACACATCACCACCTGCCAGGGCAGCGAGTGCCACAACCGAAGAGGGCAAAAAAATACCCTGCTCCGAGACGGATGCAGGGCTAAACAACAACAACCCATGCCCGTACCTTTCCTCGAAGGCCATCGACATCGACAAGGGCAGTTGATCGGACTCGCCCACGCCCACCAAAGTGGACCCGGGCCTACCGCTGCGGGACAGTGCCGGACTTCGACCGGCTTCCTCTTTTACGCCCATCCAGGAAACTTACGTACCCGGACAGACACCCCCGTCACATATTCAGTTTTTGAAAGACCACCACGCCATCTCGGACGTGTATGCCATATCATCTGCCAGCGGCTGGGCCTTGTCAACTCTGCTCTCGATGGGGCAGAGGCCGTATCTTGGCAGGAATGGTGGTCCGGCCAGAAAAAGGAAATTGACGCAAGAACGACGTAGAAAAATCGCTAGAAGAGGTGCCTTTGCCCGTTGGCGGGCTCGTTCTCGGTAACCACATCCTCGACACGCCGTATCATACGTTCTACTTCTTCGACAGCGCCTATCCAAATGACACGTGTCTCTGGATGCGCACGCCTGAAGACCCTAAACATTTCGTCGGCGAATCCTTGGCCAATGATCTCCACGCCCTGAAAATCCAGCAACACTTCGCTGAATCGATCAACTCTTGCTAGAATCCGCCGTGCCTGAGACCGGGATATCAATTCTTCCTGTGGGTATTTGGCCAGCGCCAAAGGTACATGCGTCCTTGAGAATCGAGGGATTTCATCATCCTCCTCCACAGAGAATGCTTTAAAGACTTCCGCAGTCGTTCTCTCTGAGTCGGGGGAGATTTCCATTACTACGATTGTTCCTGTGAATGACGGCATTGATCTTGAGTTAATCAACCATCCGTCTGTCCTGAGCTTTTTCCAATAGAATAGTTCTCCTGACCGCAAGGAAAACTCTTCAAACATTCGTGACGTAAAAAAAATGCCCTCTCCAGAGTGTTCATCCGGGTCCGTGGTTACCTTGCCCTTGGAAAGCTCCAGTAGGGCATGTCTAGGGTCCTTGAGTCCGAGAGACTGCTGGATCTTCTGGAATACGCCAATTCCGTCATCATGAACGCTAATCGATATGCGCGCCGCAGTTCTCACTACAGAAACGGTCATCTGTTGAGCATCAGAGTGCGAAATAACGTTGTTTACCATTTCGGTGAAGCCATACTGACATATAGTCCTGACGTTCGGCTCTACGTTGCTTAGATAGGGCAAGACCAATTCTTGCCAAGTGATATGTTCCTCCAATTGAGGCGTAACAGCTAGGGCCGCAAATTGGTCTACAAGAGTGGTCAGCGTGTATTCCCTCGCTTTCGTCTTGCCAGTCGCTCGTAGCTCTCCGGCGTCGACAAGTCTCTTTACATGAGTTAGCGCCGTAGGCCGCGCAATTCCGAAATGTTCAGTCACCACACGCGTAATATCTTTTGGATGCTCGTCTACGTTATTTACGATAAACTTTCGGATATCTGCTAGGCTACGGGCTAGTTTTGGCAATGCGTTACGGCTCCAGCGATCTTTTTTAGCAGGTGTTATACGTATTATTGTATATTATTTCAAGAATTATTGCCAAATTATTACTTAACTGAATAGACTGAGCATTGAGAGACGCGCACAGGAATGCTATTGATAAGCGCGTTGACTACAACCTGCTTATCAAGCCTAAGGGCACCCGCAGAGCCAGAAGACCTTTTGCAATCACCCACCATTGGCACCCACCGAACACATGGGCCGTCCCCTTTTTGCGTTCAGGCCCATGCGCCCACCCCGCCGACCCAACAGGCCCGCACACCCCTTAGCTATGAAAAGAGACAAAATGCGACAGAATGAGATAGAAATCCCGGCCCCTCTAACCCAAAACCAGCTCGCCGCAATACCCTTCCTCGCCTCCTCCCCCACCGTCTCCGAGGCCGCCAAACGCATCGACATCACACGCGCCACCATCTACCGCTGGATGGAAGACGACGAATTCCGCGCCGAGCTCCAACACCAACGCAACGAAGCCGCCAACCTAGCCCGCGCCGAACTCAAAGGCCTCATGCTCAAAAGCATCTGCGTCTTCGCCGACGCCATGGAAGACCCCAACCCCCAGATCCGCCTCAAAGCAGCCCGAGACTCCGCATACATCGCCATCAAAATCGACGAAAACGAAACCCTCCGCAACCGCATAGACCGCCTGGACGACGCCATCCACCTCTGGAAAGAAAAAGACTTCGACTAAGTGCTGCGCACGCTACGTCGGGCGGGGCAAGGCACGCCATCTACCAAACCCCCACCCTAGCCAGGTTGGTGGACACCCACACGGGGAGTCCAGAGGGGGTTCCCCCCTGGCAGGGGCCTGGGAGCAGCGCGCCCAGAAATACCTTTAAGGGCGGGCAGGTGGGAACAAAGAGACCCCCTCTCGCCACCAACCCACAGTGCAAGTGCCCACCAAGCACCCACTAAAAATGGGAGTCCAGCGGGGACACCCTCTGGCAGGGGCCTGGGGGCAGCGCCCCCGTTCTGAAGGGCGGGTGGGAGGGAAACAAAGAGAAACATGTCCTCACTACAATCCCAGGTCCGAAAAATCGAGCGAGTCCTCGTAAAGGAGCGCGCCATCATAGGCGCACACCACTACACAGACGCCATCATCACCCGCTGGCAAACCATCGAGGCAAGCGAAAACCCCAAACCCAACATCCTCGCATTCATCTCCCAGATACCCGGCCCCGAAGTCCACCTGCCCACCGAGGCCGCAGTAATCGGCTACCTAGAGAAATGCCGAGGCAAAGACTCAGCCCCGACCGGCGCACCCTGCTCACCATCCTCATTCGAGGCATGGCCACAGCCCAAGCCTCAACCAGTGGAAGTGAACTGTCTCGCCGATTCCGGTACCATATGACCCCACACGATGAACCCAGTGCAAGCAAGTCCATGGCCAAGGCTCGTATCCACCGCCATCCTGCTCGCCTCCTTCGCCCTCTACCTCTCCACCCTCGCCCCCACCCTAACCTGGGGTTGGGAACGCAAAGGCGTCGACGGCGGCGAGCTGCTAGCGGCGGCCCAAACCCTGGGCATACCGCACCCACCCGGCTACCCAACCTACACCCTGCTCCTCAGGGGATTCACAGAACTCGTGCCCGTCGGAGACATCGCCTACCGTGGCAACCTGCTCTCGGCAACCCTGGCCGCGCTAGCCGTCTTCGCCACCTTCTGGGCCATCCTGAGAATCACCTCCTCAACGGGCGCATCACCACGGCTCGCCCTCACCGGCGCAGCCCTGGGCAGCAGCGTCCTCGCCACCTCGCCTCTCTTCTGGTCGCAGGCCGTCATAACCGAGGTCTATGCCCTCAACGCCCTCTTCGTATCACTACTCCTGCTCATAACCTTGTGGCTCACGCTGCGCCGCACCGACGACAGCGACGCCTGGTACGCGTCACCGAACGCGCAGCTCGCCATGTTCGGCCTGATCCTGGGACTGGGGCTCGGCAACCACCTCACGCTGCTGGCGGTCGCCGTACCGCTCATCTACTGGATAGGGAAGTCCCTCGGGACCCGTGCAACCCTGTCACCCTGGCTCTTCATCCCGCTGCTCCTGGGGCTCGCCGTGTACGCCTACCTGCCCCTCCGGGCAGGCCAGCATCCGCCAATAAACTGGGGCAACGCCGCCACGCTTCGCGGCGCAATTTGGATCCTCTCCGCACGCCCCTACCAGGAGTACGTGTTCGGCGTCGGAGTGGGCAACATCTTCGAGCGACTCATAGACTGGACTCGCCTCGTCTTTTCCCAGTTCAATCCGCTCGGCCTGTTCATCGGGCTGATGGCCATCCCAACGCTGAGAAAGTTCCTCCCCGCCCTGTGGGCCGCCTCCCTAACCAGCATCGCCCTCCTGAGCGTCTACTCGGTGACCTACAACTCCTTCGACTTCGAAGTCCTGATGATCCCCGTATTGATCATCTTCTCCGTATGGGTCGGAGTCGGATTTGCCAAAATAGCCAGCGCCCTGACCGAGCAAGGCGACGCGCTCAAAACACAGACCGCATGGCAAAAGTCCCTGCTCTCACGACCAATACTGGTCCTCGGAGTGCTGGCCTTTGCGCTGCTGCCCGGGGTATCACTCGCCCTCAACTACGCAGAGCAGGATCTGAGCAACGATCGCACAGCCCTACTGCACGCCGAGGGCATCCTCGACGCAGTGCCCGACGGCTCCGTCTTGATCAGCCAGACCGAGGAGACGCTCTTCTCCCTCTGGTACGTTCGCTACGTGAAATCCCCAAATCGAGACGTAGCAGTGATTGCCGCGCCCCTGCTCCAATTCGACTGGTACCTCAAAGACATACACCGCGCCTTCCCCGAACGAGTACCAGTCCTGCACACCACCCGCATCCAGGAAGCGATCCAAGCCATCGCCGACCACAACTCGGGCTCCGCAAGCGTATTCTCAACATTCATCAACCCAACCCTCACAACAAAGCACGCCCCCAATCTCTACCAAGCGGCCGCGCCCGCTCAGTAGTGCAGGGCTGGAGAACAGGTACCAGAGACAAGAGTGTGCAGAGAGGCTTTTCCCCATTGCCGGCGAATTACAGGGGATGGCCCTCAAATGTCATAATCCCCTCTTCCCTGCGAAGGGGGTATGCAGAGGGGCTATGCCCCACTGCCGGGTGCGTGAGAGTGTCCCTAACAATCCATATTTTTTTCTTTTTTTTGAAAGCAGCAAACGGAGGCAAACCACTTGCAAGGCGTAGACCTTGTAGTACGAGCCCTCAAGAACGAGGGCATTGACACCATATTCGTCATCGCGGGAGACCACACCCTCACGCTGATGGACCGCATGGCCGACGAAGGATTTAGGTTCATCGACACCCGCCACGAGCAGGCCGCCGTCGACATGGCCAACGCCTACGGGCGCATCACCGGTAAGCCGGGAGTGACGATGTTCACGACTCCAGGACACGCCAACGCCATTCCCGGCCTCACCATGGCCCACCACATGGAGTCGCCCGTAATCAACATCGTCGGGTGCGCGGCCCAGGACCGCCTCGGCCAGGGCGCAGCCCAGGAGATCGACCAGGTCGGCATGGCCAGGCCCGTAACCAAGGGCGCATGGCTCATACCCGACCCACGCCGCATCCCTGACATGTTCGCCACCGCATTCCGGACCGCACTGGAGGGCCGTCGAGGGCCTGTCCACCTCACCATCCCGGTCGACGTCCAGAAAGCGGCAGTAGCGGAGTCGAGTGTGGAGTTTCACCGGCCCGACGAGTACCGGTCATCCAAACTCCGGCCAACCGATCCAGCAACAGCATCAGCGATCGTCGACATGCTCCACGACGCCGAGCGCCCGATGATCGTGGCAAGCAACGGCGCACACTCCGTCTCGCCCGAAGACCTCACCCGCCTCGTAGAAATCACCGGCATCCCTATATTCACCGAGGAGGCCGCACGGGGGATCATCCCCGACGACCATCCCCTGTGTTTCGGGTTCGCCGACCTCAGGGTTAGCGAGGTCGCCGCCCATCTCGCCGACGCAGACACCATCCTGATGCTGGGCAAGAAGCTGGACTCGACCATCAATTTCGGCCAACCCCCGGCGCTGAAAAAGGACGTGCGCATCATCCAGGTGGAATCGTCCGCCGGGCTAATCGGTCTAAGCCTGGGTGTCGCCCTGCCGGTCAATGCAGACCCCGGAGCGGTCGTCAAACAACTCATACCGGAGGCCGGAAAACGACACTGGGCAAGTCACCCACTACTTACTGAAATAGCGTCGACCGCATCTGCCCTGAAATCCCGTCTCGACGCCCTTGCGCCAGATTCCGCGCCGCTCCATTCGATGTCCATACACCGCGCACTGTCCCCGATGCTAGATCGAGATCCGGCTCTGGTGTTCGAAGGCAGCGATTTCGGGTTCTACGGCGCGACATACCACCCGAGCTACCAGCCTAGCCGCTGGTTCACGGTGGGCACCATGGGAATGATCGGCTGGGGCGTACCCTACGGCCTCGGCGCGAGAGTGGCCCTGCCAAACTCGAAGGTCGTCGTGGTAGGAGTGGACGGGGTCTGGGGCATCGACTACCACCAGCAAGTCCAGCTCTACGGCAAGGCAGTATCAACAGAACTACCACCAGCCCGATACGACAAGCTAGCCGAAGCCCTAGGAGCCCACGGAGAATACGTAGACCAACCAAACCAGCTACAAAGCGCCCTACAAAGAGCCTTCGCCACCAAAGGCCCATCCGTAGTAAACATCCGCACAACACCATCACCCTCCCCCAGAACCCAACACACCCTCAACCTGAAGGGCAATTCGCCGTAAAAGGGGTGTGCAGAGGGGCATAGCCCCTTTGCCGGGTGCGTGAGGGTGTCCCTCACAACTAATCATTCCTTTTTGAACAAAGGGGTGGGGTACGTGGCAAAGAGTGATACCCATGTGCCACCAGAAGCCCGCCAACATCAACGGAAGGCAGCCTACCGACGGCGCATGATCTCGACGCCGGCGTAGGCCAGTACGCTGCCCTTGATCGGAGCCTCGGGCTTTTTCACTCTTACACGGACCGCATCGGCCGGGTACTCCCTGAGTATGCGCTGGGCCAGGGTCTCGGCGACGTTTTCCAGCAGCTTTCGGCTTGGCCCCTCGAGGATCTCCTTGGTCACCGTGAAAAGCCTGGTGTAGTGGATCGTATCGGCGATGTCGTCGGATACGCCAGCTGCGCTCAGATCGAACTCGACCTCGAGGTCGACGACGAAGCGCTGGCCTACCTCTTGCTCAGCCGAGCTTGCGCCGTGGAAGCCGTAAAAAATCATCCCTTCGAGCACTATCTTGTCCGCCACTGTGTCCTACTCCCGGGGCGCGACCGACCTGGATGCCAGCTCCAGGAGTCCGCGTGCCCTTCTAACAACTGGAATGTCGATCATCTTGCCGTCGAGGGAGGTAGCCCCGCTGCCCGACTCCTCCGCCTCCTCGAATACGGAAACGACGCGCCGGGCGTACTCCAACTCAGCCTCAGTTGGGGCAAAGGCCTCGTTGATGGGTCCAATCTGCGATGGGTGAATAGCGAACTTGCCCCGAAATCCGAGACCACGGGCTGCCCGGGCATCGCGCTTGAGGCCATCGGTATCCCGAAAGGCCACCCAGGGCGTGTCCAGGACCAGGACTCCGGCAGCTCGTGCGGCGACTCCGACTACCTGCCGCGGGTAGACGATCTCTAAGGCGTCTTCGGTCCGCTCGATTTCCATGTCGTTCGTAAAGTCTTCGGCGCCGAAGGCCACCGCGACGACCCTCGGGGAAGCCGAGCATATTTCGTAGGCATTTACGACCGCCCGGGCGGTCTCGATCCAGGGCACGAGCCGGACACGGCCCTTCTCGAGACCGGCCTCGGCCTCCAGCCGTTCGATGTGCGCCTCGACGTGGCCTAGATCGGAGGCATCACCGATCTTACCGACGGTAATGCCAAAGATATCGGGCCCCACCAGCGCCGCAAGGTCGTCTTCGAGTAGACCAGTGGACGCCGGGTTTGCTCTCGGAATGACAGCTATTCCGGCCTGTGCCAGCCTCGGAAGGAAGGACGCCACGATGTCACGAGCCTTGGCCTTCTCAGCAGGAGGCACCGAGTCTTCCAGATCCGGGACGAGCGCGTCAGGAGCCAGACCAAGCGCCTTCTCAAGCATGTCGGCCCGGTTTCCCGGAACGAACAGCAGGCTCCTGAGCATTGCCGGCTCGTCTCGATTCAACGCCATATCCCCTCCATCTAATACCACTCACGAGTATACCACTGCGCCAAGGGGGACTACGCCGCCCGTTGACACTGTAAAACCGCGCGTGATATAACCGCCGCGTTATGGATACAGAGGCCAGCGAACAGGGTGTTACAGGGGTGCCCCGGCTAGAGATAGTCGGCGTCACCGGGCTGCCGGAGATCGCGGTCGGCACCCGGCTGGGGCAGGCCATCGCGGATGCTTGCGCCGCTCAGGGCACACCGGTCATGAACGGCGACGTGCTGGTGGTCACGCAGAAGATTGTGTCGAAGGCAGAGGGACGGCTGGTCAGGCTGAGTTCGGTCGACCCGTCGCCACTGGCGATCAACTTCGCCGAAACGAGTGGCCGCGACCCCCGTCTCGTAGAACTTGTACTCCGGGAGAGCCGGTCCATCGTCAGGATGGAGCCCGAGCGTGGCGTGATTATTACCGAGACTCTCCACGGCTTCATCTGCGCCAACTCTGGCATCGACGCGTCCAATGTCCCCGGCGACGACTTCGTCGCATTGCTCCCAGAGGACTCCGACGCGTCTGCCCGGCGGGTACTTGAAGAGATCGTGGGAACCTCGTCGCTGACAGGCGTCGCGGTGGTGGTGTCGGACACCTTCGGGCGGGCGTGGCGCGAGGGGCATGTCGACTTCGCCATCGGCGCTGCGGGCATCGCACCGCTGAGGGACTACAGAGGGATACCCGACGCGGTCGGCAAGATGATGACCGTAACGCAGATCGCAGATATCGACGAGTTGGCGGCGGCGGCGGAGCTGGTGATGGGAAAGACGGCCAATATACCGGCTGCGATAGTGCGAGGGCATCGTTTCTCTGGCGGGGAGGACGGATACAAGCCACTGATCCGTCCTCGCGCCAACGACCTGTTCAGGTAGTCTCGCTCAAAAGGGACAAACAAAAACGCCACGGCAATCAAGGCCGTGGCGTTCCTTCTTCAGAACCTGCGGTTTGTCTGGCTACTCGTCGCCGTCTACGCTGGTACCGCCCTGCAATTGGTTCTTGGTCGGTACGCGAGAACCACCACCAAGCTCGGACGAGGAATCGTATCCCCAGGCTGAGCCCTCAATGTAGTTCTGGAATTCTCTCTCTTCGCCACAAATTCGGCACTCACCAGTGCTGGATGGGCCATGGGGCGACTCGATAAGCCACTGGTGTTGACAGGTGGGAGCCTCGATAACCTCTGGTACCTCGAGTACCTCGGTCCCTGCTCCCACTGCCGTTGATGACGTATCCACTGTCTTGATCCTCCTGTTTCGCATCCGAATACATGAATTAAAACGCCTGAATTACAACATACGACATTGAACTGTAACAAAAGGATTCATGGCGTGTCAATGGGTTTCTAGGTGGGCGTTTGGGCCGAGATTCGAACTGGCCTCGACAACGTGCAGCCAGCCGTAGCAGAGGGGGGGCAGTTGCAGTAAAGAGCGACACCTCAGCAGGTCAAGCTGCGTCGCGGTTCGCTCTCTTCTTCCGTGGTCGTCCCGGCTTCTGGGGACCCATTAGCTCGGGGAGTATACGTGACTTGTTCGGAACAGGTTCCAAGTTGATCGAATTTCCGCACTGCAGGCACTGGAGGTACCCTCCCCAGCGGTCCTCGATCGACTGCAAGTCCCCTTTGCACCGGGGGCAAGCCTTGAAATTCACCACTTATCCGCACCTTTAAGGTCAATTTTGTATCTGAATGGTGCCTCATAATAATCTCAGAGAGGGCCTATGTCAAGTTTAACATGCTAGAATGCATGTAAAGGCTTGTATCCTGGATTTTCAATTGACAAACGTTAATTTGGGCGACTATACTCAAGCTAGTGTAATACCCTGGGGGCGGATGCTGTATCATGGAAGGCTCAAGGCTACGGATTCTGCAAATTTTGCAGAAGAATACCAACGACACCGTCGAGGGCTTGGCTAAGGGTGTTGGGCTGGCCTCGGCTACCGTCAGACGCCACCTGGACATCCTTCAGCGCGACCATCTCGTGGCCTTTTCAGAGGTCAGGAAGAAGACAGGACGACCGGAGTACTCCTTCTACCTCACGGAAGATGGGCAGGAGGCGCTCCCCAAGGACTACTCCAAGCTCCTCAGCAACGTTGTGAAGCAACTCTCCGAACTCAGTGAGAATGACACCCTGGGCAAAGACGGCTCGGGCATTCTTGATCTAGTTTTCAGTCGGTTGGCCGACGAAGTGGTGAAGCCGATCAAGGCCGAACTGGCTGGCAAGGGTTTGGGCGAAAGGGTCGCCTCACTTGAACGCCACCTGGGCGAGCAGACCTTCCTGCCTGAGATGGAAGTTGTCGATGGGACGTTGAATATCCGACTGATGAACTGTCCATTTCGATCAGTGGCCCTTGAGAGCAAATCGGTATGCGCATTTGATCTCAATGTCATCTGCTCAGTGCTGGACATGGATGTGGAGCGGCACGACTGCATCCACGACGGCGACTCGGGCTGCATGTACACCGTAGACTTGAGTGCTGAGGCCGAAAAGCAGCTCGCTACGGTTTAGCTGGGGATCGCCCCACCCCACTTTCGACAGAGAAAGAAGATATTATTTGTATTTGTGAGGGGCACCCTCACACACCCGGCAAAGGGGCTTTGCCCCTCTGCACACCCCAGCAATCCATCAGCTTAAATTCCCTCACTACTTCGCACCGCCCCCATAGCGCGCGCAGCGCCTAGACGGGCCACTCCTCCATCCGATACGCCGCGTCCCAGAACATGTACTCATAGCGGCTGCTCGCGACGAATGCCTCCTCCATGCGCCTGAGATTTTCTTCAGACGACGACGATGCTGTCCGGTCGACAAAGTCTCGGAGCCACGTGGCCAGGTCGGCGAACTCGTCTGAGGCGTACATCTCAATCCATCGCGCATAGAGTGGGCTATTTGTCGGCAGTCCTCGATCCTCCAGCATCTTGCCTATCTCTGAGTAGCCCCATGAGCAGGGCAGGATGGCCGCAGCGATCTCCTCAACGCCACCGGAGTAGGCCGTGCCCGTGAGGTGTCGGGTATAGGCGAGGGTGGTTGGGGACGGCGACGTCGATTCCAGCTCCTGCTTCGTGATACCAAATTCGGCGCAGAACGAGACATGGAGCGACATCTCCGTGTTGAGGGTCTCGTGGAGCAACCGCGCGAACCACCCCATGTCATCGATCGAGGCGGCCTTTGCCGCAGCTATGGCGATGGCACGAGAGAATTCGATGAGATATATGTAATCCTGGCGCATGAAGTATCGGAAGGTGTCCAGCGGCAGGGTGCCGTCGCCGATACCGAGCACGAAGGGATGGCGCTTTTCCAGGTCCCATGACGCCGCGCACTTGCTTCTGAGGTCTGCGGAAAATCCCATCAGATCGCCTCCACAATCATCGTGTCTCCCGGATTGACCTGTTTCAGTATGGTTGGGTCGCCATCAATGCTGCCCAGGACGTTTACAGCACTGGCCGGTCTGATTTCGTCGCCCTGGCTCATTGGCGTCGGGCCGAAAAACAGGCATAGGACGGATCCTGGCGGCCAGTACGCGACTGCGCCCATCTCGACCACTTCAACGGCCTGCTCCTCGTCCGCCTCTACTGGAATAGTGAAGTAAATTTCATCACCCCACGTCCCGGCAGAGGCTTCGAATGGGAGGGCATCCCACACCAGACCTGCTGTTGCGCTGTCGTTGAGTGTGGCCGTGACGTTGACTGCGCCTGCAGTTATCCTTACTTTTCGATGTGGCACTTGCGTCCTCCTCGGACTGTGTCGGGTATTATCGGGGAGCAACTCCGCATGGGCAACAATCGCGGAAAGCCATGTTCAGATGGCATTTTGACAGCGGGAACGGAGAATTATGAAACGAATCGTGCTACGAAAACCCTTCGACATCGACATCGAGGACGCAGAGACGCCCGTGCCCGACCGAGGGCAGGTCCTCGTACGAACCAGAGCAAGTGGCATTGCGGCAGGGACTGAGATGGCGCTGTACCGAGGCACCAATCATGACCTAGTCCTGCGGCGCTGGGGGCCTCAATGGGAGTATCCGATGTACACGGGTTACGAGGCCGTGGGGGAGGTAGTCGAGCTTGGAGCTGATGTCTCGGAGCCGAACGTTGGCGACCGGGTTCTACTGTACGGGCACCACGCGGAGTACTCGGCGGTGGACGCAAACCGGGTCTTGAGGCTGCCAGATACGCTGGCAGACGAGGACGCCCTGCTCGCGGTTCTGGGCACGACGGCACTGCGCGGCGTCCGGCGAGCAAGGGTCGAGTATGGCGACAGCGTGGCCGTGGTGGGTATGGGGGTGCTGGGCCAATTGGCGATCCAGCACGCGAGGCTTGCCGGCGCCTCCATGACCATAGCCGTGGACACGGACCCGTGGCGACTGAAGATCGCGGAGACCCTGGGCGCGACACACACGGTAAATCCAGATACTGAGGACGCGGCGGCGGTGGTGGAAGGCTACACAGGGATAGGCGCGGACGCGGTCATCGAGGCGGCCGGTGCGCCACCAGCAGTGCCCCTTGCGCTGAGCCTAACACGAACGCGAGGTCGAGTATCGATAGTGGGGTGGCACACCCGGCCAGTGGAATTGGTTCTGGCCGAGGATTTCTTGTACAAGGAACTGGACGTCCTGGCGTCAAGTCAGGCCGGACCCGCAGGAGATCCGCCGCCCGAGCAGCTCCGGTGGACGGGACTACGCAACAAGCGACTGGTGATCGATTATCTGGGTGAGGGACGCCTGCGGACTGACGGGCTTGTTTCCCACGTGCTGGACTATACGGAGGCCCGACGGGCCTACGAGATGATCGACAAAAAAACCGAGCCTTCGATGCAGGTCGTCCTGCGCTGGGATGGGAAGGGGCACGGAGGCACGTCGTGATACGCGCCGGGTACATCTTAGCCATCGACCAGGGCACCACAGGGACCACCGCACTGCTGGTGGACGGCTCGGGGCGCGTCGTGTGGCAGACGAGTCAGGAGATAGAGCAGGTATACCCGCAGCCCGGCTGGGTCGAGCACGACCCCGAGGAGCTGTTCGACTCTTGCATGGCGGTCGTCGACGAACTGTTGGAGGAAACGGAGACCGATCCCCGGCAGATTGAGGCCGTGGGGATCGCAAACCAACGCGAGACGACGCTCGTCTGGGACCGCGAAACCGGTGAGCCGGTACACAACGCGATCGTTTGGCAGTGCAGGCGCTCTGCGCCGCTGTGTGAGGCGATGAAGGCGCAGGGCCTGGAGACAATGGTCCGCGCCAAGACCGGCCTACCCATCGACGCATATTTTTCGGCTACGAAGCTCAGATGGCTGCTGGACGCCATTCCGAACGGTCAGCGGCGGGCGGAGTCCGGTGAGCTGGCTTTCGGGACCGTGGATAGCTGGCTGCTGTGGAAGCTCACCAATGGCGCGATTCACGCCACGGATACCACCAACGCTGCCCGTACGATGCTGTACGACATAGATGAGCTCACGTGGGACCCAGAGCTACTGGGAGCCCTCGATATCCCTCTTGCACTGCTACCTGAGGTTAGACCGTCGAGCGGGGTGTTCGGGCACACGTCGGGGGAGTTGTTCAGGGGTCAGAGAATCCCTATTTCGGGCATGGCAGGCGACCAGCATGCCGCGCTCTTCGGCCAGGCGTGTTTCCAGCCTGGTATGGCAAAGAACACCTATGGCACCGGCTCATTCGTGCTGACCAACACCGGGGCCAATCGCGTCCAGTCGGGGTCCGGGATGATTTCGACGATAGCGTGGCAGATCGGCGATGAGGTGACCTACGCCCTGGAGGGCAGCATCTTTGCGACGGGATCGACGGTGCAGTGGCTGAGGGACGGGCTAGGACTGATAGCTGAGGCGTCTGAGACGGATGCACTGGCGCGGACCGTGCCCGACAATGGCGACGTCTACATGGTGCCAGCGTTCACGGGGCTGGGTGCGCCTCACTGGGACATGGATGCCAGGGGCGCAATATTGGGAATCACGCGCGGTACTAATCGTGGTCACTTTGCGAGGGCTGCACTGGAGTCGATGGCCTATCAGACCAGGGATGTGGTGGACGCGATATCGAAGGACACACGCCAGGGGGTGCCGCTACTGCGAGTGGACGGCGGGGGTACGGCCTCTGAGCTGATGATGCAGTTCCAGGCGGACATTCTTGGCATTCCGATAGAGCGGAGCGCGGTGCCGGAGACCACTGCGCTCGGAGCGGCCTATCTGGCAGGGCTGGCGGTGGGATTCTGGAGCGGCCTAGACGAGATCGCAGATTATTGGCGCAGCGACGCGAGGTTCGAGCCCGCAATGGAGGACGCCGAGCGCGAGCGGCTGTACTCAGGATGGCAGCGTGCAGTGCTGCGCACGCTTAGGGGGGCGGGGGTGGTGCCAGCGCCACCTAGCTGATGCTAGGACAGCGGGCGGATTCGGATGGCGGTGGTATAATCTGCCGAGCACTTGGAGGGGGCCGGTCGCTCCTCCGATTGAACAGCAGCAAACACAGAGGTAGAACATGACCCAGTTCGACGATGCGGCCGAGATCTATCGCGCAATTGGCGTGACTCCAGCCATTAACGCGTCCGGCACGACCACCGCCTATGGGGGCACGAAGCTGCGCTCCGAGGTGATGGATGTCATGAACAAGGCTTCCACGGTTCTGGTGGACATCCACGAGCTGAATCGCAAGGTCGGCGCACTGATAGCTGAGGCCATCGGCGCCGAGGCGGCGTTCGTATGCAGTGGGTCCGCTGGTGGTCTGGTGCTGCAGGCCGCTGCGTGCATCGCCGGGTCAGATCCCGCAAGGATGTCACAACTTCCTGACACGACGGGTCTCAAGGACGAGATCATCATCCAGAACAGCCACCGGTTTGCCTACGACCAGGCATATCGCGTCGCAGGCGCCAAGCTGGTGGGCATCGGTACAGGTCGAAGTTGTCACCCCTGGCAGCTCGAGGCAGCCTACACCGAACAAACCGCTGCTGTTGCGTACCTGTTCTCTCCTTTTTTGACGAGGAAGGCGATTCCACTTGAGGATGTCTGTGAGAGCGCCCACGCGCGCGGTGTGCCCGTCATCGTGGACGCGGCCTCGATGCTTCCGCCGCGCGAAAACCTGCGCAAGTACCTGGCCATGGGAGCCGACATGGTGGTGTACAGCGGCGGGAAGTCCATCCGAGGGCCACAGGGCACCGGAATCCTGTGCGGTCGGGCGGACCTGATCGAGGCGGCGGTGGCGAATGCGGCCCCGGGGCAGTTCCTGGGCAGGGGCATGAAGGTCGCCAAAGAAGAGGTTGTGGGACTTCTCCACGCGCTCCAGATATTCATGGGCGAGGACGAGGAGGCCGAGAACGAGCGTTACTACGAAATGGGACTAACGGTTGTGGACGCCCTGATCGAGGTCCCGGGTGTCGACGTTGAAGTGAGGCACGACCGACACGACTACCACATTCCGATTGCGGTGATGACATTGACGGACGATTGGAACGGGCCGTCTCGCGACGAGATTACGGCCCGGCTGGCGGATAGCGATCCACGGGTGTACCTCCACACGCTGGGGAACCCTGACGAGCTTGGTGTGGACCCGACGAACCTCAACGATGGGGATCTCGACGTTGTGATCAAGACCCTTCGGGAGGCCTTGCTCAGCAGCTAGTGGTTCGGTTGAAGTAGCATCCGGGGTTGGATGGCCGAGCGTAGACTTCTACGTAGGCCCGCGCTATGTTTGGTGACCCTGCGTGAGGCTGGAACATCCGGGGCTCTATGCCAATTTCGCTAGCTGAAAGGGTTCGGGGCGTGGCCGCCGCCGTGATTTCGGTTTGGAGCTGGCGCGGGTTCCGGCGCATATGGCGTTCTGGTTCGGGCGGTTCCAGTTCCACCGGGACACGGAGGTATGTGGTTGTGGTGAGTAGGTAGGGGGTTGAATTTGCTGCCCCTACCCTTTAAAAAAAGAGAATGTGTTATTTGTGAGGGACACCCTCACACTCCCGGCAAATGGGGCTCCGCCCCTCTGCACACCCCGATCAAGGCTACCAGCACCGCAGCACTGATCAGCGGGTGAACTTGCTGCCC
>Ga0209403_10001494_pt1 | contig 30303 bp, 20 predicted proteins | sample ArcticOcean_MG_C_8_FD_187440 | JGI IMG/M metagenome (GOLD analysis project Ga0209403, IMG submission 187440) | Marine microbial communities from western Arctic Ocean - ArcticOcean_MG_CB11_86 (SPAdes) (version 2) | ecosystem: Environmental > Aquatic > Marine > Oceanic | place: Arctic Ocean...
TTCAAAGCTTTGTTTGTTTCTTCAGTTTCAGCACCCTGATTCAATAAATGCTGTGCATGAAACTGCAATAGTAACTCATTATGCTTGATTTCGGCCGAAAGAGCTTTCTCAAGTAACTCGGAAAACCCTTCTTCGTCAGCTTGCGACAACGCTCGCATTGCCTTGAGGAAATCAGTATCAGGATCTTCAGGATTTACCCCTATCATCACATCAGTGAACATACTCCCTTCTCCTGTAAGGAAATCCACTGGTTGCTCTCTTGTCTGGGAAATCGAATACTCCCGCAGTCCCACAAAAATCCCGATAGAATAAACAACTACCAAAATACGATAACGGCGAAGCCAGGTCACCTACAGACCGACCTGGACCTTTGCATCTCTGACCTTCCAAATAAATGAATCCACATAATAATGCACTAAGGCATAGGCTGAAATCATAGTCTGAGCAAAAAGCTCATAACCACCGATATAATCCATACCGGCCAAGCCAAATTCAGGGACGGCCTGGTAAGAAATAAAATTCACTACTCCGAAACCGAATTCGTCCAATGGACGGTTTATAAGTAGCTGAACCACTAGAGCGTAAGCTCCACCCCCAATCAAAAACCACTTCAACCTCCCCTGACCCGACACTCTACTCCAAAGGCCAGGCTGAGAAATGCCTTGATCAGACTTTCTTTGAAGGAAAAAATAAACCATAACGATATACTGCAGCCCATGCATCAGTCTGTGTGCGATAGCAAACAACAGAATAGAATTGGTATGCCACGCAGTGAAATACCACAAAAAATAGCTGGCGCCTATAAAAGCATACTTGATCGGATTAAGCGATTCCCCATTTCGCAATGTTTTCCATAAGTGCCAGATATAGATCGGTATAAACACGGCGAGTACAATCCTGCTGGCCAATAGCAAAATGTCCACGAACTGAACTGATAAAGGGATTTCTAGTTTATAGAGTTCCCGGATCCATAAATTCCGAAACATCGGAGCATTAAGGAACATGAAAGAGTACAAAATCCAGTGCAAGGTCAGGTCAAATTTCCCGGTATTTGACATGCCCGTACCGGCCTTGAAGTCATAAATTCTACTAAACCCATGCTGTTGCATGATGCTGTGCTGATGATCCCAAGCCATCACAATTAGTAGCAGGGTGATCGGCGCCCATACCATCCCCGCTGCTGCTAATGCCACAATAATTATCGGCCCCAAGATCAACCGTTCCTTGAACCGACTCCAATCTTCAGGCATCCCGTAGGTTCGAACCCATGTAGCATAGTGGTGTGGGATAGTAATCCACAGGTTTATCGATGCTACCGCTACAAAGGGAAGCCATGCTTGAGCACCCAAGGCGGCCAACACAGCAACAAACGGCAATCCTAAAAACCATACCATGTCCAGCTTGGGATTGATGATATAACCTGTTTTGAACATGCTTGATTTACTCTTGGGATTCACAGTTTTACTGGTAAACAAAGTAGGCGATACACAGAATATAAGACGAACAACAGCAGAAAATAAGGCTCCAACTCTTTCGGGCTGTTCCAAAACTAAGTAAAACACAAATCGATATACCTTTGGCCTGGAACTTGCATGTCTTATTTTCTAGAAGTTGCTACGTTAGGTTTATACTCTACTACTGTTACTAAAAGTCGGGAGGCTTTGAAATGGAGATGTTTGATCTGCGAACTGGACTGTTAGTCCCTATCGTTCTTGTTGCTACGCTAGCTACCTGTGATGACCCTATGGGCCCAGCGGAACACAAGGATCCACAAGTCATAGAGACTACCGTTTTTGATGGCACTCTAGAAATAGCTCTTTCCGATTTCACAAAGACAGACACAGGTCTCTATTACAGGGACATATCAACTGGAGAGGGCGAAGCTACAGTAGCAGCAGATACTGTCAACATCTACTTCGGAGCCTGGTTATCTGACGGTACTTCTTTGGATCCAGGAGAAATTATCTTCGTTCGAGGCACCGAAAGTGTTGCAGCTAAGACACTCCCAAGTGAAGGGGGAGTGATTCCTGGGTTTGATCAAGGCATTGAAGGCATGAAATTGGGAGGGATAAGACAAATCATAGTTCCTCCAAGCCTGGCCTACGGAAACAACTGGGTGGGCAATGTAATCCCACCAGGATCGATTATGGTTTTCAGGGCACACTTGCTTCGCCTCAACCACGCTATTTACGTTACGCAATGAGGGCAATCCTTGCTGTAATTCCCTGGGAGTGATTAGAATGGCTTCCATCATTGTTAAACGGGAGCCAGTATGTCGGATGAAAGAATACCTAGTGATAATAATCTAAACGAATCAACGGGACTCACGCTCCCTTCCATGAGTCCCAGGAGCCTTCTGTCTCACTTTGGCCCTGGAATCGTACTGATGATGACAGGGATAGGGACTAGTCATCTCATCACCGCTCCAACAGCTGGTGGTCGATTTGAATATGCCCTACTCTGGTGTATACCCGCCTCGTATATCTTTAAATACTATGGGTTTGAAATGGCTTTCCGTTTTACCAATGCTACTGGAAAGAGCCTTATAGACGCTTATGGAACAGCCAAATTCAAGTGGCCAGTTTGGTATATGCTGATTGTAACAATTATTGAATGTGCTCTCGGCCAAGCAGGTAGGCTGATCGCCGCCGCCGCTGTGATGTACTATCTTTTTACTGAATCTATGGCACTGCCCATTAACCCTGATTTGGCAACGTACGGACTTGTCCTTGGAGTAATCTCTGTAGCGATTCTATTGAGGGGTAACTACTCAATCGTTGAAAAATTTGCGAAAATACTGGCCGGCCTGCTACTGCTCTCGACACTGACAGTCTACTTCAAAGCTCCCGCTCCACTCTCGGAAATGGGACATTTCTTTCTCTTTGAAACCCCATCGGGATCTTGGTTGATCATTGCTGGATTTTTGGGCTTGCTACCCACAGGAATGGATGTTTCTCTTCAGGCATCGGAATGGGGTAGCGCTAGAAGACTGGGAATGGCAAGAATCCGACCAGAATTAGAAAGGGCCGGTCTGGCTCCAACCTTTGACCCCTTTGGATCACCCAAAGAAGACCTGAGCGTAGACGCCTCCAGAATACCTAGTCACATGCAAGAGTATTGCCGCCGATGGTTTCGTATTGGCCTGTGGGATTTTCGATTCGGTCACGTAGCTTCATTCATAATAGCAACCATCTTTCTTCTCTTAGCTGCTGTTTGGATCTACCCAAGTCCTGTTGAAGGACGTGCCGTAATGGGTGAAATAGCTGGCATCTTCACCCAAAGTGTTGGTCCTTGGATGATGATCGTATTTATGATTGGAGCTTTCGCAGCAACTTTCTCCACTTCGTTCAATTATTTTGATGGGTGGCCTCGGCTTGTTGCAGCCTGTTGCCGAAATCTATTTCCAGCTACGGCCAAGTTAAAAGGGATTGAGAAACACCATCACACTAGTGAAGACTGCTCAAAAAAATGGTATTCCGAATACAATATTTATCGAATAACCATGATATACTCATTGATAGCGGCCGTGATCTTCATCGCACTGATCCCTCGCCCTGTCTACATGGTTCTTATCGCCTCTGCTTTAGCTTTCTTTGTAGCACCGATCATTTTTTACTTAAACCTGTATTACTGTCTGACGGTCATACCAAAAACCGACAAGATTTTTTACCCCAGACCTTTTGAAAGATACTTCGCCTGGTTCAGCCTGGCCGTCTTCAGCGGAATGATCGTCATACTCTTTTTTGCTCGAGTCTTGAATATTCCACTCTTCGGAATCTGAGAATACCAACATGATGTCCATTTCCTAGAGGCCATTTATCACTTCACAAGAGAGGGTCATTATGAATAGAAGCACCATCTTCCTGAGTGCTATCCTACTCATTTTTTTTGGCCTAACTCAGTATCCAAATCCAGCTGATGGCCAAATGCAAACAAAGATTTTCATTTCGGTAGACCTAGAAGGCATTGGAGGGGTTGGCTCGCCCTTAATGGCCAGCAGTGGGGGGAAAGATTATGAAACGGCTAGAGAGTACATGACAGAAGAAGTTAACACTGTAGTTCACACAATATTTGAACGCATGCCGAATGCCGAGATCCTAGTAAATGATTCCCATGGAGACCATCAGAATATCTTACATGGACAACTACACCCTAAAGTCAATTATATCCAGGGCCGCATTAAACCTCTCGGAATGGTGCAAGGTCTCGACTCTTCCTTTGACGCAGTCATTTTTCTTGGTTATCACGCTAAGGCAGGTGACCCTGACGGTTTCTTAGCACACACAGGGTCTGGATCAGTTAAGGGCCTGTGGCTGAATGGTATTGAAGTGGGAGAAGGGGGGATGAATGCAGCATTGGCCGGCAGCATAGGAGTTCCCGTGATTTTAGTCGCTGGGGATTCGGCAGCTACAGCAGAATTAGGTCAACTCCTTGGTTCGGAAACGGTAACAACAAAGACTGCAGAAACTCCTTCCTCTGCCCGACTCCTACATCCACAGGTGGTCAGAAGCATGTTGATGGATGCCACGAACACTGCTCTTGACCGAATGAAAAACAATGGTTTTGAACCCTTGGACTTAGGCGAGTCCGTAGAAATTAAAATGAGATTTGCCTCGACCACTCATGTCGACATTCTGCAGTCAATTCCTGGAGTCTCTAAGACGGATGGATTCACTATCAGATATCTAGCAGAAGATATGGATCAAGCCTACAGGCTAATTCGACTGATGTACAGTTTCATCAGAACCTAGCTTGCCCGGGTTATTCTTGGGTTTATCAAGGTTTTTTCTAGAGCGAGAAACCAGGATCGAAACGACGACAACTACCTTTGTAAAAACAAATTACTCACTCAGCCCATTCGACTTCCAACTTCAACCGAATGAGTCGAAATGTACTCTTGAACAGGCATTTTTCCCTCGCCTTCTGGACGAACCCTTTGAATACATATGCCACCATCCCTAGTCGCAACGACTAGGCCTTCCTCACCAGTCGAAACTACTTCTCCTGGGTTCCCTATCACATCTGGGGTTTTTACACAGTCAAAGATCTTGAAAACTCCGCCTTCGTGGGTAGTCCAAGCACCGGGCTGTGGATTGGCTCCACGAATAAGATTGTAAATTTCTTCCATGGTAGCAGACCAATCGATCTCTACATCCTCTTTCTTACACCAACTCTCGTAAGTAGCCAGTGAGTCGTCTTGCACGACCTTGGGAGCATTCCCATCACGCACCAGATCCACGCTCTCTAACATCGCTTCAACACCCAATGGGAATAGCCTGTTAAAGTACAGGCTTCCAAGTGTATCACATTCTTCAATATCCACTTCTTTTTGCAATAGTATTGGACCAGTATCCAAACCGTTGTCAGGCCAAAAAATACTGAGTCCCGTCTTCTTGGAACCCTGGATAATCGGCCAGTTGATAGAGCTTGGACCTCTATGTAGCGGGAGGAGAGAAGGATGGTACTGTATGGTTCCATAAGTAGGGATGTTCAGGAATTCCTCCTTGACGAACAAGGTGACGTAAGCCATTACAACGAGATCGGGAGACAGGGAACTCAGCTCATCACAAACAGAGTCGTCCGAATAGGATGAAGGCTGATAAACAAGAATATGTTTCTCTAAAGCTAGCTCTTTGATGGGATCAATTGGTCGGCCCTCTTTGTCGGGCGCGCAGTACACTGCCACTACATCTTCGCCTCTCTCTAAAAGGGCTTCCAGCACACTTTTCCCAAAAGCTTGTTGGCCATGAACCACAATCCGCATATCTAGCTCCTCTTAAATTCTTTAAATCGCTCCATCCAACCGAGCATTCTCTATCTCTTCATCTGTTAATCCGATCTCTGCAAGAACCTTCTCTGTGTGCTCGCCCAACAATGGAGCTCGACCTACTTCACTCGGAGACTTGGACAACTTAATCGGATTGCCAACTGTCAGATATTTTCCTCTCTCCGGATGCTCGACTTCCACCACTGTTTTCGTTTCTCTTAGGGCTTCATCTTCTCCGAGTTCCTTCATACTCATAATCGGGCCGCATGGAATCCCCAACTTGCTCAGTACTTCCATGGCTTCGAACTTTGATTTCGTTAGAGTCCACTCCTCTACTAGCTCAAAGCACTGGTCCAATTTGGGAAGACGAGCCTCTGGTGTTGCCCAATCCGGATCAGTAATCAAATCTTCCCTTCCTATTACTCCCATCAGAGGTGCCCACCCTGGTGGCTGAATGATGACGTAAATAAAATCATTTTGGCCTCCCGGTGCACACTTTAGGACCCATCCTGGCTGTCCGCCACCAGATGCGTTGCCACTACGGGGAACAAAATCACCAAATTCATCAGAAGGGTACTGCGGATACTCCTCCAAGGGACCCCTAGTGAGTCTCTGCTGATCCCTGAGTTTGATTCGACAAAGATTCAGAACCGCATCCTGCATCGCGCACTCCACCCTCTGCCCTTCTCCAGTGTGAGAACGTTGAATCAATGCTGCAAGTATTCCAGCCACCAGATGTAGCCCTGTCCCTGAATCGCCTATCTGGGCCCCAGTGACAGTCGGCACATCATCATCAAACCCTGTAGTACTGGCTGACCCACCCATGCACTGAGCGACATTCTCATACACCTTGAAATCCACAAATGGCCCAGGACCAAATCCTTTGACAGAACCATAGATGAGTCCCGGATTCACCTGCTGAATCTTGTCCCAAGTAAATCCCATACGGTCCAACGCCCCAGGTGCAAAGTTTTCTACTAAAACATCACAATGCTTGACTAGTTTCCAAAAAATGTCCTTCCCTTTCTCCGACTTAGTATTAAGAGTAATACTCCGCTTATTACTGTTAAGCATGGTAAAATAGAGACTGTCGACATCCGGAATATCCCTCAGCTGACTCCGCGTAATATCACCCCGACCCGGAAATTCAACCTTGATCACATCGGCCCCAAACCAGGCAAGAATTTGAGTGCAAGTCGGACCGGACTGTACATGGGTCATGTCTAGAACACGAACCCCCTCTAGAGCTTTACTCATTTCAATATCCTACTTAAAGATTTTCTTTGTACGGAAACATCTGTAGGGACACACCTTATTTGTACATGGTCTGACGTTTAGTGCCAGGAGCATATTCATTGGGGTCCACCCAAATGTTCACCACGGCGGACTTACCCGTAGTCTTGACTGCTTCTCGAGCTCGCATCAGAGCTGGACCGATCTCGGAAGGTTCCCGGACGGCCTCTCCATATCCTCCTAACATTCTCGCAAAGAGCTCAAAATCCACGTCGCCCAATTTATTCCCTACATTACCACGCTCCTCACCATATTTTGCGATTTGACCACAACGAATCTGGTTCTGTGCAGAGTTGTTACCAATCACCGCTATGTAAGGAAGTCCAAATCTATTAGCTGTTTCCATGTCAAAAGCGGTCATGCCGAAAGATCCGTCTCCGTAATAGCAGAGAACTTCTTTTTCAGGATGGGCCAACTTAGCTGCTATTGCGAATCCTGTTCCCACACCGAGCGAACCCAAAGGACCTGGATCCATCCAGTGCCCAGGCGATCGCGGCCGTACGGCCTGTGCAGAGATGGTTACTACATCACCTCCATCACCTATATAGATAGTATCTTCTGTGAGAAACTCATTCAGTTCCCAAGCAACCCTGTACGGGTTAATCGGTTTGGCATCAGATTTAAACAGAGACATCAATTTTTCTTCAGCTACATTTTCCCCGGCAGACAATTGTTCCATCCATGCTGTTCTCTTAGAAGATCCGTTATCGGCTCTTTCGTTGGCAACATCTGTGACAGCTTTTAATATAGTTCCCACATCTCCGACCAAACCCAAAGATACATCTCGATTTTTTCCAACCGTACGGTAGTCCATATCAATTTGAACTACTGTGGCATCACTCCTAAGTCTCTTTCCATAGCCCATCCGGAAATCAAACGGCGTACCCACAATCACAATGACGTCAGCATCATTGAAAGCCATCCGGCGGGTTCTATGGAAGTAATGAGGATCCTCTGCTGGCAAAGTTCCTCGGGCCGATCCGTTCATGTACGCGGGAATATTCAGTTCCCTAATAAACCGTACGGCTTCATCATAGGCCTGACAGGTAGCCACCTGAGTGCCGAACAGAACGCATGGCCTCTCCGAAGCTACAAGTAAATCAGCTAGCTTCTCTACGTCACCCACATCTCCCACGCTCTTGGTTGAAGCTCTGTAGCGTCCCGACTCTGGGATTCTAGCCGTTCCTGCATCTATCTCTGCATCTAGTATATCACGAGGAATCTCTAGGTAAGACGGACCAGGTGCTCCATTATGGCATTCTCGCACAGCCATAGAAACCATATCTGCTATACGCTCGGTACTCTGAACACTAGCAGAAAACTTGGTAATTGGTGCGGCCATATCAACATGAGGAAGATCCTGAAGGGAGCCCATTTTATGTTGAGTCAAAGAACCTTGTCCACCTATATGCAGAATGGGACTCTCCGCACGAAATGCATTGGCCAGTCCCGTCATTGCATTTGTAAAACCCGGACCCGCCGTAGTCACTACACAACCCGTCCCACCAGTCTGGCGAGCATACCCGTCAGCAGCATGGGCTGCGACTTGTTCATGTCGCACATCTATAATTCGGATACCCTCGTCTAAGCAGCCGTCATAAATATCAATAATATGACCGCCACAAAGAGTAAAAATTGTATCGATCCCTTCATTTTTCAGTGCTTTTGCTACAAGATGTCCACCCGTGATACGACCATTTGAACCACTCACTTAATTATCCTCACTATTATCAGTCTTTGATATTTCAATGCTCGATATTCGATCACTGTGTTAAGGTACTTAACAAACGACAGCTTTCATATCAATAGAGTATGCTGGAACCTAAGGAAAAGAAGCTTCTTCTGTAGGGTTGATCCTACAGAAGATTTTTGGAGAAACCAAGGGGAAATTGAGGCCAACAATACTAGAAGATCAAATGCTGAACGTTTGCCTTACCCCTTGGATAACAAATTCTATTGCTAAGGCACCAAGCAATAACCCCAATGTTCTTTGGAGGACTCCCAGTACTGAAGTAGGCAATTTTTCCGCTATCTTACCTGATACCCAAAGCGATAGAACAGTCAAAAGGACAATAATAAAGATAGGGCTAAAACCGACCAAGTGAGAATCTATAGATCCACCCGATTCCTCTGATAAAAGCATCACTATAGTAATGGCCCCAGGCCCTGCTATGAGAGGGATTGCAAGGGGGAAAGTTGCTAGAGATGCTAGTGCCTCATCATCAAGTGCTTTTTCTGCCGTTTCTCTTCTTCGTTCTTGTCTTTGCTCAAATACCATCTGATAAGAGATGACCATCAAGAACATTCCACCGACGATTCTGAAAGAATCGATGCTTATACCCATCAGCTGAAGGATCTGACTCCCAAACAACCAAAATATCAACAATACCATGAAGGCAGTTGAGCCACTTCTAACACAAAGAGTCCTAAGGTCCTCTTGATTTAACCCTTGAGTGAAAGAAGCAAAAATAGGCAACAAAGATATGGGATCAATAGCTACAAAAATTAGTACGAAGTTCTCTAAAAAAAGGTTGAACATTATTCTCGGCCCCTATTTTGAGACGACGATGGTTATTTGAAAACCAGCACCAGATAGTAACCATGTGAATAAAGGCTACAATATTAAGCTAGTGATTCTCAGAATAGCTATAAAAATTAGTATGAATCCAATTAGCAGATGGTTCCAATCTTTAACCAGGGACTCCAGCAATCTTAGGTTCTCGGAAATCGACAGAGCCCTTGCAAGTTACCCAAAGACAACGAAGTGAGTTCTAGAAACGATAGGTGTAATTCATTTTAGCCGAGGCTCCTCGACTCAAGGTCCTCAACTCTGGGTCTTCAAGAATGCTACTACTCAGATTCTGCCAATTGTGAGTGTACACAAAATACACTTCATTCCCCGGCTTGACGATCCACCTCAGCCGAGAAAAAAGACCAAACAAGTCACTTTGTTCGTCATACTGGATCTGAGTGACCGTGCTCACCCAAGGACTGGCCTGCCATTTCCCTTCGATTTCGTAAAGGTTGGCGGTAAAATCACCCTCTGGGAGGGAAACATCGTTAATCTGAGTATTTAGAGCCACTGTAAACCCGGGGGTCGGCTTAATGCTAACTCGGCCTCCATATCCTACTTTGTGCCCATTCCAGAATTCTCCAAAGCTCAGCCCTCCATAAACTGAAATCTTCCTTCTTCCCGCCGTATTGCCAGACAACCTATAATCCCATGTAGAGTACTCGCCTTCAGTTAGATATATACCGTCACTGATCTGGTAAGATTTGTCCAAATATTCATACTTTTGAGTAGCGTCAAGATTGATTCTATCACCGCTTTCAAATTCCACCCCCAAAGGTTTCAGGGACCACTCTCTTTCCTCTAATACCCCGGTCCCCAGTTCGGTTATATTTCTAAACTGTGCCGAAAAATCAAATTTTCTTATCCAATCGATACTAGCCGGCCGAGGAGACCAACCCAATCTGGGCTCCATTCTGCTGAAGTCGTTACGTGCCACGAATCCAAGAGCTGGCTTATACTCCGATCCAAACCGACGATAAGAAAGGTGGCCTGACCACACATCGTTCGGGAAATTTATGCGGACTCCATAAGCAGAGAGGTCGTCTGTAGAATGATTCTCTATTGGATCTGGATTTGAATTCCAAATATAAAACGTTTCCATTTCCACATTGTTATTCCCCAAGAAACTCCGTGAGTTGAGTTGCAAATCAACCCCTGCCGTATGACGATCGTCCAGTATAGTTCCATCGGACTCAGCTTCACTAGCTCGGCGGGTATAAATTGCCCCAATAGTAGATTGCTCGAATACACGCCTCTTGATCCTAGCCACAGTAAATTGTTCTTCTGGAACAAAGTTTGTTTTCTCATCAGCAGTCCAAGACTTAGAACCCGTTCCGATTTGATAAAATCCTACTTCATAGGCTCCAACCTGACCTGTCGTTCGAGCACCATAGCTAACTGGAACAGCTTGCCCATTTTTAATTCCGATATTTCTGGAGAAAAAAGGAGAAGGACTGCTTCGTGGTGCAAAGGAAAACACTCCCGACCCCTCCAGGAAAAAGTCCCTCTTTTCAGGATAACGGATTGAAAAGCGGGTTAAATTAACTCTGCGATTGTCACTTTCTACTTCAGCGAAATCTGTGTTTACAGAAAATGAGGCCCGCAAACTTGAGGTGATGCTGTAATCAAGATCCAAACTGACATCTCTAGGGTAGCTCGTAGATTTAACATCTGCAGGTGTATTTCTGTAACTGACGATGCCAGAAGGCTTCGCTTCTAAGCCCAGTCCTTGTGACATATCTTTGAGACCAGTCACAATTCCGGCAAAGATCGGCCTAAACAGACCTTCTGTTCTCCGCCATCCCCTCCAGAGGATCTCCTCGTTTTTCCTTCTAACTGTTCGCTGGAAATTAATCCCCCAATCCTCAGTATTCGGATCGAAGTTCAATGTGCGAAATGGAATCCTAATTTCTGCAGACCAACCATCGGGTCGCCTACTGGTTTGTGCTTCCCATATTCCATCCCATGCCTTGTTCGACCCTCCTCCAAAACCGCCACGACCACCCATACGACCACCTCCACCTCCACCCATCAAACCGTCGCCCATCAAACCGGCCGCATTTATCTCAAAGAAATAACCAGTACGTCCGTCCCTGAATGTATCCAAGATCCACATGAACCGATCATCTGTTCCTAGAGAAGCATCTCGCTCTAGTTGGTAAGCGAGAATACCGTCAGGGTCATCATAAATAATCGCACCTATATAGAGATTGTCCTGATCAAACACCACTCTAACCTCTGTTTTTTCTGAAGGTACGCCTCCTTCAACTGGCTCCTGCTGCGTGAAATCGGTTATGGGAACAGCCATCCCCCAGAATTCTTCTAAAATCTGACCATCCATAATAATATCTGCACCATCCGATAGCTGCAGAGCTTGGAGGACAGGCTCAGTAGTATCCTGGGCGAATAGTCCATTACACGGAATGGAAAGTCCAGCAACTATAAACAATACTGCGATCTTAGGCACTATATTTACTCCCAAAAAACGGGCCTGATAAGCACCCTGGTTATCTCTACATTTACCCTTAAAACATCCAAAAGGATCTCCCAAATCTAGAAAGATGACTCATCTAACTAAGATAACGTTAAAACCCCCAGTATGGACCGTACAATTTAACCTTTATAAAAGTCTTTATGAAGTCTTTGTAAAAGCCTCCCGAGGTATCGAACCTAGCAACTATGGGATAGAATACTGTTTGATTTTCCATCTGAAAAAAACAATGACTCTGACCGAAGCTGGAGTGTTTTGGACACCTTTACTGCGAACACGGCTGATTTAGGCCAGAACCCACCTGAAAAGACATTTCTCGGGCAACCTCGAGGGTTGTCCATACTTTTCTATACTGAAATGTGGGAGCGCTTTTCCTACTATGGTATGCGGGCCCTTCTTATACTCTTTATGACGACCAGTACAGCTGGAGGCAACCCTGGGCTTGGATTCGATGTAGGTACAGCTTCGGCGATTTATGGTTTGTACACAGCTCTAGTCTATCTCCTTGCTCTACCTGGTGGCTGGATCGCTGACAATCTATGGGGGCAGAGAAAAGCAGTTTATGTGGGTGGATGGATAATCGCTTTGGGACATTTCAGTATGGCAATACCTTCGATGCTCTCATTCTATACTGGGCTTGGACTAATTATCGTTGGAACTGGTTTCCTCAAGCCAAATATTAGCGTCATCGTTGGCGAACTTTATCCAAATGGAGGCGCCGCCCGAGATGCAGGATTTTCGATTTTCTATACAGGTATTAATATAGGAGCCTTGATAGGACCTCTACTTTGTTCATTCCTCGGAGAAAACTACAACTGGCACTGGGGTTTTTCTCTCGCTGGTATAGGGATGGTGTTTGGATTGCTTCAATTCAGATCTGGAATGTCACACCTTGGAAATGCTGGACTTCTACAAACAACTCTCTCCGATCAAGAATTGCATATAAAATCTCGCAATTTTTGGAGTGGCTCAATGTTACTCATAGGGTTGGTTGCGACCTTTTCATACATGGTTTCGAATGGCCTCATCCCCCTATCTTTAACCCAAATAGCAACGGCTCTTGGAACGGTTATCCTTGTGATTGTAGCACTTTATTTCGCGTATCTCCTGACCCTTGGAGGACACAACAAAGAAGAGAAAAAACGCCTTTTAGTTATTCTGTGGCTGTTCTTACTATCGGCCGTTTTCTGGTCAGGGTTTGAGCAGGCTGGATCATCCCTGAACTTGTTCGCTCAAAATCTTACTAATCGTAATATTTCTGGATGGCTGATGCCTGCTGGATTCCTTCAATCAATCAACTCCGCATTTATCATAATTTTCTCACCAATCTTTGCTTCTCTCTGGATTTGGCTGTCATCACGAAATGCTAACCCTTCCATTCCATTCAAATTCGGACTTGGCCTGCTGGGTCTTTCCTCTGGTTTCTTCGTCATAGCCTGGGGCGCAGTCAATGCCAGCCTGTCGCCGGTGTCACCAGCTTGGTTAGTTGTAATGTATTTCTTCTTTACGGTAGGCGAATTAGCACTATCACCAGTTGGGCTCTCCTCCATCACCAAACTCGCCCCTACTGGCAGAGTCGGGCAGATGATGGGGATCTGGTTTGTAGCTACGGCCTTAGGGAACCTCTTTGCTGGTCTCGTAGCCGGAAGCCTTGAAACCTTGCAGCCTTATGAATTATTTCGTACGGTCGCTATAACCACAGGAGCTTGTGGGATTTTAGCACTGCTGGTTAGCCACTCTGTGAATAAATTAGCCAGCAATATTAGATGAGCAAATTCAAATAGGACTGAAATGAACTTGGACACATCACTATCCAAATCTATAAATATAGTATGGGATAAATCTGAAACATGACTGGGAACGATACTTGTTTCTTTAGAGTAAAAGAATCTCAGCTTCTGAAAAATCATTCCTTAATTTGGACCCGGCGAACCCTGGTGAACATAAACTTCTGGTCATTCCCAATTATAATTTTCATAGCCGGAGTTTTAACGCCAACCTCCCTCTTGTCAGCGCAGGAACCGGTACCCGCTATGAGTGCTACAGTACTGGTGGGAGAGATAGATCTGGATGGCAGGCTGGATGAAATGGCGTGGCAACATGCTTCGCCTGGTTCTAATTATATCCAAGGCAAACCTTACGAGGGCAAGAAAGCTCTGGAAGAAACTGAAGTCCGAGTATTAATCGGAGAAAAATTTATTTACGTAGGAGCTCAGATGTATGAATCTGACCCTTCAGTCGTTGACAAAAATCTGATGCGAAGAGACACAGAAGGACAATATGATTTTATAAATGTAGCCTTTGATTCTAACTTCGATCGGCGCACTGGTTACTATTTTCGAGTATCAGCAGCCAATGTGCAATTTGATAAATATTTCTACAATGACTCTGAGCAGGATCAGGCATGGAATGCTGTTTGGGAATCCGCCGTGCATCACCATGACCGGGGCTGGTCAGTAGAAATGAAAATACCCTTGTCTCAAATCCGCTATGATTCGAGCGAGCCTAACCAAACATGGGGCTTCCAGTCTTCTCGACGACGGATGGTTGAAAATGAGTGGAGTTATTTTGCATTGCACTCTCAAAAACGAACCGGTTATGTTAGTCAGTTTGGGGTCTTAGAAAACGTGACAATCCCACAAACCTCTCGCAGGATTGAAACGAGACCATACATTTCAAATAGCCTACATAAAACTAAGCCCGAACAGGGCAATCCTTTTTTTGACGGTTCTGAAAACATCGAAAGAATTGGTGCCGACCTAAAGCTTGGGCTAGGCTCAGCTTTCACTGTCGATGCTACAATCAATCCAGATTTTGGACAAATCGAGGCAGACCCCGCCGAAATCAACCTTTCCGAATTTGAAACACGTTTTGATGAACGTCGTCCTTTTTTTGTGGAAGATGCACAGGTCTTTGATTTCCCATTATCGAGATCTCCTGGAGACAAACTATACTACTCTAGACGCATAGGTAGGGTGCCCCAAGGCAAACTTCCAGAGGATGCTGATTTCACCCGCATTCCACTCGACGCAACTATCGATGGAGCGATGAAATTGACTGGGAAAACTGATTCAGGCCTATCGATAGGTCTTCTAGCTGCTTCTGTCGGCGAGGAAACGGGTGACGCTTTCTATGCTAGCAAAAACCGTTTTGAAGAATTTCGAGCCGAACCTCAATCACAATTTGGTGCCCTCAAAATACAAAAAGATCTGAAAGGAGGGGCTTCCCAGGTCGGTGCTCTTGTTACAGTGGCAAACAGAAATCTATCCAAAGATGACACATTCGACTTTCTTCCCAAAGACGCTCTGACTGGAGGGTTACACTTCCAACACCAGTGGAATGATAGGGATTGGTCCATTGAAGGTTCTGTGGCGGCAAGCCAACTTAGGGGAGAAGAGCAATCGATCACACGCATTCAAACTTCCAGCAACCACTATTTTCAACGACCCGACGCCACTCGGATAGCTGTCGATTCTTCAGCCACATCAATCAGTGGCAGTCGCTGGCAGCTAGAATTGAACCGTCAAAACGGTGAGCACTTTACTGGGGGATTTTGGTTGGGAGAGCTGACTCCCGGCTTCGAAGTTAACGATCTGGGATACAGCCGTTCTCGAGAGAAGTTATCTGGTGGAACCCGATGGAATTATAAGGAGATTTTTCCGAGTTCGTGGTATAAATCTTATAACATTGGATTTTGGGCAGCCTCTAGCTGGAGCCACGAAGCTCTCGATCACTACAGTGCGTGGGAATCGTGGGAAGCAGCAAGAACTTCTGGAACCAGCAACCTCAGCTTTAAAACCACTTTTATTAATGAATGGAAAAGTGAAATGAATTTCACTTACAGTTCCGATCATCGAAATTTCGCACTTACTCGCGGTGGCCCTGTAATGGAAGATCCTGGGAGTTTTAACATTAAGGGAAACCTAAGTACCGATGCACGAAAAACCCTCTTTCTCAAAAGTGGGTTCAGTCGCCGATCTGGACGTAAAAATTCTGGCGATCAGTTAAAACTCTATGGGACTATTAGGATCCGTCCATCACCACAATTCGAAATGTCTATTGAACCTAGCATGACTTCGGAGACAATGGCTCAGCAATACGTCACAGCAACTTCAACCCTCCCGTATTCTGCAACTTACGGAAAACGCTATATCTTCGCCGACCTGGAAAGGCATACACTGGAGATGGCTACTCGAGTTAGTTGGATTTTTTCACCAAGAATCTCATTTCAGCTTTACGCACAGCCGTTCATGTCTTCCGCAGACTATACCCACTACAAACAACTCCACTCTCCACGAACGTATGACTTCACCTACTTTAAAGAAGGTGCTCCAATATCTTCCAGCACATCTACAACTTGCCAAAACGGTAGCCTTTGTCGAGAAGAATCAACAAATGGTTCAATAAGAAACCATCTCGATTTTAATGGCGACAATGTAGTGGATTACGTCTTCTCAGAACGCGACCTCAATCTGAATTCTCTGATAGGAAACGCTGTATTTCGGTGGGAATACAAACCTGGATCTACACTGTTCATTGTATGGCAACGGAAGAAAACTTCTTATCTAGCACTGGGAGATTTCGATTTCAATCGAAATTTTGAAGCGCTATTAGACTCTGCACCAGACGACCGTATCATAGTCAAACTGAACTACTGGATCGGAATATAAACCAATATGTCACGAGCATTCGTCAAAGAAGACTGCGACCCTCTTCCAGTAATCCAATACGATCTTCCAGATCCAAGATCAGAAACTTTTGCTGAAGCTGCAGCTTCAGCTTTGATACAGGGAGCTAATCTAGGTGAGACAAAAAGTGCTGAAATAGCCACTGGATATAGTTGGAGTGATCCTCGTCTAAATCACCATATCGACCACTTGCTCACTAGGGCACAGAAGGACTGAGATGACCGAACCATCCAACTAGCAAAAAGGTTTTAAAAAAAGCCACACCTAGACAAGGTTTCCCTTCCTTTATATATCTTTCGGCAACGCAATGCGCTTTCGGTCGTGTAGTATTAAGAGGACTGGCTAATACAACGACCCTGACCTTGGGGTGTCATATGAAATCTTATTCTAAATATTTCCTAGTTGTTCTCTGTTCCATGTTTTATGGATGCGAAGGCGAAACAGATCTTAAAGCACCTGTTTCCCTAGCGGGTGATGAAGAGTTGGCTAGCTACGGATTTGGACAGGAAATCGGCAACTCTTTACTACCTATGAAGGACTACGTTGAAATCGACAAACTCTTTCGTGGGATAGAGGATGCACTGGATGGGATAGAATCACCTGTACCTATGGCAGAACTAGCACAGGCAGGTCAGCGCTTTGTGCAGAAAGTTGAAGAAGAACAACGAACTGAAATGGAGGCTGTCGGTGTGGAAAATACACAAGAAGGAGAAGCTTTTCTTGAGACGAACGCCCTAGTTGAAGGAGTGACAGTTACTGATAGTGGCTTGCAATACCTAATCCTTGAAGAGGCCACTGGTCCAACTCCAGAAAGCACGAACCAAGTCAGGGTCCACTACCGCGGAACCTTGATCGATGGTACCGAATTCGACAGCTCTTATTCCAGGAATGAACCGGCAACGTTTGGAGTGCAGGGAGTGATTCCTGGTTTCGGCGAAGGCCTACAGTTAATGTCCGCAGGTAGCAAGTATCGGTTCTTCATACCCTCTGAACTCGCTTACGGTGCTAATGGTGCAGGTGGAATGATCGGCCCAAACGCCACTCTCATCTTTGAATTAGAGCTATTGGAAATACTTTAGGACTCGGATGAAAACTCGAACTGGGTAAGAAGTCAGGGGCATAAGGAAGCTACTCCTTCAATCAACCTTTTCACTTCTTCTTCAGTGGTGTAGCAAACACAGCCAGCTCTTACTAGCCCTTGTTGCCCTAGTCCAAGAGCCTCTGTTACCCCAGAGGCGTAGAAGTCTCCATGTGAAAGGAACAAGCCAAAATCGCTAGCTAGCCGCTCAACTACAGCGGAAGAATCCAGCCCCTTCACAGTAAATCCGAGCGTTGGCGTTCGGCGTTCATTAGGTCCGGGGCCATAGAGTTGAACTCCTCTTTGCTCTTCCAGACCGTGCCATAGAAATTCCAGAAGTCTATGGCTCCGAACAGTCAGAGTACCAAATGCTGCATCTAGTCGTTCACGGCGAGATCCATCAAATTTCGACATCCCTGCCAAAAATTCCACTGCCGCTGCTGCCCCTACTATACCTTCATGATTCAATGTTCCTGTCTCGAAAGACTCTGGCAAATAACCCTTCGTGCAAGGAAGCCGAGGTGGCAGTAGGGAGTCTCCAATATCCTTACGAATAAATAAAACCCCTACATGAGGTCCATAGAATTTGTAACTCGAACAAGCCAGAAAATCACAGCCAATCTCGGCCACATTCATCAATTGGTGGGAAGCCATATGTACAGCATCAACGAAAAAATAAGCTCCTGCGGCTCGGCACAATCGTGCTGCTTCTTCTAGGTCATTTACAGTCCCTAGAGCATTGGAAGCTCCTCCGATAGCTAGAAGTCGAGTCCGCTGATTAAATAATTTTCTTAGAGCGTCCCAATCCAATTTCCCATTTTCTGCAAGCATTGGCGCAGTATGGACCGTTATCCCACATTCCTCCTCCAAGCTGCGCCAAGGAGCTTGATTGGCCTGGTGATCCAACTGTGTAACTATGACTTCATCTCCAGGGCCCCACGATTTTCCTAAGGTTCGACTCAAGTGGAAAGTAAGAGTCGTCATATTGTTTCCAAAAACAATCTCTTCTTCTGAACAGCCTATAAAATCTGCGAATGTTACCCTCGCTTCCTTTAGGAGTTGATCAGTCTCTATGCTGGTGGGATACATCCAGTCTGTGTTTGCATTATGTCGCAATAGATAATCAGTGGAAGCCTTGACGACTGCAGTTGGGACTTGAGTTCCTCCTGGGCCATCGAAATACCCCACCAAATTGCCAGCATGACTCCTTTCCAGGGCCGGAAAACATCCCCGAATCTCCTCTACAGACGCTACGTTCATATTATGTCCTAGTAATCCTCAAATTTCTTAGTAGTAAAAATAGATATTCTAAACATGTTCAATTATTCTCCACAAGAGCATCAACTTCAATCTCAACCAAATACTCGTCACCGACCATTCCAGCCTGGATCAGTGTGTTTGCGGGCGCTATATCCCCGAAGCGTTTTCCATGCACTCTAGCAACTATCTCCCAGTCAGAAATGTCCCGAAGATAAATTCTAGTCCTAACAACGTCTTGCAAGCATCCACCTAGAGATATCAAAGCACCTTCAATTTTATCTATAACAAAGTGAGCCTGTGACTCAAGGTCGTTTCCCCCAACAATAAGGGAACCGTGAGTCGCCGTAGTACCTGAAACCCAAATCTGATCCCCAATCCTGATCGCCCTGGAATAACCGCCAACATCCTCCCAGGATGTACCCGAGGAGACTACAGTTCTTTTAGTGGAAAGTTGCTTCTTAATGTAAGGTGTCGGAGTATCTTCAAAATGATGGCTCAAATCTCCTGATGCAGTCAGAAATGGGGGAACTCGATATTCATTGCCACAATCGCCCGGAATCACCTTCAAAACATTTGAAGCTTCGGCTATATCGCACCTATCCTCTTCGGATAACTCGAAGCTGAATATTTTTGAATTCTCAACAATATGTTCTCTGTTTCCTATTCTCAGTCCGATAATGATACCAGCTACAGCTGGATCCTCCAGGATATATCTTCCGGCTACATTAGCCACTGAAACATCATACTTTAGTGCCACCTCATGTAAACGACATAAAACTCTTTGGAACACTCTCCATCCCCCGCTGACTTCAATAAATCGTTTGTATTTCATTTGCGACCATGTTCGCAATTGGCGTGCTTCAGGTTCGGCTACTCCCAACCATTTTTCAGAAAGAAAACCACCTGCCAGGGTACCATAAGCAAGCAATTTCACCTGATTCGATTGACAAAATTCAGTCATGTCCTGACTGGCTCTTTGATCGATCACCGAATAAGAGATTTGGTTCGAGACAACCTCGATACCACTCCGAACAGCCATTTTAAGATGTGCCGTGTCAAAATTTGTTAACCCGAGTTGCCCAATCAAACCTTCCTCTTTTAGTTCCTGCAACCAAAACAGACTCTCTAACCACACTGGGTCGGCATAGTTCCAGGCATGGAATTGCAAAAGGTCAATACAATCGACTCCTACCCTCTCTAAGGATCTCTGCACTGCCGCTCGGGTATCTTCACGGGTAACTGGGCCAGGTTGAGGTACCCATTTAGTCAAAAACTGGCTATTCAGTCCCGGAAACTCAAGGAGAAATTTTCCAGAAATCGCTTCTGCCGACCCATAGTGATCAGCCATATCGAAGGTGGTGAAACCAGATTCCACGTAAGAATGGATTATCTTGGTAGCTTCCTTGTTATCCAAATTTCCGAGACGTTCCATGTCAGCTATTTGCCAAAGACCAGTTAAAACTCGTGATATTTCTAATCCTGGACTCAAACTGATACGTTCTACAACATTTTTCATTGGTTATTCCAGCGGCAAGCGAGAAGTGACTTCAATGATATGTATTCCTCTATTCTCGAGGCGACGAACCTCAAACAAATAGATAAGGGTCGCCACTCCCATCACCAAGAGCCATACAAATGTAGAATGAAAATACCAGGCAATTAAATCGCTGTTTAGATCCTTCCAAACATGAACAGCCAAAAATAGTGTTAATAATGCTATTCCAAATAATGCCACGGTCTTGCGGACTGCCCAAGAACCCAAAACAGTAACTTGGTTGGCAAGCTCTCGATTCCGTTGTGGTAAAGCCAAAACTGCCCAACACATGAAAATAAAATTGACAAGCATAGAAGTGACGAGAATATCTATCCCTAAGAAGAAATCACTAGCCAAATGGCTGCCTACTATTCCGATTGAGGCCATACAACCACTAAGGATGATAGCTGTTCGAGGAGCTCTCGTATTTTTGTCCAAATGTGCTATTCTCGAGGGAATAATTCCATCTTTTGCCCAAGAAAACATCATCCTAGAAACAGATAGTAACATAGCTGGAAGATCGTTTAATAAAGAGATTGCCGCTCCTAGAATAATAGCTACTGTCACACCATTGGGAAGCAGGTAACCTAACAGCCCAGGTGCAGTAAGATCTTGAGATTGAGCTTTCTCAGCGATGTAATTCCAGGGTACTGCGTGATAAATAGCTGCTGTGAATAGCATGTCGAATATACCTACGATCGCTACAGCAATACCGATAGCCAATGGTAAATTCCTACCTGGATTTCGAGCTTCTCCACCTGCTTGAGCGATGGAATCAAAACCTATAAAACTAGTGAAAAGTATGGCAGATGCTGCTAAATAATCTGAGATTCCCAGTTTAGAAACTTCAGGTTCTGGGATTACATACCCTGACTCCTGGAGGACGGCTGAAGCAAAATCCTGGTGATCGAAAAGAAATCCTGAGACTATCACTACACTACCCAATCCAAACATTATTAGCATGAGTGGGATTAGCGTTTTTTCATAAATCCGAACTCCTTTCAAATTCAGAGCGACGAAGCTCCACAGTATTGCTAGCGAGAGAAAAAGTCTGACTGGTCCTGAATCAAGAGTACTACCCAATTCTAGCCATCCCATGACCAAGCATATGTCGCGAAAGAATGGAACTATCAGATACGAGATCACTCCAATTGCAATGGAGAGACCAAACCATTGAGAAAAGCTGGCCACAAAACCCAGATAGGGACTTAGGGCTCGACTGGCGTACACGTAACTGCCACCTGCTCTAGGCATAGCTGAACTGAGGATCGCATAGGAAAGAGCCGCTAGGCAGGCAGGAATGATTGAAAAAATGTAAGCCTCTATTACCGAGGATCCAATCCCTGGCACACTCCGTTGGATCATGATGGGTACCACGTTTATAGACGCTCCCATCATGGAGCAAACCCCCGTAGCTACCAAGCCGGTCAATCCAATCTCACGAAGCAAACTTGTCTTTCTATTCGGCCCGTCCATTTTAGTGACCTAAAATCCCTGCTTTATAATCAATTTTAGCTACCTAATTGAAGAGTGGTTTTAAAAAATAGTGAAAGCATAAATCCAGTAAACTCCTCATAAAATATCACTAATTGATAAGGCGACTCCTTCTCGTTTCACAAGAGCCATGACGATACCCCTTGTGGATTTTCTCTCACACCCCAATTTTTTCTGTCCGTTGAAAAGGTGAGCCAAGTCAGAATCGCTATGATAAAAATCATATAAAAAACGTACACAAAGAGGAAACCAGCATGAACCAATGTCGCCGAGATGCCTCAATTTTTCGAGTACTTCCTAAGGCCCTAACAGCTTTGGTCTTCTTCTTTGTCTCGTTCACTCCATCTGTGGCTCAATCGCAGACCAGCGAACAAGCGTGGGATGCCCAACAGATCCTAGACGACAAATCTTTTGTCAATCCTCCTAATAACATATCTGACGCTGTTTTAGCTCCCCGCTATCTGAATGTGACTTTGTCGGACGTCAGCGCAAACAAACTCTGGTTTCTTCACGAAATCAGTGATGGACCAGTCACTATGGATCGCTTCTCAAAAGATTTCGACGAATTGGGTGGGCAGTTCTTTGATTACTCCGCAAATCGGCACCGTAATCTGACCATCCGTTCCAACGTCGGCATTGACATCATCTCTGCCTCAGATGGATCCAAAACCTCATTACAAATACCCACTGGTTCTCGAGTTTCCAATGCTACTTTTTCGCCCGATGGAAGCAAGGTTGCTTTTTTTGTTCACAACCCTGATGGAACCCATATCTATATAGGTAATCCCGAAACCGGAGACACCAAAAAACTTACGAGTCCCCCTGTCCTAGCTAACTTCGTCACCACCTTCGAATGGACTGGGGATGGAAAAGAAATTGCAACCGTAGTTATTCCAGGTGGTCGATCAGCCAAACCATTGCCGAGCATGGTTCCAACTGGACCACAAGTGAAACAAACTCAAGATGGTGAGAACATGCTACGAACTTATGCAAGCCTTATGGCGACTCCCCACGACGAGGAATTGCTAGAGTGGCATGCTACAGGCCAACTGGTCACAATAAATGTTGAGAGCGGCGAGACAGACCAAATTGGTAGGCCAGCGATGATTTATGGCTTTGATTTTGCTCCCAATGGACAATACTCCAGAGTAGAGCTGCTACAGAAACCATTCAGCTACATTGTGCCCGTGAACAATTTCGGTCGTGTCGAACAACTTTGGAGCCGATCTGGTAACTTATTGGCTGATCTCGACAAAACTGAAATGAATACTGGATTAGGCGACCGAAGGCCGTCCGCTCCTGGAGTGGCAGGCAGTGGAGATGTGTTACAAAAACGACAGATTAGATGGGCAAAAGACACTAGCCTTCTAACTTTCTTACAACGTGAAGAACAGGGCGACGGAGATAAAAAAAGCAATGATCAGGTGCTACAATGGGCGCCCCCTTTCGAAGATTCAGATCTATCGGTCCTGTATCAAAGCGCTTCTTCTATATCCAGTCACAGTTTTTCCCAAGACTATGAAATGCTCTTTGTTACTGAAAGCAATCCAGAGACCGGAGATGACCAAAATCAGATAACGCAATACGCAATTGACTTGAGTGATGCTGGTAACAAATACCTCCTAGCTCAGTACAAATCGGATGATTTCTACTCTAATCCAGGGTCTCTACTGATGGCTAGTGGGAAAGTCCCTGTCGTCAACCGTCGAGGTTCTTCAGACGTAGGCAATGGTGTGGTACAAACTTCCATCGACGGACAAAGTGTCTTCTTCTACGGTCACGACTACAACGCTGATCCAATGCAAGAAGGACCTAAGAATTTCCTCGATAAAGTAGAGATCCTGACAGGGGAAAAAGAAAGGGTCTATGAGAGCAGCAACCAGGAACAGTACGAACGAATTGTTTCAGTCCTAGATATAGACCAGGAACAATTCGTAGTTTCGAGAGAAACTCCAACCGGAATTCCTCAATCATATCTCCTAGCGAACGGTAGACGTACACAACTAACTGCGAATATCGATTACACTCCAGATTTGACTAACGCCCCCAGGCGCAGATTTGTTGTAGAGCGTCCGGACGGATTCAATTTCATGGTCAACGTCCTATTGCCCTCAGATTACAATCCCGGAACCCGCCTGCCTGCCATGTTCTGGTTTTATCCCAGGGAATACGAAGATCAAGAGAGCTATGACGAAGCTGGAAGAACTTACAACAAGAACGCCTTTCCCAATTTTGGTACTAGATCGATTCAGTACATGACAAGAATGGGTTATGCCGTCGTCGAACCAGATACACCTATCGTCGGTAAACCTGGCCAAATGAATAACAACTATGAACATGATCTGCGTAATAATTTAGCAGCCGTAATAGACGAACTGGATGACCGTGAAATCATCGATCGAAAGCGATTGGGTTTAGGAGGGCACTCCTATGGTGCTTTCGGCACTGTCAACGCTATGGTACACACACCATTCTTCAAGGCAGGTATCGCTGGAGATGGTAATTATAATAGGACTTTTACACCTCTATCCTTCCAGAGTGAGAGACGGATTTTCTGGGACGCCAAAGAAGTGTATTTAGGGATGTCTCCGTTTGTCTACGCTAACAACCTCACTGGCGCACTACTCATGTACCATGGAATGCATGACCAAAATGTAGGCACGGCACCTGACCATTCACCCAAACTTTTCCATGCCTTAAATGGGTTGGGCAAGAAAGCTGCCATGTACCTCTACCCATTCGAAGACCACGGGCCAGCGACTAAGGAAACACTCCTCGACTTATGGGGTCGCTGGACCGCATGGCTGGATGTACATCTGAAAGGACCAGAGAATGAACAGAGGAGAATTACCAGCGAAGATTTCTAACCAAAGGAAAAATCTTCGCTTTATTATCATTTCTTAATGACTACATATAAAAGGATCAAAACTATGTTTAGTACCACTAGGAATCATGGAGTCCGGCTAGGCATTGCACTAATCTTTTCTAGTACATTTTTCAGTCTAACAATTGAAGGTCAAGAAACAGCCCGCAATACAACCGTCAATCAGACTGACAACAACATTCTCAAATCATTTTCCTGGAGAGGTATCGGACCTATCGGCCAGGGTGGCAGAGTGGATGACATAGCTGTATCAAAGGACGATCCACATGTATTTTTTGTCGGTTTTGCCACTGGAGGTCTTTGGAAAACCACGAATAATGGAATCACCTTTAAGGCTGTCTTTGACACTCATCCCACAGCGTCTGTTGGTGCTATAGCCATTAGTGAATCGGACGCAAACATCGTCTGGGTAGGAACGGGTGAATCCAATAATCGCCAAAGTTCCTCTTTTGGAGCAGGTGTTTATCTCTCGACAGACGGTGGTGACACATTCGAGTTGGTTGGGCTAGAGGAAACTCAATCAATCAGTAGGATCGTGACGCACCCAAGTGACCCTAACGTAGCCTGGGTAGCTGCCAACGGCCATCTGTTTGGTCCAAACGCAGAAAGGGGTGTATACAAAACTTCAAACAAAGGAAATTCTTGGGAAAAAGTACTCTACGTTGATGAAAATACTGGTGCTACTGACCTCATTATTGACTCATCGAATCCTGACGTACTATTTGCTGCTACCTACCAACGCAGGAGAACAGCTTGTTGTTTTGTTGGAGGAGGCCCTGGAAGCGGAATTTGGCATTCGTCTGATGGAGGAGAACGCTGGTCGAGGGTCGAGGGAAATGGGTTACCCAATGGGACGATGGGACGAATTGCCCTGACGAATACCCAGGCAAATCCTGACATTATTTATGCTCAAATCGAAGTAGCTCCAGACAAAGAAAATGCTTTATCCACAGAGGAAATAGCTGAACAGGAGCGTCTAGCGCAATCAGACTCTCTCCCCGACGATCCGCAATACAACGGTATCTGGAGATCAACTGACAAAGGAAGCACTTGGGAGTTCAGAAGTAACGAAAACGGAAGACCTATGTATTTCAGCCAGATACGAGTCGACCCGATGGACCCTGACTTGGTCTACACAGTTGACCAACGGGTCCACAAATCAACTGATGGAGGGCAAACCTTCAAGACATTGGAAGGTTACGGACACGTTGATCAACATGCGTTTTGGATCAATCCAGAAAACAGCAATCATATCATGATCGGAAACGACGGCTCATTAGATGTTAGTTATGATCAAGGAGAGAATTGGGAATCCTTCCGAAACTGGGAAGTTGGACAGCCATACCACGCTTCCGTCGACATGCGTCGACCCTATTATGTGTGTACAGGACTTCAAGATAACGGCTCCTGGTGTGGTCCCAGTTCAGTCAGGGGTGACCAGATATTGTCCGAAGATTGGTATCGTGTAGGAGGTGGAGACGGGTTCTATACGGCAGTAGATCATACCGATCATCGACAGATATTCAGTGAGTCTCAAAATGGAAATATCCGTAGAGTGAATCTAGAAACTGGAGAACAGTCGAATATCCGACCCCAACCACCTAGGAATGATCGGGATTCCAATATCAGCCCTGCACCATCTCAAGATCTAGAAATACGGTGGAACTGGAATACTCCGTTTATCCTGTCGCCACACAACCAAAGAGTGATCTTTGCTGGATCTAATCGACTCTTCAGATCGTTAGATCAAGGTGAAACATGGACGATGAGCCCTGATCTCACCAAGAGTGTAACAAAAGACGAGGTGGAGATAATGGGTCAATATAACTCTCTTCCGCGTTGTAGACCTTGGGTTCGGGGAGAGGAATGTATCATTTCTCGAAATGATGGTGTTAACCAGTATAGCACTATCGTTTCCATCACTGAATCAACCCTTTTGCCAGGCCTTCTCTGGGTAGGCACAGACGATGGAAACATACAAATGAGTAGGGACGGAGGTTCCACCTGGACTGAAGTAGGAAGAAACATGCCTGGATCTACTCAGAATTACTATGTCTCCAGGGTAGAGGCATCTCATGCAGATCCAGCTACGGCCTATGCCTCCCTAGATGGTCACCGAAGTGATGATCTGAGGCCCTACATCTACGTGACTCATGATTTTGGAGAAACTTGGACATCTATAAGCTCCGACCTACCTCAGTTCGGAAATGTTCGTACAATACGCGAGGACCCAAAGAATCATGACCTCCTGTACGCAGGTACCGAATTTGGCTTCTATATCTCGCTAAATGGAGGTGGTAGCTGGCATCAATTCATGAACAATCTCGGTACAACCCGCATAGATGATGTGCTAGTGCACCCTAGGGACAACGACCTTGTGCTCGCAACGCACGGTCGTAGTATCCAAATAATCGATGACATTACCCCTTTACAGAATTTGACTAGTCAAATTCTAGAAATGGACGCCCATCTCTTCCAGCCTCGAGAAGCAGTACTTTGGAAACAGGATCGAAGATTTTCTAGATCAGTCACAGGTGCCAAGATCTGGCAGGGGAAGAACGCCCCTGCCGGAACCAATATCAGTTACTATCTGAAGGATGATGTGGATGAGACAGTATCTATTACAGTGACAGATCTAAGGACCGGTGAGATTTTTAGAGAGTTAGCGGGTCCCACAATGAAAGGATTGAATCGAGTTGTCTGGGATCTGAGAGGCAATGATCCACCGATGGAAGAAGGAAATCGTGGGGGCTTCTTCGGCGGCAACCAAGCCCCAATAGCACAACCTGGAACCTACAGAGTCACACTGGAAGTTAGCGGCAATAGCTTTTCACAACTGGTGAATGTACTCGAAGATATATGGATAAATGAGAAATAAAACGATCCGTAGAAACAACCTGACTTCCTTTGGGGAGCTGTGGCTGGTCATTTGGTTGACAACGATTGTAATGGCATGCGAACCAGAGCCTAGGCCCATCGATGTCGTTGATATAACTATTGCCAGTATACAGGAGAGCATCCTCTCGGGAGAAACAACTTGTCGAATAGTTGTACAAACCTATTTAAACCGCATTAGTAATTACGATGAATCAACCATCAACGCGATCACCGTTACCAACCCAAATGCACTTTCAAGAGCAGATGAAATCGATATTCTAGTTCAGCACGGTGAAGAATTAGGCCCTCTCTTCTGTGCTCCCTTATTAATCAAGGACAATTTCGACACTCACGATTTACCTACTACCGGAGGTTCCATTGCATTGTTAAATAGCTATCCTCCTGATGATGCGTTTATGGTACAGAAGATTCGTGAAGCCCATGGGATTGTTCTTGCAAAAACAAACATGGCAGAATGGGCTTTTAGCGCCAAGCAAACTGTCAGTTCATCCTACGACACCACCGCAAACGCATATGATCTAGATAGAGTTCCAGCTGGATCCAGCGGTGGAACAGCATCAGGGGTAGCAGCCAGTCTCGGAGTTGCTGGCCTTGGAAGTGACACAGGAAATTCCATTCGGGGACCGTCATCTCATTTGGCCCTGGTAGGTATACGATCAACAATCGGACTAACTAGTCGAGACGGTGTCATCCCTCTTTCTTTCGATCGAGATATTGCTGGGCCAATGGCCACCTCTGTGGAAGACGCAGCAAGAATTTTTAACGTAGTTTCAGGATACGATCCTGCCGATCCTTACACGGAAGCTGGGCGTGGCCGAAAGGAATCGGACTACACTAGTTTTCTCGAGATTGACGGACTCCAAGGAGCTAGGATAGCAATAATACCCAGCATGGTCTATGCAGAAGACGCTGATAGTGCTGTCGTGAGATTATTCGAAAAAGCAGTCTCCGATTTGAGAACACTCGGAGCAGAAGTCATAGACTCCTTACCCTTTGATCTACAGAAGCAACTAGACCGTGAAAACATGTCCTGCCGTCGTTTTCGTTACGACATGCATCAGTATTTATCCTCATTAGGTGAGGATGCACCTATCCAAGACGTCCTAGAAGTTCTAGATAGTGGAAAGTACTCCTCTTACACTCAGAGTTCCTTGCGGAGCTACGAGAATCGACCGAAAGACATACACCCTTCTAAGGACGTGCCTGCCTGCCCTGACTACCTTGAGAACGAGAGTCGCCAAGCATATTTATCTGACCTAGTACATGCTATGGACGTTGCACAAGTCAATGCTGTGATCTATCCAACATGGAGAAACCCACCGGCTCATCTAGACAAAGGCAATGAAGAATACAAAGGTGACAACAGTCAATTGGTGGCTCCTGCAACAGGCATGCCCGCTATTACAGTCCCTATGGGTTTTACCTACGGCAACCTTCCCGCTGGGCTCCAAATGGCCGCTCGTCCATATGACGAAGGACTTCTATTTAAATATGCGTACGCATACGAACAAGAGACCCAGCACCGCAAACCACCAGAAGGATTCCCACCTCTCTAGACTCGTGACTCTTTGAACCAAGATGTTCCCTGACTTTAATATTGGAGAAAAATACTGACATGCCGATCAGAAGGAATTCCATACTAATAATGACAGCGATACTTGCCTCACAAAACCTATTCTCCATGCCCATGATATTGGCTCAACAAGTGGTGCCAACCAAGGAAAATTACAGCACGTTAATGAGAGAAATCGATTTTACTATTGGAGATGCTGAGCTACACATCGATCAGAAATACTGGGGAGACCTAGGAACTGATACTGATGCCCTCAAGATCCTTATGGAGCAGATCCTAGAATTCTGGAATGAACAAAATAGCACTGTAGGGATCGAACACGCATCGCAAGCACTCAAAACTATCAGCTTGCTATCGCAGGCCAGCGGACAAGGACGTGAGTCTGAAGCCAGACAAGCCGTACAACGACTCAAGCAACACTTAACAGCCATTAAAGACTTGGACCAAAACCACCAGATAGTAACCATTAGGTCGACCTTGCCGCTTTATGGTTAGACCCCGCCAAAGAGGGGCTTGCAGCAAATGACTACCTGGAAATTCGTACTGATTTCAATGTTATTCCTGCAAAATGGGTGTGACTCGTCTCGGGCTCTATGGGCTCCATCTCAAACACATCTACAACAACAATCTCCCGATTCTTTCTCTGTAGTCTTTGAGACAAGTGCAGGAGATTTTCAGATGATGCTATACAGAAGCTGGTCTCCACTCGCTGTCGACAGGATACATTACCTTTCTCGTTATTCCTTTTTTTCAGGGTCACGATTTTTCCGA
>Ga0209403_10001495_pt1 | contig 30300 bp, 22 predicted proteins | sample ArcticOcean_MG_C_8_FD_187440 | JGI IMG/M metagenome (GOLD analysis project Ga0209403, IMG submission 187440) | Marine microbial communities from western Arctic Ocean - ArcticOcean_MG_CB11_86 (SPAdes) (version 2) | ecosystem: Environmental > Aquatic > Marine > Oceanic | place: Arctic Ocean...
CCGCCACCTTCTCCGGCTAACAAAAGGGTCGTGTTCTTTGAGACGGATGTGACCACCTCTCCTCCTTGTTGCCGGATTAGATTTTGGATTTCAGATCGTTTCCAGCGTGTCAAAGTGCCGGTTATTGCAATTTTATGACCTTCGAGAGTGTTTCCAAACACTATTTGATTTTCTTCTACGTTTAGGTTCAGACTTATCAGTTTATCCATGAGTATTTGATTGTCTAATTCGTGAACCCATTCGTAAATGCTTTTTGCAACAATTTCGCCGATACCAGTTATGGAGAGAATATCTCCATAATCGGCTGATCGGAGATTTCCCAGAGTTCTAAATCGTTCAGCAACTAATCTGGCCGTAGTTTCACCAAGGTGCCTAATACCCAGTCCAATAAAGAGTCGGTGAAGCGGCAATGTTTTGCTCTCTGTGAGACCATTATTTAACGTTTCGAACCATTTTTCTCGAATTCCTGGGAATTTATCTAATTGATCAATTCGCCTAAGGTACCGCGCGAGCTTATCGCCGTCTTTTTTACCATGCTTTCGGGCGATTAACCTTAGTCGATCGAGCCTGTCTTTGAAATCAAGTATTTGAGTCTTTTTATCTTGCATAAGGTAGATGTCTGCTAGAGATTGAATGCAACCATTTCGCACTAGCAGTGATGCACGCTCTTCGCCAAACCCCTCAATATTTAATGCTTGCCTTGATACATAATGCTCGACTTGTCTTGCAAGCCGGCTTTGGCAATTTGTATTGGAACAATAGTGAGCAGCCTCCACCTCTTTTTTTATAGTTGGGGCCTTACAGTCTGGGCAGACCAAAGGCATTTCAAATTCGAAACAGTTTTCTGTTCTTTGAGATAAAACAGGCCCTAACACTTGGGGGATAACCTCCCCAGCCCGCTGTACGATGACGTGATCTCCTATCCGGAGGTCTAGATCTTTTATGTGGTCCAGATTATGGAGCGTTGCCACGGATATATTTGCGCCTCCTACGAATACTGGTGTGAGTTCGGCATATGGAGTTAAAACACCTGTTCGCCCGACTGAAAGCTTTATGTCCCGTAACTTTGTAACAGCTTGCTCAGCGGCGAATTTCCACGCGGTTGCCCAGCGTGGTTCGCGACCGACTATCCCTAGGCTGTTTTGTGACGCGAGGCTATTTATTTTGATCACAACTCCGTCGATGTCATAATTTAGTGAGGGTCGTTGATCTTCGAGATCTTTACAGTAGTCAACAATTTCGTTTACATCTGTGGCCGTCTTTAGTAAAGGATTTGTAGGAAATCCTATGGACGTTAGCCATTCTATTGTCTCTTTATGAGAGTGAAACAAGTCATTGCTCTCCGTCCAGCCCAGTTGATATATGAAGACATTGAGGTTTCGTCCCGCAGTAATCTTAGGATCCAAGTTGCGAAGCGATCCGGCAGCAGTGTTACGGAGATTTACATAAAGTGGGGAGTTTTCTTGTGCCCGCTGGTCGTTTAGGTTTTTGAATTCTGTCTTGCTGATATATACCTCACCCCGAACTTCAAAGCGGTCAGGTATTGTCTGAACACCGGAGCGTTCTACCGTTAGGGGCAGACCTCTAATAGTTCGTAAATTATTTGTGATATCTTCACCTTCTTGCCCATTTCCTCGCGTAGCGCCACGGACAAATTTCCCGTGTTCATAGACCAGCGAGACAGCCAACCCGTCTATTTTTGGCTCAAGTATAAAATCCATCTCTAATTCCGGATATTGCCTCACTGCTTTATCAAGCCACAGTTGTAACTCATCTGGGGCGAATACATTTGATAGTGAGAGCAACGGCTCAGGATGTGACACGGTACTAAATGAAGTAGCGATATTTACTGATATTCGCTGTGTAGGTGAGTCCTGAACGATAAATTGTGGAAAATCAAGCTCCAGTTTTCGTAATCGTTGCATCAACTCGTCGTACTGGGAATCGCCAACCTCAGGTAGATTGACCACATAATATCGATGGTCATGGTATCGAATACTGACGCGGAGATCATTTATTTCCTGCTCGATCTGAGTTTCGTTGAGCTGCTCATGCATAGCTAATAGGATAAGCGAGAGTGTTGAGTCACGTCTGCTAGTTGTTACTTGCGAGCTCTCTTGAATGTTTGGTTGTAAACTTAGCGTAGTACACTATTTTTTTTCGATGAGGCCTATTTGAGATATGAAAGACGTTGTAATAATTGATTATGGGGCAGGTAATCTGCTTAGCGTCGAGCGCGCCGTGAAGGCAGCCGGTGCGACGCCGATCATAACCTCAGACCCAGTAGTAGTTGCAAATGCCAAGGGCTTAGTTGTTCCAGGTGTTGGAGCTGCCGCAGACACTATGAGAAATTTACGTGATCGTGGTTTGGATCGGGTTATTTTAGAGTTTATAGAATCTGATCGCCCATTTCTTGGAGTGTGTATGGGAATGCAGGCACTGTTTGAGCTATCTCGTGAAGGCGGAAAGCATGAATGTCTTGGAGTACTTCGAGGCGAGATAGTGCGTTTCCCGCAAGAAGCAGTTGTTCCCCACATGGGCTGGAATGTCATAAATGCGGTATCTGAACATCCGATTATGGCAGGGATCGAGACTGGGTTTTATTTTTATTTTGTTCACTCTTATTTTGCAAAACCGACAGAATCTGACTGTGTGATCGCAGAGGCAACATATGCTGGGATAAATTTTCCTGCGGTCGTGGGGGCGGGAAACTTAATGGCTACACAATTTCACCCGGAGAAAAGCGGGCCTGCGGGGCTCCGTCTTTATCAAAATTTTATTAAACTATTGGACTAGATACATCGCGTACTGACTTCTAGATTTATCGAGCAGCAAGGAGAAAATTATGGATATAATGCCCGCGGTTGATATTCGAGGTGGTAACGCGGTACGACTTGTTCAAGGAGATTATGATAAAGAAACTATTTTTGGTTCCCCAAAAGATTTTGCTAAAGAGTGGGTGAAACAAGGGGCAAATCATTTGCATTTAGTTGACCTTGACGGGGCAAAAGTCGGATATCCAGTCAATCTTGAGTTAGTCCAAGATATTGTTAATCAGTGCGACGCCAAAGTTCAATTGGGTGGCGGATTGCGATCTTTGGAGTCGATTCAGTCAGTTGTTGATATAGGGATCAGCCGATTTATAGTTGGTACATCTGCGATTTCCGATCGAGAACTGCTAGCACTACTTGCCAAGGAGTATGCGGCAGAACTCATTGTTTCGGTTGATATCAGGGGAGAATTTGTATCTGTCTCAGGTTGGTTGGAGGATACTGCAATTAGGGCAGTGGATTTTTTTAAGGAGCTAGAAAAAATTGGTGTTCGGCGAATTATATATACTGATATCGAAAGAGATGGAGTTGCCATTGGCCCAAATCTTGAGATGTGTCAGTATATTACTAATCAAACAAAGCTTTCGCTTATAGTCGCAGGGGGAATTTCTGATGTTAGTGACATTGCCGAATTGAAGTTAATCGGAGCTGAGGGCGTCATCATAGGCAGAGCCCTATACACCGGTGATGTGGATTTATCAGAGGCACTTGAGGTGGCTCAGGGATGAATAATTAGATGCTGACTCGGCGAATTATTCCTTGTTTTGATGTTGATAATGGCAGAGTCGTAAAAGGCGTGTCGTTCGTAAACCTACGTGATGCTGGAGATCCTGTCGAACTTGCTTCGCAGTATGAGCGAGACGGAGCTGACGAGTTAGTTTTTTTAGACATAACCGCGTCTTCAGACGATAGAACTAGCACCTTCGATCTGATTCAAAGAACTGCTGAGCAGATATTCATTCCCTTAACGGTTGGTGGAGGAGTTCGCTCTCCCGAAGATGTGAGAAGAATGCTGGAGTCCGGTGCAGACAAAGTTTCCCTAAATACGGCGGCTGTAGAGAACCCTGACTTGATTGAGCAATCAGCAAAGGGATTTGGATCTCAGTGTACGGTAGTGGCATTAGATGCAAAATCAATTGGAAATAATCAATGGGAAATCTTCACACATGGCGGTCGTACTAAAACTGGCATCGATGCAATCTCATGGGCAAGTGAGGTCACTGAGCGCGGCGCGGGCGAACTTTTAGTGACATCTATGGATAGTGATGGGCATAAAGATGGTTATGATATTCCTCTACTTAGGGCTATTAGAGACAAGGTGCAGGTCCCTATAATTGCATCGGGCGGAGCAGGTGGCCCAGAGCACTTACTGGAGGCATTAACTTTGGGGAAAGCTGACGCAGTACTTGCTGCATCAATTTTTCACTTTGGTGAACACTCGATTAAATCAGTGAAGGAATATCTGAGTAGTCACGGAATAGCTATACGACCTGTTAATTAACGGTTGTAATGACTGTATATGTGTGAGAAGGAGAAATGACATGACTAGTTTTGATCCTAGTGAGTTGACCTATGATGAGAGGGGACTAATTCCGGCTATTTTGCAACTCAAAGATAGTGGGACGGTGATTATGCTCGGATATATGAATGAAGCTACGATGAAGAAAACTATTGAGATCGGGCAGGCGGTATTTTGGTCTAGATCTCGACAAGAAGTCTGGCATAAAGGCGCAACCTCTGGCGATTTTGCTAATGTGCATTCGATTACAACCGATTGCGACCGCGATGTAGTTATCCTGAAAGTTTCGCTAGTCGAAGATGGTATTTGTCACACAGGCGCTTCGTCTTGTTTTATCAGTGAATCCGGTCAAGATCAGGTCGTCGAGTTAAAGATTTAATTAACCGATAATAATTGGCATTTTGAGATACTAGCTGGGTAAGTTGATTTATAGATTTTATAACATCTAAAATCTTCATGAAACTCCTGTGCCAAGGTCCATCTACCCGCTACACTGCCCGTGTACCGAGAGGAGAGGTGTTATGGAAGATACTAATTTTGAGAACCTGATTTACGAGGTCCGTGATGGCAAGGCTTATGTCACTCTTAATCGCCCTGAAAAATTAAATGCATTGTCCAGAGAACTGCAACAGGATATTCATGATGCGATGTGGGCCGCAGACAACGATAAAAGAGTTCACTGTGTAGTTCTTAGTGGAAATGGGCGCGCGTTTTGTGCCGGATATGACCTCACAGCTCCTAAAATAGACCCCGGTGAGTTTGGTCGCTCCAGTGGTTCTAGCGGTGGCATCGATGATGATACGTGGGGTATGGAGCTACAGCAGAGACTCCGTATGGCGATCTTTGATATGCATAAACCAGTTATAGGTAAAGTACACGGCTATTGCATCGCAGGTGGAACAGACCTTGTGTTGTTGGCTGACATTATTATCGCCGCAGATGACGCAATAATCGGCTTTCCACCTGTTCGTGCAATGGGAGTTCCGCCAGCTCACATGTGGCTCTATCACGTAGGACCTCAATGGGCGAAGCGGATGTTGCTGACGGGCGATAGTATTTCTGGCGCAGATGCTGCTGAAATAGGACTCGTACTCCAGGCTGTCCCATATGACCAATTAGATGAAGCAGTGGAGTATTTAGCGGATCGGATGGCGATGATTGACTCGGACTTATTATCGGCCTCTAAAAGAACCGTCAATTTAGGACTGGAGCTAATGGGAGCCCGCACCATGCAACGACTTTCTAGTGAAATGGATGCTCGTGCACATCTTGCTACCGCTGTGAGTGATTATGGTGAAATTGCGAAAGGGCAAGGCTTAAAAGCAGCATTAGAATGGCGAGATACTAAGTTTGGTGATGGGCGTGCCACGCCAGCTTATCAGAATCGCCGAGCAACCCAAGAAGAACGAAATACCGACGTTTAATAGTTTGTTTAAAGTGAAGGGATATGAGAGTGACAAACGAATTTTCTGACGGAGTAAAGGATTATATTGATCGTTCGCTCAAGCATCTCTGGATTCATACGACTCAACAGGATGAATTGAATCAAGATGACGCGCTGCTTGTGATTAAATCTGGTGAGGGGATATATCTTACAGATTCTAAGGATCGACAATATATTGATCTAATGTCTGGTTTGTGGGTGGTTGCTGTTGGGCATGGGCGAAGAAAGCTTGCAGATGTAGCTTCTGAACAAATGTCAAAGATGTCGTTTGCTAATCCATTTTCTTACGCGACTGAGCCGGCAATTGACTTGGCTACAAGACTAGCTGAAATTACCCCCGATGGGATCGAACGTGCTTTTTTTGTCAATTCCGGCTCTGAGGCAGTTGAAGCAGCGCTCCGGATGGCGAAGCAATGGCATCATAACCGTGGCGAAGGTAAAAAGTACAAAGTACTTTCCCGTATAGGTTCCTATCATGGCACAACATATGCAGCAATGTCAGTGAATCATTCTTCATATATGAATAAAGCGCCGTTTGAACCAATGATGCCTGGTGCTATCAAAGTACCTAGCGTATTAGATGCGAGTTTCATTGAACAAGTAATTAAGGATGAAAAACCCGAGACAATTGCGGCATTCATAGCGGAGCCTATTTCAACAGCAAATGGATCTCACGTACCTGATCCGTCTTATTGGCAGCGCTTACGAGAATTATGCGACGAACACAATATTGTGTTAATAGCTGATGAGGTTATCAATGGATTTGGTCGCACAGGGAAATGGTTTGCGATGGAACATTTCGGAGTTAGTCCTGACATTATGACTGTCGCCAAACAGCTCTCTTCTGGCTATGCGCCGATCGCTGCGGCATTGGCCAGCGAGAAGATTTCTGAAGGTTTCAGGGGCGATGCTTCTAAGGCCTTAGTCGGCGGAAGCACATGGGGCGCTCATCCTGTTTCTTGTGCTGTGGCATTAGCGAACCTGGATATTATCGCAGACGAGGGTCTGGTTGAAAATTCTGAACGCACAGGTGCTTATATTGCATCACAACTTGAAGAACTGCAGAAACGGCACTCCACGATAGTCTCGGATACACGTGGAATCGGACTTATGCAAATTGTTGATCTGAAGCGTAATGTAGAGGCTGGAGAAGAATTCGGACTCGATGATGAAATAGGTAAAGTTGTTAGCCAGGCAATGCGAGATAATGGCCTCCTCGCTCGAGGCGGAGCAAGTATCCAAATTGCCCCCCCACTAGTAACTAACCGAGAGGAAGCTGACGAAATAGTTGATTCTCTAGATCAGGTGCTGGATACCGTTGAATCAACATACGGAATTGGCTAGCGCGCTCTCAGGTAGAGATTACGATGGCATGGAGATAATCAATGAATATATTAGTCATTTTAGGCCTTACGATGCCTTCTATATCGGATACTGAGGTTAAGAATATAGAAGTTGCCGCAGGTCCAAATGGAGTCGTTACCGTAGCCTCCAGTATCGGGGAAGCGATGGAGTTGGCGCAAGATTCTGAAGTTATTCTGGGCCATGTGCCTCTGCCACTGTTAGAGAGGGCGCCCAAATTGAAGTGGGTACACTCAGCTTCTTCTGGGGTTGATATATATGGGTATTCGGAATTTCGGGATAGTGAGATAGTTTTAACGGGAGAGAAAGGTCTTGTGGGTGGTCATTTGGCTGACCACGGATTCGCACTTCTACTGACCATGACTAGAAATCTACAGCGGGCTATTAAATTGGGTTCTGAAGGCTGGGATAGACGAGCTGAGTTGCGAGCCGAGGAAATTGAACTAGATGGCCTAACTTTGGGAATTTTGGGATTTGGTGGGACAGGTCAGGCAATGGCAAGACGAGGCCGCGCCTTTGGTATGAGCTGTCTGGCGGTTGATAACAATAAGATCGAGGGCAATGATGATGTAGTAGAAGTTTGGGGCCTAGATTCGATTCCCAAACTGCTTAGCCTTTCTGATGTTGTTGCGATTTGCTTACCTCTCACATCTCAGACCCAAGGATTTTTTAGCGACGAGGTGTTTAGCCAAATGCGTAAGGGTTCTTTTTTGATCAACGTCACTCGGGGAGAGATAGTTGACGACAAGGCCTTACAGCGTGCTCTAGACTCTGGGCAGATTCAGGGAGCGGGTTTAGATGTTCACACAATTGAACCGATGCCAGCTAATCATCCTTTTTGGAATTATGAGAATGTAGTTATGACTCCACATACAGCGGGAGCTTCACAACTAAGATCTGGCCGCAATATTGATCGATTTGTTCAGAATATAGCGCGATGGCGAGCAAATGAAGAACTTCTAGGCGTATACGATAAGCAAGCTGGTTACTGATTGTTCTTGGCTCACTTAGTGAGTGAATCGGGCTTTATTTTAAGCGCGCATTCCCCGTCCCTTTGGCCCTAGTGTGCTGCTACGAAGCACTCGATATGCGTCTTGTACCCATTCTGCCAGTAGTGGTCTTGTGTCACGTGGGTCAACAATATCTTCAATATTGAAGGATTCAGCAGTGCGAAACGGGGATCTTAAAAGATTGAGTTTGTCCTCGATTTCCTGTCTGTAGGATTCAGGATCATCGGCGGCTTCAATATCCCGTCGATAAGCGGCCATTACACCACCCTCAATTGGAAGCGACCCCCAATCTCCTGAAGGCCATGCGATCCTGTATGGCCATCTCGAATTTGAATGATTTTGATGGCCAGCTCCTGCCACGCCATAAGCCCTCCGTAAAACCACCGTGGCCCAAGGGACGCTGCATTGATAGATGGCCTGTAGCGCGCGGACACCTGCCTTGATCACGCCGGCCTTTTCAGCCTCGACACCAATCATGAAGCCTGGCTGATCTACAAGGTTTATTATTGGGAGATTGAATGTATCCGCAAGGTCAATAAACTTAAGCATTTTTTCTGAGCCTGGAGTGTCAAGAGACCCGCCGACAGCCATCGGATCGTTGGCAATAATGGCGACTGGGAATCCATCAATTCTGCCGAGGCAAGTAACAACCGATCGTCCAAAGAATTTACCAATTTCAAAGAAAGAATCATGGTCGATTATGTGCTTAATTAGCTTTCGAATGATATGAGGCTGTCGGCGTTCACGAGGAATTATTGACAATAATTCCTCGTCACGCCTAGTCGGTGAATCATCAGTACTTTCATGAGGTGGAAGTTCCCAACTACTCGAAGGGAGGTAGGATAAAAAAACTCTTATTTGTTCGAACGCATCGAGTTCGTCAGTGGCTTCGTTATCACAGACTCCGGATCCGTGGGCATGGATTTCTGCACCACCTAAGTCCTCTTTGTTCACCCACATACCGAGGCCGCGCTCAACTACAGGTGGCCCTGCAGTAAAAACTTGTCCGGTGCCTTTAACAATGACTGAGAAATGCGAAACCGCAACTCGAGCAGCGCCTATGCCCGCGACCGAACCCATTGCAGCCGCAACCACTGGAACTTGCTCCATGGCGTCATTAGCAGTTTCCCAGAAGCCCGGTCCGCCGGGGAGGTATGTGCGTCCGATATCTTCTATAGTCTTAACTGATCCACCACCGCCAGTTCCATCAACAAGTCGGACGATGGGAATTCTAAGCTCAAGTGCCATACGCTCCTGATGAGTTTTTTTATCACCTACCGCACCATCAGCGGCTCCACCACGCACTGTAAAATCATCCCCACCGATACTCACACGTCGGCCATCTATTTTTCCTAGACCCATCACATAATTGGATGGACGAAAATTAATGAGTTCATTATCTTCGTATGTTGCTTTTCCAGCTAGAACACCCCGTTCTTGAAAAGAATTTTCGTCGACTAAAGTCACTATTCTGTCACGAACAGTAAGCTTCCCATTATCGAGATGTTTCTGGACTCGTTCTTCACCACCAAGTTTGTAGGCAAGCTTTTTCCGCTCATTTAACTCGTCAATTTCAGGCTGCCATACCATGGTAGGAACTCCTTTGGTTAGTGTTCGATTTGTCGCCCAAGATGGCTCAATCTAATTTTATAAGAGTCGTACCCTCGTCGACATATTGGCCTTGTTCAACTGCTATTTCAGATACAGTTCCAGCGGCTGGAGCCAGAATGGGTGTGAGCATTTTCATGGACTCCAAGATTACAACTTCCTGATCCTCAGTAACCGAATCACCTAGACTCACTTTGACTTCTGAAACCACTCCAGGCCATTCGGCTTTAACTTCAGTCATTATTATTCCCTTCATATTGATTATTTTCCGAAGTATACCTAAACATTGGGACATAGGTGAAGCAATTGACTAAAATTCTAGTAAGATCGCTTTTAAAGTGGACGAAGTAAGTTGTAAATTAGATGGGATGCTTTGTATGCGAATTTTAGAGATTAGCAACTCTGAGGGTGCTGCTGCATTTGCCGGCAAATTATTTCAGCGATGGGGCGCCGAGGTTATTCGAATTGAGTCAGACGGAAGAATAGATCCTATTCCACACAGTGACATCTACGTGAACGGTGGAAAATCGCGAGTTGCGATAGATTTTTCGAATTCGCAAAAACTTGAAGAGCTCAGTGCTATTGCGGAGACCAGTGACATCATTCTCTCGGATTTGTCTCCCGCAGAGATTGATAATTTTGGTTTAGTTGAAATGGGTGGAGCTCGCACACGTGCAAGAATTTTCATCACTCCATTTGGTCGTAGCGGTCCCTATAGAGATTTCAAGGCGACGCCCGCTACATTAAACGCGCTTGGGGGATCCACATGGCTCTCTGGTGATGCCGAACGAGAACCTTTGACACTTCCAGGCCAATATTGTTTTTACCAAGCCGGCAGTATTGCGTATGTAAACGCAATGTCACAGTGGTTGTACGGTGGAAATATCACCACGATCGATATTTCGATTCTTGAGACTCTGGCTTCACTACATCAGTTTACGGATGTGATGTGGATTTTTGAAAAATCAGTTAGGTCGCGACATGGGAACCGGTTTCAAACCCTGTGTCCCACCACATTGCTTCCAGCAAGTGATGGTTGGGTCGGAATGAATATCTTACCTAATTTCTGGGCTCCTTTTGCGTTATGGATTGGTGGAGCGGAGTTAGCTGATCGTGAGGATGTTTTTCTTAATTCTGACAGAATGTCTCGAGAAGATGAGATTGAAGATTTGATTGTCGATTTTTTACGTGATAAAAAAGTACGGGATATTTTGAAAGATGGACAGGAGACATGGCGAGTTCCGATTGGAATAACCGTACCCTTGGATCAAATTTTTGATGATGTGCAATTGGTTTCGAGAAAATATTTTAAAGAAATTAAGAGTGGGACGGATAACTTATTAACGCCGGGATCGCCCTACACAATTTCGGGATTAATGCCGAGGTCTGAGGTGGCGTCTGAAGCTGTGGGTTCTCTCCAGATCAAGGATGTTGAAGAGAATTTTGATGAATTACCTCAGGCCGGGAGTAATTCCGCAGATCGACCGTTAGCTGGCCTGAAGATTGCAGATATGACTCGAATTTGGTCGGGACCACTTTGCACGAGATTATTAGGCGATCTTGGGGCAGATGTGTTAAAAATCGAGGCCCCTATGGGACGCGGCCCCCGATCAGCTCCTGCGATGTTTAGCGGTCTCGGAGAGGATGACACTTTTGAGCAACTTTGGAATCGACATGGCTTGAACAATAAACTCAATCGTAATAAACGATCTGTCTCTTTTGATTTAAAGTCTGGAGCAGGTCGAGATATTTTCTTAAAGATTGTCGCAGAGAGTGACATTCTTATTGAAAATTTTAGTGTCAGAGCAATGCCGTCACTAGATTTAGATTATGAAACTTTGCATCAAATTAATCCGAGACTAATATACGTAGCGATGCCGGCCCTAGGTCGTGAAGGACCTTACAAGGATTATGTAGGACTAGGTCCAAGCATTGAACCTCTCTCGGGGTTGCCTGAAATAATGGGATATGGCCCTGAGGAACCACGAGTGACATCTCAAGCTATAACGGACGCGGCAGCAGGAATAACCGCGGCCACAGCTGTTCTTACTGCGCTAAAACATCGAAGAGATACAGGCGAAGGCAGCCTTGTTGATCTTTCACAGTCCGAAGCTATGGGTTGCTATGTTGGCGAGTTTTATTTACAAACTCAAATTGAAGGTTCCCCGCCTGGGCAACACGGGAACGATAATTTAGATTACGCATTTCAGGGCATTTTTAGGTGTAAAGCATTACAGACAAATGAGTTTAACAGTCAAAAAGCATCGTCAGCGCGACCTTCCGATCAACCAGTGATGACTAACCGTGATGATGAGTGGATTGCGATTTCATGTCAAACGGAAGACGAATGGAGAATGTTTTCAGACTTTACTGATGAATCGTGGCATGCCGACCCGTTATTTTCTAACGTGGCATCGAGGCGAGTAAACCGTCAAACACTTGTTGAAAAGATTGGTGAGTGGACTCGTAAGTTTGATAAGATCGAATTGATGACTCGCCTTCAAGATGCCGGCATTCCGGCGGGAGCAGTTTTGTCCGCACCAGAATATCTTCAAAATCCACATCTAATGGAGGAAGAATATTTTTCATATACAGAGTGGTCCACTGGAGAAAAACCACAAAGTGACGGGCTACCTGTTAAATATGATGGAAGCCGGAGATATTCCTGGTGGTCCGGACCTCCTGCATTGGGAGGCGCCAATGAAGAGGTGCTTAAAGGTCTCGGATATTCAGAAAGCGAGATATCAGAGTTGTATTCACAAGAGGTGATAGTCAATCAGCCGCCAGAATAGTTGACGCCTACTTAGGATATTTTGATCGATCAGCATTGTCGGCTCTTGCATATTAGACGGTTGAGACAGTCTAGTAGAATAATCCTATGCTATCTGACCTTTCAGACCTGAGTTTATCTATTTCTTCATGGGATCCTGCATATGGATCCGCGGTGGATTTTCGAGAATTTCATGAATCGGACCAGCAATCTATTGATGACTCGGTGGAGGTAAACTCGAGAAATTGGGAACCTATACATGGAAACATGATCGATGCGCCACCAGCGGTATTGTTCGTCGATGGTATTCAACGAATCGAGGCAAGACTTGAGATATACCCACCAGAATTTGAGGTGCCGCAATCGGCATTATGGGCTGCTACAGGCGCGGGAGCAGTCCGTTGGAATCGAAAAGAACGAAAGTCAGAGTTTTTGAATCTGACTCACAGGCGAGTTGTTGTTCTTCCCAAAGGGATCGAGATTAGCCATATTGAGCGCTTAAAACGAGCAGATGTAGATTTTGAAATTTGCCATGCTGGAGGCACTGAATTTTCTGATCTTCAGAATGAAGTCCACGTGCAGATGGCAGAATTGGAGAGCAAAATCGTTCGCGCGACGGCCGATTTTGCTACCAACATAGTGATAGCGGATGGACGAATCAGATCGAAACATCCGCCTGGAGCATTAGGCTACGTGAAAAGCCATGAGCGCAGATACTTAAGTGGCCGACCAGCTGAAACTGTTCCAAATTTGGAGATTGAGCAACGGACCCCGATATTTCTGATCGGTGGCCAATATCCAAGATATTCTTGGTATATCCGAGTCGGATATGTGCCAGGGGGAAATAGGTGGCAAGGTATTGCGCGTCTGGAAGTTTCGGCTGAACTTGAATTGGAGCATACTATGGGTTTAGCGGATATTTCGGCGGTCGTTATTCCGATTGCAGCACCCCCACTTTATATGGATCCGCGAGCACCGCAAAATCTAGTACCGATTGCAGCGTTGGAGCGGGAACTAAGGAGGGGTCTTGGAGATCCGGAATTACTCAATAGAAAACTCAAGGCTGTATTACATGAAGCGTAAGGTCATTTCATGAGTGAAATTTTAGAAGAACTAGAGCGGGTAGGTCGTATTGTAGGAGATGCTCGAACTAATACGAGAGAATTCAGGATAATACTGGACGATACTTCATACCTCGCGGTTGATGACCTTGTAGTCGTGATTTCGGATATTCCTGGCTTAACTGAGCCACTCGCGACTTATGGAGTAGTTACTGAAAGTGAATCGACATATGAGGGAGTTACTTATGAGACCGATGTTCGAAGAATCGCAGATTCAGGTGTATTGCCTGCAGAGCTGATTCGAACGGCAACTGTTGCGATCACCAGAATGATTCCCGAAATCTGGACCGCTCCGTTAGCCGGACAGATAGTTCGTCGCGCGACAGGAGTGCAACGAGATTTAGCTTTGTATGTGGATGATATGGGAAGAAAAATGCCTGTTGGCCTAGCTCCAGATGGGTCACCAATATTTTTGGACCTTGACTTCTTTGATGGTACTAAAGGTGGGCATATGTCTATTAGTGGTGTATCAGGTGTCGCAACTAAGACGACGTATGCTTTCTTTTTTATCCGTATGCTGACTGGTGCTAGGCACATAAGGGAGAATTCCGACAAATACGATGCGGTCGGAGATTCACTCCATAACACGCGAGTTCTTGTGTTTAACGTCAAAGGGCAAGATTTATTGTGGCTGGATACAGAAAATGCGGACTTCACAGATGTAGATGAGGCAGGGTGGACCGCCTTAGGAATTACACCGACTCCTTTTCAGCTGGTCACTAGCGGAGCTTCGCTATCTGATTTAATGCCCGGAATTCCTACGGTTTCATTTTGGTCTCCACCTCAGGAAGGTACGCCTGAAGACATTGTACTTCCGCAGGCCGATCGCACAGGTGTGTCTCCATTTTATTGGACCCCGCGTGAATTCATTGACTCGGGTTTGTTATCCTATGTGTTCACCGATGCCTCTGATTCCCGTAATCAACTTCAATTCTTACTAGAGCGGATTCAATCTCAGCTTCAACGTTGGGCTGTTGATTTAGCCGATGGCACTGGTGCCGTCGTGCTCCGGCATCCCAACGAACATGAATTTTTTGAAGGTAAGCGAGTTGCCGTAGCTCCTCGGTCGGGTGAAATTACTATCAATTCACTTGAAAGCCTCAAAAACGGCATCCGATACTTTATTGATCCGGATGAAATTGAGGCCCATCCTGATTGGGTAGGTAGTATCGAGCGAGGCACAATATTAGCCTTCATTAGGCGACTCGAAGCAGCCTCTCGAGTTAATCGGCTTGGTAAATTGGTTCGAGTTGGCAGCAAGATGAGTGTGGATAGAGATCTCGCAACTGTTACGGTGGTTGATATCCACTCGTTGCATGAACTTGCTCAACGATTTGTAGTGGGCGCGTTGTTGAAGGAAACGTTTGAAGAGAAAGAAGAAACAGGTTCACGAACACCGCTGTCAGTTGTGGTACTAGATGAAATGAATAAATATGCACCGATACAGGGGGAGAGTCCAATCAAAGATATGTTGATTGACATCGCTCAGCGGGGACGATCTCTCGGTGTGCTATTGATTGGGGCACAGCAGAGTGCGTCCCGAGTTGCTCCGGATGTTTTAGAGAACGCATCTATTAGAGTCACGGGACGGCTTGATTCTGCAGAATCCGAACGTAGTCAATATGGTTGGATGCTTCCTTCCACTCGCGCTCGAGCCAAGCTTCTGAAGCCAGGCACAATGGTACTTGGGCAACCTGCAGTTCCGTTGCCAGTCGTTCTCAAATTTCCGAGAACTCCTTGGGCAACGAGAGGGGAAGAGCGTTTAATTTCTTCAACGGAAGAATTGTTCTCAGGATTAGATTCGTCACTATCTGAGGACATTTAGTAGAGCTACTCGCTAGTCTAAAGCCTGTGGCGGGCCACCTTCATTAGGCTCTAGGTACATATCGATGTCGTCTACGAAGGCCTCGATTGTATTTTCATTCTTGGACAGATCGCCATTTGCCTGCACTTTGATATCCATAGATTCGGCGTACCTATTATAGAGTTCTAGCGAGTCGCCATATTTTTGATGACCGGCGGTATGTCTTGCACTAGCCATTAATAGTTCTCCGGAAAAACTTGACGAAGTCCTTGTGTAGTCCTCTAACATGCATAGACCAATTTCTTGATTATGGGGGTCATTACCTTGCTTCACCGCGCCCATTGCGAGGATTCTAACGAGGGAGTCCCGTTCGTGTCCAGCGACGAGATAAGCCTCGACGTAAGCAACACTCGCATCCTGATCCAGTGCCATCATAGACGCATCAATTTTTTTAAGTAGTTCTCGTGCGGAGAGCTGATCAGTTCCTTCCGGAGCCTGAAAGGACCGCGCTTGCAATGCTTTACTAAACCGAGAGGTGTGATGAGTTTTGTAATTGTAGTCAGGCATATCGCGTATAAGCCGTGCACATTGATTTACAAAATTAGCCGCGATATAAAGCAATTTTGTTTTATGAGGGTGTTGAAATGTCCTGAAGAACCAAGCGAGTGTATTCGTATACTCGTATCCATGTTGAGGCATGCTGTAGGCTGGCGGATCAGCTATCGCTAAGATAACGCGTGCTGATGCGATCTGAATGGCGTCTAATATTGCTTTAGGCGATCGTCCAGCTTTGAGGAGCATCGTGATAGCTTCAAAATAAGCAGCTTCTTCTTCCCGGAGGATCATTCGTATGAGTGATTCTTCTTCTATTTCTGACAAAGGTTGTGTTTGACTGAAAAATGCTTGATCCGTGTCAGTTGCTTCTGTCGCAGCCAGTGACGACGTCGGTGCGGCCTCTTCTAATTGATTTATCATAACTTGGCAGGCAGCCTCATATGCTGAGTACCATCTGGGTCCAACCGCTAAGTCGGGTACTGTTGCATAGATGACATGGTGGGCATTGTCCCAGCCGATTCGGTTCCCTAATTCCACAGCCGCCCGCGCTCGGAAACTTTTATGGCCAGTTGTAAATGATCTGTTGTACATCATTCGATCCTGAACATCTATCAATCCCGCAAATACTGTGTTTGCTAAAAGATCTTTTCGGTGATCAGTGTCTTTCCAAAGTCCAAGCCATTGCCGATAAGAACCGGAGACGTCGCCGCGTTCAACTAGCTGCAGCCAATCATTTATTCCATTCTCAAAGGTTCCATCAATCGGATTTGGTTGTTCATCTTTCCAATGAACTTCAGGCTTCAGAGGGCCCTCTGGGTATTTCGAGGCATCATAGACTCGTCGTGAATAGTGACCGGGCATACGGCCTTTCAGCTGATTCCAAATATCGAGGCCTGTGGGCACGTACCAGACCGTCTGGGCCAGTGGGAGAAATTCAAATTGTTTCGACATGTAATTTTCTAGGCGAAGCGTGGCACCACCGGATAATAAACAATGGTCGTTGTTCACAAATCTAACGATGCCTTGATCGATTTTTTGGTGATATGGGACATGCGTAAACGGCGCATGTGTTCGAACTGTTTCAGATAAAATTTCAACTTTAGACCGACCCTGTCTTAGTAATTCGTACAAGGTGTTAGTTGCTGAAACTTGATCGCGGTCAATGATATTCTCACGGAGTCGCTCGTAAGATCTTCGGGTATCCTTGTCACTAATATCATTTGAGATGGGTTCAAGTTCTACTGGAGCGACCATTGTGCAAGTCCTTACTAGTTAGGTGAATTACTTGTGAGATGCCTATGTTAACAAGTTTTTCATAAAAATTGAAGGCTTTGTGAACTCGGTTTTAGGTTCTGAACCACTAATTAACCGAGTTATACTTTTTGTAAGAGGGTAGTAGGTGAAATGAAAATTCTTCACACATCGGATTGGCATATAGGCAAAAAACTTGGAGCGTTTGACCGCACATCAGAATTCCGATTAGCCATCGATGAACTTGAGGAGATTTGTATTGCTCAAAGTGTTGACGCCGTATTGGTGTCTGGGGATATTTGGGATAAGGGAACCCCGACACCCGGTTTGATGGATATCGGAATAGAAGCGATGAGGCAACTTTCTGACGCAGGAAATCGGGCCATCATCGTGATCGCTGGCAACCATGATTCGGCACCTTTTTTTGATGTGATGAGTAAAATACTGAAACCATTCAACATACATTTTGTAGGGTATGTAAAGCCGCCCGCTGAGGGCGGAATAATTAGGATTGAAACTTCGAACGGAAAACTTGCGGTGGGATGCATCCCTTTTTTGCGAAAAGGTCATGTCGTGGACTTGATGGGAGATTTGTCGAAATCGTATGGAGCTTACCAGGAGACTTTGAAGAACATATTTGAGACATTTGCGCGGGCACTTTCAATGGATCAAGCTGCTGGTGCGGTCACTATGCTAATGTCACACACTACCGTGAACGGCGCATCAATTGGTGGAGGAGAATGGAGTCTTCATACGGGTCAAGATTATGCAATCGAAGCAACTTCATTCCCCTCAACTGTGCAGTACGTTGCAATGGGGCATATACACAAGCCACAGAAGATAGCTGGGAGTTCGGTGCCAGCCGAATATGCTGGCACGCTTCTTCCTTTAGATTTTGGCGAGCGCAACGATGAGAAGCGAGTTGTGGTTGTGGAAGCCGTGCCCGGAGCTCCCGCACGACTTGAAAGTATTCCCTTAAAAGTGGCACAAAGACGACCACTTCGTCGACTTACCGGAAACGTAGAAACTATCCTGCAGGAGTATGAAGACGAACTGGTTAATCTGAGTCGTAAATATCCTGATGTTAATTCGGAGAGTGGTCCATATTTCGATATAGTCGTGGAAACGGACGGCCCAGATACTAGCTTGAGCGATAGGATTCATCAGAAGATCGGAAGCGTTGTAAAGATTCAAGCGAAATATCAATCCGAGGTGACCGCTGCGGTTTCGAAACTGGATCAGTCTGATGAGGAGTCATATAAGGAATATTACTTCCTAGAGAATGGCGCTGAGGTCCGTGAAAATTTACTAGATGGATTCCGGCAAATTGCAGAGGCAGCTAGTTTGCAACGTCAGGAAGAATTGCTCGAGGCAGAAATCGAGAGTACCGATGCGGCCGATTGAATTAACTATTGAAGGATTTCGTTCATTCAAGGAATCTACAAGAATTGATTTCAGAGGGCGTAATCTTGTCGGCATCCTTGGCCCTATAGGTTCTGGCAAGTCTACATTGCTCGACGCGATATGCTTTGCACTATACGGAAAAACACCAACTATAGGTCAAGGTACACGAGAGCTCGTTAATCAAAAATCTGATCCGAATCAAGCCTCAGTCGAGCTAGTTTTTAGATCTCAAGACGGTAATGGTGACCTTCGGGGATGGTTGGCGCAACGCATTATACGAACTAGTGGGGGAGGGGGTCAGGTTGGTCTATATGAGTATGACTTAGATACCTCTCAACGTGGCCGACTAGTAGTTGATAAAGCGCGCGAGATGAACGAGCGTATTGAGACGATTTTGGGAATTGATTTTGACGGATTTTCGCGATCTATTTTGCTTGCTCAAGGCCGTTTTGCTGAATTCTTGAACGCTAGGCCTTCCGAGCGTGATGTCGTATTAAAGGGAGTTTTTGGTTTACAAAGAATAGATGAAATGCGTGAAGAGGCAAGCACCCGCCTGAATGTCTTGAGATCTCGAGTTGAGGTCCTGGAAATCGCACTCGATCAAAGTTTAAAGGCCAGAACTCAGTTTGATGAACTTGCGACTGAGCGATCTGAGTTACAAAATCGAGCTATTAAGTTAACGGGAGTTTTAGAGAAAATTGAGCCTCTTACTCAGCTAGTTAACTTGAAGAGAGAGAGCAGTGCGTCTATTGAAGATCAGATATTGGGAATGGAGAAATTAAGAGATACTTTGCCAAGAGCCGATGAAACTGAGGTTTTACTTAACCGAATGAACGAATCTACATCGAAAAAGGAGTCACTAGATAAACTGAACAAACAATCCGAACTTGATGTTCAGAAAGCTAAAGAAGGACTTGCGCAGTCAGAACGGGAAATCGGTGGACGGGATAAGATATCGACTAAACAACAGTTGATTGATACCGCAAAAGTGGCAGATCAAGCCCTCGAGCAGGTTAGTCAGCTGTTGAGAGAGAAAGATATTCTGTGCCTTAGGATGACGTCTGAAGTGAACGATGCTAAGCAGAAAACTGAGGAATCAGCAAAACAACTTAGTCAAATTAGCGAGAAAGTAGGAACAACTGAAAAGCAATTAGTTGATTCATTGAATAACGTAAAAGACGCTGAAAGACACGACAAGGCAGGGGCACTTTTGAGTGAACTCCGAATTGGGGATTCTTGCCCAGTGTGTGGCGGCGAAATCACAAATATGGTTGGAGTAGATGTTAGTAGTGACTTAAGTGCCGTGACTCAGAAGCATGGCGAATTGGAAAGATTACTTGTCGAGATTCGAGAGATGCACCAACGCGCGGTCATTAGCCACGGAGCTAACCTTGCTACTGTTGCACAAACAAATCAGGTTGAAGAGACGAGTCGTGCCGAACTTGTAGAATTGCAGGGTGCGGTAGCGTTGTCTCAGAAAAAATTCCAAATAACTTTATCTACTGCGCAACAAAATTTTAAAGAATCTTCGTCTCTTCATGAAATGACAAAAATTGTTGTGGACGAGGAGAACAAGCTCATCGAATCCGAAGCTTTTTTGAATTCAGCCAATCAAGCTCTGGCAACTACTCTTGGTGCGCTCGCAGCTCAACTTCAAGCAGATGAAACAATCAACCACCAACTTATTATTTTGTCCAATAAACTTTCTTCAGTTGCGACCCAAATGAACCTTAAGGTACTTTCGACAGAGGATATCTCCACTAGTCAGGGCTTGAGACTGTTCAGAGATCACATTCGCGAGGAATGGAAGCTGCGCGACGCTGATTTGCGTAAAGAGCTTATATCTGTCCGTTCAGAAATTACCGAAATTGATGATCAAATCGACCTCACAATCTCGTCAGCATTCTCCTCTACAGGGAATGTTTCGAGAGAAGAATTTGACACTTTTCATCAGTCCACCAAGGAAAAGATATTGAATCTGAACGGACAGTTGAGCTTGCTGCAGCAGCAGATCGATTTACAAATTGAAGTCGTTCAAAATATGGATGTGGCAAAAAAAGAAACGGAGGTATTCGAAACTCTTCGCAAGGATCTTACGGACTCACGCTTTGTACGTTTTCTACTCGAAGCAGAACGAAGTGAATTGGCGAGTGAAGCATCTGATAAATATGCTGCGATGTCTGGTGATCGCTATAGGTTTACTAATGATGGTGACTTTAACATTTTGGATTTTTCACACGGAGGACAAGAGAGAAGTGCGCGCACGCTTTCTGGTGGAGAAACTTTCCTGGCATCACTTTCGTTAGCGCTAGGCTTGTCAGAAATGATTTCTCGTAAAGGTGGCCGACTTGAATCTTTTTTTCTTGATGAAGGATTTGGATCGTTAGACGAAGAACATATTGACTTGGCTATGACTGGAATTGAACAGTTGGTTAACGAAAATTCAGATAGATTAGTCCTTTTGGTCTCTCATGTTCCAGCGCTGCGCGAACGGCTTGAGGACGTGATTGAGCTCGCTCGGGATCCGGAAGATGGACATACTCGACTTGTTACAGGTGGCTCTCGAGGTGGCTGAAAGGGGTTTATTGGGGGCGTAAATTGCAAAATAAACCCGCTTGGCATGTTTTAGTGAATCGCGCCTTGGGTTGGGCTGTGTTATATACATGTAATGGCTATGAATTCGCCTGTACTGGGTCGATTAATTCGAGTGGCACTCCGCCACAAGCAACGCTTCTACTGGACTAATGGTGTGATGATTGCCGCTGCGGTTGGCACGGCAACTCTGCCGTATTTAATTGGTTGGATAATTAACTCTGGTTTAGGACTTCGAATAGACGGAGAGATCAATACTAAGGCTGCGTCGTGGGGCATTCTTTCGATGATGTGTGGCTTATTGTTCGTGACAGCAGTTGCGCGTGGAGCTTTGGCATATGGGCAAGCTTATCTGGGTGAGTCCTTGTCACAGCGAATTGCTTACGATCTGAGAAATACGCTTTATGATCACCTTCAGCAACTCTCTTTTGGATTTCACGATAAATCTCAAGTAGGGGAGATCATGCAGCGTGCCACTCAGGACATCGAAGGAATTCGAATGTTCGTGCAGATGGGCGTTACAAGGCTGGTGTTTATAGCTCTTCTAATTATTTTGTCTGTTGGAATGATCGCGTTGGAAAACATACGAGTCGGTCTCGTAGTGCTTGCGCTTGTTCCAATCATAGGAATATATGCGGCAGTTATGTCGCTTCGTATGAGACCCATTTGGCTGGGAATTGTGCAAATGCAAGGCCAACTGGGAACTGTTTTGCAAGAAAATTTGGTTGGCCAGCGGGTAGTTAAGGCTTTCTCTCGCCAAGAATTTGAACAAAGTAAATTCGATGAAAAGGTTGACAAGTTGTATGTTGAGTCATATCGCACCACAAAATACATGGCATTTAATGAGCCTTTTTTGCAGGGCGCATGGTTAGTCGCTGTGGCGCTGGTGTTTTGGGTTGGAATCAAAGAGATACAGGCAGATAGGTTACTTCCTGGAGATCTGATTATGTTCCAGATATATCTGGTTTTGTTGCAAGTACCGGTGCGGGCACTTGGTTTTGTTGTGAATATTGTAGCCCGAGCATTCTCCTGTGGCCAACGCTTATTCGAACTGTTAGATCAGGTATCACCGGTTGAAGATGGTGCCGATGCTACCGCTATTAGACCGGGTACGGGGGAAGTCATTTTCGAGGGAGTCTCGTTTGAGTACGAGTATGGCAGAGCTGTTTTGGAAGATATTAATATTCATGCAAAACCAGGGCAAACGGTTGCATTGTTGGGACCTACCGGATCAGGTAAAACGAGCATCGTGCATCTACTCCCTCGCTTTTATGACACAACTCAGGGTCGAGTACTGATTGATGGTGAAGATGTACGTGATGTGACGTTAAATAGCTTGAGACAGACCGTTGGTTTGGTTCAACAGGACGTATTTCTTTTTTCTGCGACAATTCGGGAAAACTTGGCGTACGGCAAGCCAGATGCAACTGATGATGAAATTATTGCCGCGGCTCAAGCAGCTCGATTACATGACTACATCATGTCGCAGCCTGATGGCTATGACACATGGGTTGGTGAACGAGGCTCAACCTTATCTGGCGGTCAGCGTCAACGCGTGGCTATAGCTCGAACGTTATTGTTAGACCCTCGAATTCTTGTGTTTGATGATTCGACAGCTGCGGTTGACATGCGCACAGAGTATTTAATTCAAGAGGCCTTACGAACTCTCATGGCCGGGCGAACAACCTTCATTATTGCTCAACGCTTGAGAACTGTTCGTGAGGCGGACCAAATTCTTGTTATGCGTGAGGGTCGAATTGTCGAAAGCGGGAAGCATGACGAACTGCTTGCAGCAAATGGATTTTATCGAGAAATTTATGATCTTGAGCTGAAGGATCAGGAAGATGCATCCGTATCGCAAGCCCGAAAGGTGGGTGAGTAAATGGCCTACTGGGGAGGAGGAGGTGCTGGGGGATGGAGTGGAAATGCTGGCCCCGGCCCTGCTAATAACAAGCAAGGACGTGTCGATGGTTGGGATTATAGTGAACTTGGTCGAATCTACAACAAAGATTTGATTAGGCGATTATTCCCTTTCGTAACTCCCTATAAATGGCGTGGTCTTGCTGCAATTTTTGCAATGCTGCTAGTTTCAATCACAACCTATTCACAGCCATTTCTAATGGCAAAAGCATTGGGAGCGATCATTGAAGGTTTGCTTGAGTGGAAAGGTGCGGAGTCAGGAAGCGATGAAGCAAGTCGTTTGCTTGACGAAGTTAACGGTTTAATTTTTCGCTATGGAGCGATCCTAGTCGGATTGGCCTCTGCTGCTTTTGTGGGGATGTTTTACCAACGAAGACTGACCGGATATATAGGTCATAACGTCCTTCGGAAATTACGCAGTGACATGTTTGAACATTTGAATCGATTATCGATGCCTTTCTATGACAAAGAAGAGGTTGGTAGAGTAATGTCACGTGTGACTTCTGATGTCACGACACTACAGGAATTAATGACAACCGGGATACTTACTGTATTATCTGATGTATTCGGCCTTGGATTAATTCTCTTTTTCATGTTCTGGATGGATCCGTTTTTGGCGGTAGTATCACTCTCTGTTATTCCGGTTTTATTTATTTTTATGGCTATCTGGCAGCGTTACGCTGCTCGTGCATTCATACGAACACGGATAGCAATTGCTTTGGTGAATTCCAACATCAACGAGAATGTATCTGGGATTCGAGTGGTGCAGGCAATGCGTCGCGAATCAACTAATCTTGAGGAATTTGATGAACTAAATAATCAGAACCTTGAAACCAATCTTTCGGCCGTGCGTCTACAGGGTCTTGTTATGCCGGTAGTTGAATTACTCTCGTCGATAGCCACGATATTGGTTTTAATCGTAATTATCATTCGGCTAATGAATGGCTCCCTGAATCCAGTCGACGCAGCAGCATTTTCTCTCGGGTTTTTATTATTCATACAAAGATTTTTTAATCCTGTTCGCGATATAGTGCTTCAGTACACCCAGCTTCAACGCGCAATGGCGGGTGCACAGCGGGTCTTTGAGGTGCTCGATACCGAACCTTTAATCTACGACAAGCCAGATGCACATGAGTTTACGAAGATTGATGGGCGAGTGGATTTTGATGCAGTTGACTTTGAGTATTTACCTGGTATCCCCGTGCTCAAAAAATTTGATTTACACGTGCAACCAGGAGAGAACATTGCGTTAGTCGGGCATACTGGTGCCGGCAAGACATCTATCACGGCTTTGATAGCTCGATTCTACGATATTCAATCAGGAAATGTTCGGGTCGACGGCATTGATGTGCGTGACATTCAGTTATCGTCTTTGACTCGGCGCATGTCAGTCGTGTTACAGGAACCATATCTGTTTTCTGGTTCAATTGCGGACAACATCCGCTATGGTCGTTTGGATGCCAGCGAGGACGATATAAAGAAAGCTGCTATTGCGGTTGGTGCTAGCAATTTTATTGAAAAGTTAGATAATGGGTATGACTCGATTCTTCATGAGCGTGGACAAAACTTATCAGGTGGCCAGCGCCAGTTAATTTCGTTTGCGAGGGCACTTGTAGCTGATCCAGCAATCCTGGTTCTTGATGAGGCAACCGCGAACATTGATACCGCAACGGAAAAGGTGATTCAGGAGGCATTGGCTAAAATGTTGAAAGGAAGGACCTCTTTTGTGATCGCCCATCGCTTATCCACAATTCGCAATGCTGACCGAATTGTAATGATGTCTGAAGGGGAAATTCTTGAGATCGGTAATCACGAGGAGTTGATGACTTTAAATGGCAACTATGCAGATCTGTATCGTATGGGTTTTGAAGAGGTTTCAGGGGAGGACGCGCTATCTGAGACTACTCAGGGCTAGAGAGGATTGTGGCTTTGAATTCATCTGATTTAAAAAGACGATTAGAGTCAGATACGGTTGCGTACTGGCAATTGCTGGGCATAGAAATTCATGAAGTATATAGTGTTGGAGACGTTTCACTTGTTGTTGATATGAGAGAGCAGCTTGCGACTCGCCTTCCAGATATTATGCACGGAGGTGCTATATCTTCGTTAATCGACTCAGCTGCTGGTGCTGCGGTTTCGACGATACGTGCTGAAGACGATTCGACATGGCAGGGGCAGGCGACTTTAGATCTGAATGTTACTTTTTTGCGAGCGGCCAAAGGTCGAGCGATCGCACGAGCGAAAGTCTTAAAATCGTCACGTTCACTCGTGTTCATATCAGTGGATGTAAAAGATGAATCTGATGAACTTCTCGCGACCGGTCGAGCCACATATACGATTATTCGGTCCCGTTAGATTCGGGGCTCCCAAGAAAATCGTTTGATTGCGATTGCTAATCCTGCAATTCCCCAGATAGCCACGATGGCCATGTGTTTAGGTTCAAACCCAGATCCTATGACAAATGGATCGAACGCCGATAGAAACATCCGTGAAAGATGCTGCACTGGAAATATCGCGCTTATATAAATGAGCCATTCTGGAGCATTTTCTAGCGGAATGAATACATCTGATACGAAAAGCAAGGGAATTGCTGATGCATTTACGATGGCCGGAGCTGCATTTGCATTTGGAATCACCGTTGTGATAGCTAAGCCGAGCGAGGAAAACGTGCAGAGTCCAAGAATTATGCTGCAGACCGCGGATACAAGAGTATTACTGGGGAGAGTAACTCCGTAAAATAGCCATCCGAAAAGAGTCACTATCACTATAAGAATTAGACCGACAATAGTCAGGTGGATAATTTTTGAGCCCAGAAAAAGCCAGACTGGTAATGGTGTACCGTAAACTCGCTTAAGAAATCCGCTATCTCTAAGCACAGTAACCTGCATTGCGAGCCCCGTGTAACTGCTGTTGATCACCGATAGAGTGATGATCGCTGGAATATAAAAGGTAGAGCCACTGGCAGACATGCCGCTCGGCGTGTTGATGACGTCGTTTCCAAACATCGAGGTAAATACCACTAAAAATATCAAAGGGAATGCGAACGTGAAGAAAGCGGCTGCTGGATTTCTCCAGAACGATCGATTGTCATACACCAGTTGAGATTGAATACGGTTAAGAGTTAACTTCATAAGGCACGCTGATTTCTCTGATGTGTATCAAGTATTGAGAGATAAATATCTTCCAGAGTAGCTTGACGAACAACTAAATTATTTAGCTGAAAATCGTTGTTCTTGGCTACTGTGGTGAGGTAGTGCAGGGCTGCTGTTGGATCACTAGTTCGAAGGACAAAGGTGTCATCTAGTAATTCTAAGGAATCATCACTCACTATTTGAAATTCATTAATAATTGAGTTGAATTTTTTTTCTGTTTGAAAGCTTATTTGTGAGCCCGTATATTTCCTTCGTAAATCAGAAGTGGTCCCAGCGGCTATGATTTGGCCATCAGCCATGATCGCTATTCTTGTCGCTAAAAATTCTGCTTCCTCCATATAGTGTGTGGTCAGAACGACCGTGCAGCCAAGTTTCTCTAGTCTGCGCACCATTTCCCATGCAGCCCTTCGTGCCTGAGGATCAAACCCGGTAGTAGGTTCGTCGAGAAAGAGTATTTCTGGGTTTCCAATTAGTCCTATGGCAACGTCTAACCGTCTTTTTTGTCCGCCTGACAACTTTCTGGCTGGAGACGCTTTCTGGCTTTCAAGGCCAACGAGCTCGAGAATCTCATCAGTATTTCTAGGTTGTGAATAATATGACGCGAATAAATCTACGGTTTCTCTGACCGTGAGATATCCATCTACGGTTGTTTCCTGGAGGACAATTCCTATACGGTCTTTGAACTCACCAGCTCCGTGACTCGGGTCGAATCCTAAAACAGACACAGTTCCACTGGTAGGTGCACGATGGCCTTCTAAAATCTCGATTGTTGTAGTTTTTCCGGCTCCGTTAGGCCCCAAGAGAGCAAATATTTCACCTGTTTGAATCTCAAGATCGATACCTCTTAGGGCCTCTGTACTCCCGTATTTTTTGTGAAGATTCTGTATAGTTATAGCGGGTGGCATGGTCATATGCGTCTGATGCTAGAAGAGTAAAGATGAAAGTCGTTGAGTATATTCACGAGTAATTTCATGTCCGCTTCCTAGAACATTAAACACATCGAGCGCGCCTAGTCTTCCGCCATCATTTCGAACCGAACGATCGAGGCTAACGGTAGTAAGAAAATGTGCGAGCGCTGTCTCCCATTCTCCTTGTAATGCAGTTCGGCATCCAAGTACGTAATGTGCCTCTGCTTGTTGACTGGGTTCATGCGTTTCAGACTCTAAGATTGTTAGCGCATTAGCGACGGCTTCATCATCTGACCCATCTCTGATGAAATGAATTCGAGCGAGCTGGCGTATAGCGCTTGGTTCTTTTGGAAATTGTTTTAGAATTGACTCGGCGTCGTCAATTTTTCCTTCTTCAATAAGTAAGGCACCCATGCCAGCATTGGCTCTGGAGTGATTTGAGTCATGCGTGATAGCTTCCTCAAAGAAAAAACGCGCCTGTTCAAAGTCTTGGTTTTGTAGCGCCGCAGCACCTTTCATCGCAGATTCGTCAGCAGGTGAGGGGGCAAGTTTCGTGAAGAAATCTCTGACCTGAGCTTCGGGGAGTGCCCCCGTAAACTTATCCACTGCTTGCCCATCCTTGAAGGCAAAGACCGCTGGAATAGAGCTGATTTCGAAAGCTTGCGCGACTTGTGGATTTTCATCTGAGTTAATTTTTACTAACCGTACTTTGCCGTTGAATTCAGTGGTAACTTTCTCTAAGACCGGACCCAATATTCGACACGGGCCACACCAGGGGGCCCAGAAGTCTACGATAACAGGTACCTGCTTTGAAGCTTCTATTACATCAACCATGAAGGTTTGATCAGTGGCTTCGACGGCAATACTAGGTGATGTTTGGTCGCCATCCAGTGAAATTGTTGTCATGCTTTTTGTCCCTCTTCTATGGTTGGTATGGGTTTGGATTTGGACCAAGTTGGGTTGCTAGTACCCGTTGAGCCTCTTCCACGAATTCAACCAAAACTATGCGAGTATCTCTGGGATCAATAATATCCTGTCCCGTTGCTTCAGCGGTCCGAAATGGCGAGGCGATAGCCTGTAATCGAGCCTCTATCTCGGCGGTTTTGGCGGCTGGATCATCTGATTCACGAATTTCTCTCGCGTATGCTGCGGATGTTCCGCCTTGAATGTGCATAGAGCCCCAGCGCGCACTTGGCCAAGCCCAACGTTTGTACATTCCGGATGGTCGGTGATGACTTTGTCCAGCAACTCCGTACATGCGCCCCATAACTACTTGTGCCCAAGGCATTCTGCTGTCACAAGTGACCATAACTAAACGTGCTCCCGCACGCTCAATTCCGCGCTTTTCACTGTCTATTCCAACCATAAACCCGGGCTCGTCAGTTAGCGTAATCATTGGTAAATGAAACGTGTCACATAGCCTTATTAGCCTTATGACTTTCTCACCTGCATCCACATCAGTAGTGCCACCAAATATCTTCGTATTGTTTGCCATGATGCCTACTGAGTAGCCATTAATTCGTGCTAACCCGGTAATTCGTGCCCGACCATATTTTGGTGCAATTTCAAAGAAAGAATCTTTGTCGACCAAATCATTTATTATTTTATGACTGTCATATGTCATTCGCTGATCGCGAGGTATGGCCGATAATAGGGCTTCTTCGCGACGCTCCGGATCGTCAGTAGGCTCAATGCGAGGTGCCATCTCGTTTACATTTGAAGGGAGGTAGGAAAGAAATTTCCTTATGATTTCAAAGGCTTCTTCTTCCGTGTTGGCGAGATTGTCTACAACTCCAGAAATTCCGATGTGAATTCGATCGTCGCCAAGCTCTTCTTTTGTTACGTCATAACCGAGAGCTGCTTTTACTACTGGCGGCCCACCTGGAAACACCTGGCTTATTCCTTTCACCATGACGCTGAAGTGAGCTAAGCACGTTTCAACAGCTGGTAAGCCCGCAACCGATCCTAGTGCAGCTGAGACCACAGGTACGAGTCTGAGTAATTGCACGTCTCGCTGCGTATTTATATTTCCGTCTGGCACGTAAGTGCGCCCAAGCGCTTCAAATCCACGAACTGATCCGCCAGCTGCGTCCTGTAGTCGGATGTATGGAATTTGCCATTCAAGGGCTCTTTCCTTGGTGCCTAGTTCACCACCTAATCCGGACTCAGTTCCTCCGCCAGACCCTCCCCGGACAGTAAAATCGCCGGCGTCGACAGCCACTTGCCGACCATCTACTTTTCCAAACCCTTTGACGGCACCCTTAGGTATGAAGCTCTCTAAACTGACACCATCCTCACTGTAGGATGCCGTACCCACGAGAGGTTGAATCTCTCGCCAAGATCCTTCATCAATGAATTTTTCTACACGTTCTCGAGCTGTGAGTTTTCCTCTACGCCGCTGTTCTGTAATGCCCGCCTCACCGCCCATTTTCGCGGCGAGCTCTTTTCGTAGTTTAATTTCGTCGACTTCAGCTTTCCAAGACATGTTAAATCTCCTTATAAATTAGGTATGATTTAGGAGGATACTTGCTGGAGTCCGCTATCGCCATATCATCAATATGTGAATGCACTCTTCAAGCGCTGCCGAAGCAATGGTATGGACCGTAAAGGACTGTTAAATGATTAGTTTAAAGAGAAACACTAAGGGTGAACTTGTTGAGGCAAAAGGCCGACGTGTTCGAAAAAAGTCCATATATGAACCTTATCAGACGGAAGAATTTAGGTTAAGTCGAGGAAAATTTGAAGACTTTCTAAGTTGTGCAAGGTGTTTTTATCTGGATCGTGTATGCGGTCTAGCGTCACCAGGAACTCCAGGCTGGGCACTAAACTCACTGACAGATGATCTGTTAAAAAAAGAGTTTGATATTTGTCGAGATCAGGCTATTCCTCATAGATTGTTTAAAAAATTCGATCTCGAGGATATTGTGCCGTTCAAACACGTAAATATGGATCGATGGCGTGATTCACTTCGGCATGGTCTGGAGTTTCAAATTGAAGGATCGGGAATTCTACTTACAGGTGGGATCGACGATCTTTGGTTCAATCAGAA
>Ga0209403_10001496_pt1 | contig 30300 bp, 29 predicted proteins | sample ArcticOcean_MG_C_8_FD_187440 | JGI IMG/M metagenome (GOLD analysis project Ga0209403, IMG submission 187440) | Marine microbial communities from western Arctic Ocean - ArcticOcean_MG_CB11_86 (SPAdes) (version 2) | ecosystem: Environmental > Aquatic > Marine > Oceanic | place: Arctic Ocean...
AATACCTATTATGATACCTGCCAACACGCCCCACGGTTGTAAAAAAGGCCAACGTGCTTCAGCCCAATGACCGACATAGTATCCGATGATTGTTGCAATGACCAGCGTCAGGCCGATAACGCTGAGTTCGCTGAGATCTTTCAGGCTACTGCCCGGTGTCTTCGAATCCTTTGCCATAATTCATTGCACACCCTCACGTCGGTGAAATCCGGTATGATTGAAACTCTACTTTTCTTTGCCTTTGGGGTGTTCTTCATTCATCATGGTTGAATTGCCGTGAAAAATCGCCCCTTCCTCGATGACCAGATTCCCAGTCTTTATATCACCCAGGAGTTTGGCTTTGCTACCCAGAGTTATATGCTGGGGGGCAATGAGATGACCTTCCACCTGGCCATGTATAATAGCTGTTTTCGACTGTATGGTTGTCCCGACAACCAGCCCTGTTTTACCGACTTCCACACCATCTGTGGCTGTAATATCACCGCGAACAACCCCATCAATCCTAATGTTGCCGTCAATGGTGATTGCTCCTGAAACCTCGGTTCCTTTGGCTATAATCGTCACAGTGTGTTATAACCTCATAATTAGTTGTAACTCAAGCCTAATCCGGGTGAGTCCTTCGAACCCAGAAGGTCATCCCACCTAATAACATCCGACAGGTAATTACGCGGGTTGACCGACACGTTTTCCTTCCAGACTTCATAATGCAGATGAGGTGCCGAACTTCGACCGGTGTTTCCGACAAGGGCGATGATCTGGCCACGGCGGATACGCTGACCACGATCTACGCGTAGACTGGAATTGTGGCCGTATCGGGTTGTAAACCCATACCCATGCTCGACCTCGACCAGCCAACCTAAGTCCTGATCCCAATCTGAAAACATAACGATCCCGTCTCCGGCGGCAAGGACAGGCGCTCCTTCACGAGCGGCAAAATCCATACCAAGATGACGCCTCATAACTGGATCGCTGGTGTTTTGAAACTCGCGCGTTACCCAGCCGCGAACAGGCCAGATAGAAGGAGTAGAGCGAAAGAGCGTCAATTGTCGCTTATTCAGATCACTCTCATCCACTGGTATCCAACGATCATGCAATAGAAAAGGGAGTTGGTTTTCACGTAAGGACAAGGTTCTTTCAGCCGTCTCGTCGATAAACGAGGTATATTCCGTAACGGGGTCAGGTGCACTGGATTCAAAATCCACCACACCTGCTAATTGTCGTATACTTTTCGCGATCTGTTTCATTTCGGCCAGTTCTTGATTCAATTGTCTCGTTTTGTCCTGGGCCGCTTTCAATTGTTCTTTCCAGGGTTGTCCTGCTGTTTCTGCCATAATAACGCCAGCAAGATAAGGTGAAAAAACCGCAAGCAGAATCATACTGGTCAGGCCGGTACATACGAGACCGACAAGCATATAATACCAGAACCGCGATAATCGTAATTCGCGTGTTCTCGATGCATTGGAGGAGACAATAAGCAGTGAAATCTGTCTTGGTGACCGAGACATACGATGCCTCCAAAATTATCTCTTGCCCGATGCATCTATCCTCTCTGAAATCCAGAGCCCACTAAATATATGCTGAGTCCCTTACTTGTCAACAGTTTATTATATCTCAAATAAGAAAATTACAAGCGGACTTTCAGCAGATCTAAAATTCGATTTAAGTCGTCTATCGAATAAAATTCGATTTCTATTTTTCCCTTATGTTGTCCCTGAGAAATATTAACCCTTGTTCCAAGCATGCGCTGGATAATTTCTTCTACGGCCAGCAGGTCTGGTGATTTGCGGTCGGTCCGAGGACTTTCGCGAACATCTTTAAAGCGGTTTTTGACCAGTTCTTCGACCTTGCGAACCGACAATCCCTTTCTTACTATCTGCTTACATAATTCTGTCTGTTCAGCTCTGTTTTCCAACCCCAACAAAGCCCGAGCATGGCCCATGGAAAGGTCGTCGGCCAACAAATGATTTTGAACCTCTTCAGGCAGCTTCAAAAGTCTGAGTGTATTAGCCACGGTTGCCCTGTTTTTTCCAACCCTCGTAGCAACCTCTTCCTGGGTCAAATGACATTCTTCAATAAGCCTTAAATAGGCTTTTGCCTCGTGAATCGGATTCAGGTCATCCCGTTGAATATTCTCTATCAGAGACAGTTCCATCATCTCTTCGGGTGATGAAACAGACATGACAATGGCAGGAATCGTATGGAATCCTGCTTGTTTTGCCGCTCGAAGCCGACGTTCGCCGGCGATCAACTCATACCCTTCCTCTTCTTTTTCTCGAATGATTATAGGCTGAATGAGACCTTTTTCTACAATGGACCGCGCTAACTCGTCGAGCTTGGATTGATCGAACGACTGCCTTGGCTGATAGGGGTTCGCTGCGATTTGATCAATTGCAAGCTGCAGGATTTGCTGTCCCCCGCCCGCCCGTTCTTCCTTCATGTCAGGAATCAGTGCCTGTAATCCCCGCCCTAGAACCCTCTTGTTTGCCACTCTGGATCACCTCCCGGGCTAAACTCATATAGCTTTCCGCCCCTGATGAGAGAATATCATACATAATAATCGGACTGCCAAAACTTGGTGCCTCACTCAGACGGACATTCCGGGGAATGTGCGTCTTATAGACCTTCTCCGCAAAATATTGCTTTGCTTCCTCTTCTACTTGCCTCGACAAATTGAGCCGTCTATCATACATCGTTAAGAGAATACCTTCAATTTTTAAGTTAGGATTCAGATGCTTCTGGATTTGTCGAATCGAATTCAATAACTGACCAAGCCCTTCCAGCGCATAGTATTCACACTGGATAGGAATTAATACTGAATCTGATGCCGTCAACGCATTGAGCGTCAACAGACTCAATGACGGCGGACAATCGATTAGAATATACTCATATTCATCACGGATTGATTTAAGAGCCGCCTCAAGTTTTCGTTCGCGTGCCATCGCAGTGACGAGTTCGATTTCGGCACCGACCAGCCGATGATGGGCCGGGACGACATGGAGGAAGGGTATATCCGTCTTCTGTACCGCTTCTTCCATCGGGCGTTCTTCCACCAACACTTCATAAATTGTGACGTCCAAAGGCCGGTTTTGCAGACCAAGTCCACTCGTCGCATTGGACTGCGGATCGATATCTATCAGAATCGTCTTTTTTTCCGCCACTCCCAGACAAGCTGCAAGATTGACCGATGTGGTCGTTTTACCGACTCCACCTTTCTGATTGGCGATGGCGATGACCTTACCCATCTCATGCTCCGGATTTAGAAGTGGCCAGTGATGAATGACAAGGGACAAGGGAACACATACCCTGCATGCCTCTCACAATTCGCTATCTATCGATTGGGTTAAAACGACGGCATGGGCCGCGATACCCTCTTCACGCCCTGTAAATCCAAGCCACTCTGATGTAGTCGCTTTGACTGATACCCGATCTACAGAAAGACCAAGCGCTTTGCCTATTTCTCTGCGTATGGTCATAATATGTGGTGCCAACTTGGGTCTTTGTGCTACGACGGTGGCGTCCACATTCGATACAGTATAACCAGCTTCCTTCACTACGTCAACGATATGTTCCAGCAGCAAGATACTCGAAACACCATGATATTGTTCATCGGTATCCGGAAAATGATGGCCAATATCCCCTAATGCAACAGCACCTAAAAGCGCGTCACCGATGGCATGGGAGAGCACATCCGCATCCGAATGCCCGAGTAAGCCGCTATCATGAGGAATCGTTACTCCACCAATGATGCATGGCCGGTCTGCCACAAGCGCATGCACATCATATCCATATCCTACGCGTATATCCGTCATGGGACGCTATGAAACAACAAAGCTACAAAGCTGCGAAACGTAAATCTATCCATTTTTTGATCCGTCGTTTCGTTGTTTCATAGATCCGTCGTTTCCCTTTATATCCTACCTTGTCGTCGCAGAATGCGTTCTGCAGTGTCCAGATCTTCCGGCGTGGTAATTTTTATATTATCATAGTCACCACGTATTATATGTACATCGTGACCGGCCCACTCAACCAATGCTGAATCATCCGTACCATGATAGTTTTCCTGTCGCGCTCGTTCGTGGGCTTCTCGTAAAGTCCGGTATGTAAATGTCTGTGGAGTCTGTGCCAACCAGAGCGTCGACCGATCCGGTGTGTTTTCTACCACACCATCCCGGACAACCTTGATTGTATCCTTCGCGGGCACGGCCGAAAGTACGGCATCGTAACGGCCGCATTGAGTGATCGATTCGCTGATCAAAGCAGGATCAATACATGGACGCGCTGCATCATGAATTAGAACCACATCGGTGTCTACGTCAAGCGTCATTAAGCCATGGAATACAGATTCTTGTCTTGTGGCCCCACCTGCGACAATATTCATGACACGCTGGCAACCGAATTTCTCTATGATTTCTTGTTGGCAGGCGGCTTGTTTTGACGGTTCCACCACGATAATATATCCGTCAACCAACGGGCACTGATCTAAAACATCCAGAGTATGGGCAAGAACAGGTCTCCCACCAATACGTATATATGGCTTCTCGACCGTGGTCTGCATTCTCAAGCCCTGACCGGCGGATGGTATTATCGCTATAACTTTCATATAATTATCATTGCATCACCGTAGCTATAGAAACGGTATTTCTCGCGAACAGCCTCTTCATACGCGTGTAAAGTTTGATCTATGCCTGCGAATGCACAGACCAGCATAAGCAGCGTAGATTTCGGTAAATGGAAGTTGGTGACCAGCGTATCCACGAGACGAAAGGCATAGGTAGGGTAGATAAAGCTCGTGGTCCGGCCCTCATAATCACAAACTTTCAGATGATGATCGGCATAAGCGTCCGCAAGCGTCTCCAGTGTTCGGACCGTTGTGGTCCCTACAGCGATAATTCTGCCTGTTTGTTTGTGTTGCATTATGTCTTGAACAGCCGATGCCTCTACCCGATAATATTCAGCGTCCATGACATGATCTTCAATCGTTTCGACGCGTATCGGTTGAAACGTACCGGGCCCCACATGAAGCAGAATAGGGACAATGGCCGTTCCTTGTGCCCTTATACGGGCCAACAACGGTTCTGTAAAATGCAACCCTGCGGTCGGTGCCGCCACCGCACCTGGTTCATCGGCATATACCGTTTGATAGCGATCCCGATCATTTGACGACGGGTCACGTCGAATATAGGGAGGTAATGGAAGCCGCCCTATTCGCTCGATGGTACGATGTACATTCACCTCATTGGTAAACCGGATGTAACGGGGCTCATGGCCGGGCGCATTATCTACGGTTGCAATCAACGCCTCACCTTCCAGCACCAGCCTGGCCCCTACGCCAAGCCGAGCCCCCGGACGCAGCAATGCCTCCCAGCGTCCAGGTTCATCTTCACGGATCAACACGACTTCGACCTGTCCACCGGTTCTTTCCCGAACACCACGTAATCGTGCGTTCATTACACGTGTTCGGTTGACGACCAGCGCATCTGACGGCCGAAGGTAATCAACAATATCCTTAAAAGATCGATGCTCAATCACACCGGATTGCCTATGTAAAACCATCAGCCGAGAGGCGTCACGCGGTTCAACAGGATGTTGGGCGATCAATGATTCTGGCAGTTTATAATCGAATTGGTCTATATTCACTGGAAAAAGAAGGTGTGTTTCGAGTTTCGAGTAAAAACCTCGTCCATCACTCGGGAATCGGGACTTTCAACTAAACAAATCCCTTTGTCGGCGCGTGGGCTCAAGTCCCAGATGCCGGTACGCCAATTCGGTTACCATACGCCCGCGCGCTGTTCTTTTGATAAATCCCTGAAGGATAAGATACGGTTCGTATACTTCTTCGAGTGTACCGCTCTCTTCACCCACGGCTACGGCCAGTGTATTTATTCCGAGTGGGCCGCCATTGTATTTCTCTATAATGGTCGTCAAGATTAGTCGGTTCATATCGTCGAGCCCCATATGATCAACGCCTAGCATATCGAATGCGGCCTTGGCAACTTTGCCGGTAATATGGCCGCCGCCTTTCACCTGAGCATAGTCCCGCACCCGACGCAAGTAGCGGTTGGCGATACGAGGCGTGCCACGAGAACGACGGGCGATTTCCATGGCCCCCTCATCATCGGTCTGTACGCCGAGGATACTCGCTGCGCGCATCACAATAAGAAACAGGTCTTCAGGTGTATAGAAATCCAGACGTATGGGGATGCCGAATCGTGCCAGCAGAGGCGCAGTCAGGTTACCGGTTCTGGTCGTTGCTCCCACCAGAGTAAATCCTTCCAGGCTGAGCGTCAGCGACCGGGCGCTCGGTCCCCGGTCCACCATAATATCAATCTTGAAATCTTCCATCGCAGAGTACATATGTTCTTCAACCACGTGATTCAAACGATGGATTTCGTCGATAAAAAACACGTCACCGGGTTGGAGGTTGGTCAGCAGGCCAGCCAGGTCAGCGGGACGCTCCAGCACCGGACCGGAGGTGGGGCGCATTTCGACCCCCATCTCATTTGAGAGAATGGTAGCCAGCGTCGTCTTACCTAAACCGGGCGGGCCATGCAGAAGCACATGATCCAGGGGTTCGCCCCGGTGTTTGGCGGCCTCGACATAGAGCTGCAATTCTGCCTTGGCTTTCTCCTGACCGGGGAAATCTTGAAACCGGGTCGGCCGTAACGCTTTGTCAAATTCAACATCCTCATCAAGACGATCCGGGGCGGTCAGGCTATGTTCTTCGTCAAATTCAACATCCTCATCAAAACGGTCAGGATCAGTCAGGCTATGTTCTTTGTCGCTCATCCTTGGCGGCCTCCCTGCTGCAATACCTGTCGGATGATTTGTTCCGCAGACAAAGCTTCTTCCGTATTCCCCGTAATCCGGGCCACCATCTGTCGCGCCAACGGCTGGTCATAACCCAATGCTACCAGTCCCAGAACAGCATCCGTCACATCGGATTGATCGCCGGAGGAGGCCAGAGGCAAGGTGTCCGACGTATTGATATCCATCTTTCCCAATTTGTCGCGTAATTCCATGATTAGACGTTGCGCTGTCTTCTTTCCTATCTTTGGCAAGGCTGCTAATTGTTTTATATCTTCGGTCAGGATCGCTGTCGTGAAATCAGCGACCGTCGTGCCGGAAAGGATATTTAATGCCAATCCCGGTCCGATGCCGGACAGAGAAATCAAGATGGTAAACAACCGTTTTTCTTCCAGCGTGGAAAATCCGTAGAGCTGAAGGGTATCTTCGCGCACATGAAGGTAGGTCTCGACATGCACCCGACTGTTTAGAGCGCCAAGCGTCTGAAAGCTGGATAAAGGGATATCCATAGCAAGACCGATACCACCGACATTTATTGTTATTTTTGTGGGTTGCTTTTCGGCCAGTTCTCCTTCGACGAAAGCGATCATCCAATCATATCCTTCCAATTGTTCGTTGGGTGTGGCACAACGCGATAGCGAGGGCATCCGCGGCATCTGCTGGTTTAGGAACACGCGGCAGCTTCAATATAGCACGTACCATGTACTGCACTTGTTCTTTCGAGGCGCTGCCAACGCCGACGACGGCCATCTTCACCTCACGAGGCGCATATTCAGAAAAGGGCAGAGCATGGTTAACGACGGCCAGCAGCGCTACACCACGGGCATGTCCAAGGGTCAATGCTGCCTGGGGATGACGACCGAAAAACATCGATTCGATAGCCACCTGTTCCGGCTTGTGTATGTCCATGACATGGCACAACCCATCATAAATCCGCTTTAACCGATCTGACAGCGCCTGACCTGATTTGGTACGAATGGCACCGCATTCAATGAGTTTGCATTGTCGACCCTGCACCGTGATCACACCATAACCTGTAATAACGCTACCGGGGTCGATACCGAGAATAATCATAGGGTGGGACCGACGAAAAAAAGAAGTGATGAAGTGATGAACCGACAAAGCAACGATGCCTAACGAATTCGCGATGCGTCGTTTCATCGCTTCGCCGATTTCATCCTTACCCGTTCATCCCCTCCAGGACCTTATCATCGATGTCAAAGTTGGCGTAAACATTCTGGACGTCGTCGTGGTCTTCAAAGACTTCCATCAAACGAAGCAGCTGTTCAGCCTCTTTACCTTCAATGGCGACAGTAGACTGCGGAATTCGGCTGATTTCCGCACGTAAGGGTTCAATGCCGTTTTCAACCAGTTTGCTCCGTACCGCCTCGAATTCAGAGAATGAGGTGACGACTTCAAACGTATCCCCCTCATCCTGAACGTCTTCAGCACCAGCTTCCAGAGCGATCATCATGAGTTCTTCTTCGTCTGTGCCTTCCTTATTTACACCAATCAGGCCTTTTTGATCGAACATCCAGGCGACACATCCGGTTTCGCCTATATTACCGCCGTTCTTGGAGAACGCGTGCCGGATTTCCGGTGCGGTCCGATTTTTATTATCCGTTACCGCTTCGATCAGTATGGCGACACCTGCAGGACCATATCCTTCGTAGGTGAACTCTTCGTACGTTACGCCTTCAACATCTCCTGTACCGCGTGCGATTGCCCTATCAATATTAGCCTGGGGCACATTCTCCGATCTGGCCGAGAGTATCGCCGTTCTAAGACGGGTATTGGCGTTGACGTCTCCACCCCCCTGTCGCACCGCGATCGTAATTTCTTTGACCATCTTCGTAAATATCTTTCCGCGCTGGGCATCGTTCTTCCCTTTTTTCCGTTTTATTGTATTCCATTTGGAATGCCCGGACATATGCACCTCCTTACCTATGCAAACCCTGCCGATTCCTGCCTTACTCTACGACAATCACCTGTTTTCCAGTTCCAAGATTATTGGATGTATCTCTGGCACGTATGGCAATGGTGTGTTCTTCAGCATTCAGATCATTCAACATCACATCAAACGTTTCTTCTGACGAGTCCGCGACCCCATCGGTTGGATATACGACCAGCCAATCTCCGCCGTCTATGGCGTATTCCACCTTAAATACTGGACTGTCGACATCCTGTACGGTAAAAGATAATGCGCGACGGGCCATATTGATATCCGTTATGCGCGGTGCCATATTATCTACAAGAAACGGTTCACTGATCATCTCTGATTGCAGCGTCTGAACCGGTGGGTTAGAAGGGGCATCGCTAACGATCACCTTTATGGTGTACATGCCATCAGGAAAGGTTTCAGAATCCCATGAATAGGAAGGCGAATGTAAATCTTCCTTCAACAATTTCCATTGGGTTTCTTCTTCTCCACGAAAATATACGGCATAGGACAACATGTCCTGATTCGAATCTGTTGCATTAATGGCTACGGCCCTCAGACCCTTCTGGTAGGCAGGCACACCGGCCGACCCCTGCCGATTGTTGGATCGATTCCCGATCTGTCCGGCGATCTTCGGAGGTAGATCATTTTCTCCATTGGTGCCGTTGGATGCATCACGCAAATACACCCCCGGCTCATATACGGTAATCGAATTCACTGTCGGGGCGACATTGCGAGTCAAATAAGCTATTGACACGCGTGATACACGTGGCGCCAAATCGTTCCTGGAATTCAAGACTGTTTTCCATTGAATATAGCGGGTAGCAGGGCAGGAGATGGGCTCCCCATCGGGATCCGTATATGGTCCGGTCCAGTCACTCCAGGTTTGATCTGGCGCATCTGTATTACCGGACCGTACAAAGAATTGTATGCCCGTACCGTTCGGTTGTGTACCGTCCCAATGGATACGTCCCCATACGGAGGTCCCTTGCGTATCATAGACCTCAGATTCGAACACACCTTCTCGAACAGGCCGCTGGCCCATTCGGTATATATTACCGAGATTGCTGGCCGCAACCATAATCTCGCCGGACGAGGTCGGCATGAAGGCGGTAATTTGAGCTTCTGAAAGCTGGGCCAGTTCGGTCCTACGCCCACGTTCCGGTACAGCATAAAGCTTTCCATTTGGTCCGGTGCCAATTAATATAGTCCCGTCTTCCTGCCTGGCCAGCGAGAGGGCAGCATCTTCTCGTGAGCGCCACCACTCCTCTACGACACCATCTGGCCGTATTCTGTAAACTATCCCGCCCCCCGATACGGACGCACGACTGGTCGTCGTGGTCGATCTGCCATTTGGTGAGGCAGTCACTTCGATCACGCCGACCTCTAACTCATTCGATGGTATATTGGAGGTAGGCTGAGGCGACGGTCTCGGCGACGGTTGACCACCCTGTGGTCGAATGGGAGGTTCATTCAATGCCCCGGCATAGATATAACCATCGGAATCGACCAGCAGAGTATGGATTTCCTGGTAGGGAGAATCATACAACACAGAGATCGTGCCCGAAGGGGTAATGCGATATACCCGGCCATTAGGCTCGGTACCGGCGATCAGATTACCATTCCGATCCATAATCATCGTGACCACATGGGTCTCTTCCGTTTCCGCTAGGATAGTGGCGCGACCATTTTTATCAATTTTGTAAATTCGGCCCTGTTCACCAGTGCCGGCATAGAGATTGCCGGCGGTGTCCATGGTCAACGACCAGATATATCGGACAGATTCGCCGGCGGTAATGTTCTCATTGGGATCAAAGAAAATCGAGGACTGACCATCTGGCGTCACTTTATAGATCTTTCCATCAGGAAAGGTAGCGACATATATATGGTCGGAGACATCTATGGTCACGCTGTGAATTTCCAACTCATCCACGTCGAAAAATATCTGTCCCTGACCGTTGGGATCAATCTTATACAGCTTACCGTCGTTGCCGGTGCCCGCATACAGATTCCCCTTTGAATCGGCGGCCAAACACCAGACCAGAGGTTCATTTGTTTCAAACAAAGGGACCAGCGAGGGAGAGAGTGTCAGGTAACCCTGACTGGCTATGGAGATCCGACTGGGGTTGCCCTTCTGAAAATCCCGCTGACTGGATTGTTCCCATATCACCGGTGTCGATGCCTGTGCCGTATTGATCAGCAACAGGCCGACAATCACCATACCAAAAAGGCTACACCCCATATGATGCTTCACATGTATCTCCTATTGCTTAACGGTCAATCGTCCCCGGCTCTGTCCTGCAATAACGTAGTCTGTTTCAATAATTTCTTCGGCCAGGACCATCTCCCGGACAGCGGTAAAACTGCCGTTAGTCCGGTCTGAATTCATCACAGAAAGCACCGATGGTGGCAGGGCCGTCATCTCCGTGCCTTTAACGACACCTCCTGTGTTCCTCTGATACAATTTGACATACACACGATTATTCGTGCGGCGTTTGTTCAACAGGCCTATTAACTGTTCTACACCATCGGGCTGAAATCGCTGCGGCGCCGATCTCATTTCATGTTGTGTAAGGACCTGTGCACCGCCTACAAGCACCTGTATGGCCCCTCGCGCAAGATGCTTCGGCAGAGGAATTTTAACTTTTTTGATAATACGATCACCACGATACGGTCGAAGGAACACCGTGACTTCAAGTTCATCTCCGGGTTGCACTGCGTTCTGATCGTACCATACCCCTTCAATGACGGCTATACGACGATCATTGGTAGATCGGATCGTCAAGTTCAGGGATTCGATGTGCGGCGTAACGAATCGATTATCGAGTACGATGTTCAGCATCCGGGCCACGTCTGTGGTCATGGATAGTAACGTAAGCTGTCCCGAAAATAAATCATCAATCATGATATCCGGATAGCCCCCCATCACGACCTGGCCTTCCAACTGGATGGTTCGCTCCCCGCCAAGCCGTCCATTTCCAAGAATGGTATTTGCCACCCCCATGTTCACCAGTGTAGGTGTCCAGGCGCTCGACATCATGACGTCAAATTGATAGGTATTGACCAGTTGATCCCCGGCATGAAAAGCAATTTCTACCGGTATCATTTGTGCGGTATCTCCGAGTTTACCGTACAGCCCATTGGTATGATCCCAAAGGACCGAACCGACGACGTCCGTGACATTACCAATCTTAGTAGAGGACGCCTGATCTGGTATCACCGTGATGATATCCGCCTGGGTCATTGGAATGTTCAGCGCGCCGGACCACAAGTAAGGATGACCGAAGGCCAGAATGGTATTATCCTTTCGGTAGGTCACCGTACCGGTACCCGCCATATTAAAATCACCCCGAATAAGCTGGGCACCAATAGCCGAACCGGGTTCCAGCGTATGTTCGTCGATACGCGGCATGCTTCCGGGTTCCTCTGTCTGCTGGCTGCCACCACCGCCCATCAATGGAATCAATCCCTTTTGGCGGAATGTGTTTTCAAAAAGTTTTACCACCGCCGGGTTGAAGCCGGAAAAAACCATAGGCACACTGATAGGCTTCAAGAAAGGCGTCTCAAACGACAGGCCATCGGGTTGACCGGGCGCATGCATTTTCCGTAGGCCCGGGCCGGATTGATCTACCGGTTCACTTCTTTGGGATTGGGAATCGTAGGTTACGGCGTCCTCGATGGCCAGCATCTGGCCTATCGGCGTAATGCCAGCGATGGCTTCTTTAGGCAATTGGCCGAAGCTATAAGCCAATGCACCAACAAGTTTACCATCGATATATACCGGGCTGCCGCTCATGCCTGCGATCACGCCTGCCTCATCCACATACGGACCAGATACGCGAGCCATGATCAGATCATGCTTCGCATAGAATACATTTTTCATAATGCCAAGCACTTCGACATAAAAAGTATCTATTTGCGTTCCTTGAAAAACCGTCAATCCGTAGCCGCTCATGCCCGGTTTTACCTCTTCAATATCCATGAACTCACGAGCGGGTTGACACCAGGCCGGGCGTATCGCAAAAAGAAAAAACGCCATCCAAAGCCATATTTCTGGACGGCGGCGTATTCCCATCATGTGTTCCATCCTCATATCAGATAACCATAACAAGCTATAGTGTATCATCGCAATATACAGGTGAATATATAACGGAGCAACTTCTTTCTCTAATATGTCTGTAGTGATTTATTTCAGGGGGATAAAGCCCTTGACTTCTCAATGAACTTACGCATGTTTACGGTGTATAACTGATGCTTTTTACCAGAGTTGGCAGCAGGTAGAAGGAAGGCGTTGCCCTCATACAGCGGCATCAGATTTTACTATCTAACATCCACTGCCGCCTCCATAATCTACCCCAACAGATACAGTACAATGGCTCGGTCCAAACGCAGTGAAGCTTCCGATAAAAACCTTCTACCGATATGTGATATGGCCATGTCTGAAACACGACATCATCTGGCTGCCCTCGCTTCTCATATTGTGAACTCCTACGAAACCAATGGTGGTTTCAACCATCCTGACGGTCGAAACCTGCCATCCCGGGAACGGGTGATCTCCATATTGCGGGATCTATTAACCCTTTGCTTTCCCGGATACTTCGGATCGGAACCCGTCTTAAAGAACGATGTGGCCTTCTTCGTCAATGCCCTCATCGACACCTTATATGTCCGCCTGCGAGAAGAGATCGCCAGAAGTTTGATACACGAGGCTTGGTTAAACCAAAAAAACGAGGACACGTGCCAAGATCGTGCAGAGGCAGTTACACTGGAACTTCTGGAATCAATACCCCGGATACGAAAGTTATTGATGGGTGATGTGGAGGCAGCATACAACGGTGATCCTGCCGCTAAAAGTCATGATGAAATCATTCTAAGCTATCCATGCATTGAGGCCATTGCAACCTATCGTATTGCCCATGAGTTGTATATTCGACAGACCCCACTTATCCCAAGGATTATATCTGAACATGCCCATAGCCGAACAGGCATTGATATTCATCCCGGTGCCGTCATTGGTACGCAGTTTTTTATTGATCACGGCACCGGTGTGGTCATCGGTGAAACGGCTCAGATCGGTGATAATGTAAAATTGTACCAAGGCGTTACCCTCGGGGCTTTGAGCTTTCGTAAAGACATTGAAGGACGCCTCGTAAAGGGTGGTAAAAGACATCCGACGATAGAGGACGAGGTCGTTATTTACTCGGGGGCGACTATTTTAGGCGGGGATACAATCATCGGGCATCATTCGGTCATCGGAGCAAGTGTCTGGTTGACGGAATCAATTCCACCACATACCAAGGTGACCATCGGTACCCCCACGTTGGAAGTTGTACCACAGGATGCCCGTACCGCTTGAACGACCTATCCCGTGGAAGGCTGGGCAGGATACGAATGCGTACATTCACTCTCCTGGTTTCAGTAGGTGTGACGATCGTCGCTATGATGCACATCACACCCCTGGTACTGGCACAATCGGTAAAAGAAGCAAAAGCCCGAGTTGAGGAAAAACCGGATGCGCCACGCCTTCATTATGATCTGGGGTTAGCCTACTATGAAAGTAGGCAGTATGTAGAAGCCATCACTTCGTTTCAGGAGGCGATCAAATTAAAGGCAGATTATAAAGAAGCCTATTATGATATGGGGATGGCGCAACAGAAAACAGGCAAGAATTCAGCGGCGATCAAATCTTTTCGAAGAGCAATAGAATATGACGAAAAATATGCAGAGGCCCATGCTGCACTGGGCAGCGCTTATCGGACGTATAGCCAATATTCGGTTGCAAGCCGTTCATATCAAGCGGCGCTCAAACTTAAACCCGAACGGGCGGACTGGCATCTCAGCCTGGGAATTATCTATCAAACAATGGAAGCGTATGAAAACGCTATTACCGCCTATGAAACCTACCTCAAACACACCCCCAACAAAGATTCCAAACGCGCGGGCCAGATCCGCTCATTGATTCCTCAATTGAAGGAAGCGATCCGGTGAGGGAATAAAGACGCCTTCACCCTTCCAGTTCTGCAATATATTTTTCCGCTTCCATAGCAGCGGCACACCCCGTTCCTGAAGCAGTAATGGCTTGACGAAATACGTGGTCCTGAACGTCTCCACCGGCAAATACCCCTGCCACATTGGTATGCTGGCGGCGGTCGGTAAGGATGTAGCCTTGTTCATCCAGATCAATTTTACCTTCGAACAACTGGGTATTCGGAATATGACCAATGGCGATAAAAAGACCATCCGCCTCCAAAATCGTCTCTTCGTTTGTTTTTATCTGACTTACACGCACCCCGGTCACCCCGGTTTGGCCGTCGCCTAACACTTCCTGAACTTTTGAATTCCAAATTAATTCGACTTTGGGATTATTCAAGGCGCGATCCTGCATGATTTTACTGGCACGCAATTCATCTCTGCGATGCACGATCCATACATGACTGGCGAATCTTGTAAGAAAGGTGCCTTCCTCTACAGCGCTGTCACCACCACCTACGACCACGACCTTGCGATCTTTATAGAATGCCCCATCGCAGGTGGCACAGGTCGATACGCCACGGCCAAAAAAGGTGTCCTCGCCCGGGATATTGAGCAAGCGCGGGGAAGAACCGGTGCTTATGATCACGGCCTTTGTTGTATATTCCCCCTGATCCGTGATGATACGATGAGCGCCGGGTTGAAATTCAATATTTGTTACTTCATGGTATTTTATAATGGCCCCGAAATGCTCCGCCTGCTGACGCATCCGTTCCAAAAGTTCGAACCCACCGAGGCCGCCCGGAAAACCAGGAAAGTTCTCAATCGCGCTGGTTAGAGAGAGCTCACCACCAAGCACCCGTCCTGTAAGTACAATCGGTGCCAGGTTGGCGCGCGCAGCATAGAGGGCTGCCGTGTACCCAGATGGCCCACTACCGATAATAATGACGTTTTCCATTTTATTTTATCCTTAATGTCACGTCGAGTAGACATGCAACTTATTGTGTCTCTAATCGATACGTTTGATAATATGAAACCCCATAGATGTTTGGATCACCGTACTCACTTCACCCACCTGTAAATTCATCGCCGTTTCTTCAAATACCGGAAGCATTTCACCAGGCCCGAAATAACCCAGATCACCGCCGTTGGAGCCACTCAGGTCTATGGATTTGGTTCGGGCAAGTTCTGCAAAGTCTTCACCAGCTTTCAATTGGGCAAGAATCTCATCGGCTTCTGGTTGATTCCGGACCACGATCTGTCTTACACGTATTTTTTTCGCTTGGCGAGCAACTTCCTGACCCTGTTTTTTTGATTTGACCCGATAGAGGGCTGTCTGCAACTCCGTCGAGGCCGGGTCTAAAGCCACGGCCGCTTCATAGTTGCTGATGGCCAGATCAAATTGTTCATACTCCTCATAGACCAGACCGAGTTCCGCATAGATACGGGGATCTTTGGCTCCCAAATCCAATATATCCTGGTAGTATTGTACGGCTTTATCTTTTTGTCCTTCACCGGCTTCCAAACGTGCAAGGGCGATGCGAGCAACGACCAGATCAGATTTTACGCCCAAAGCGCGTGTCCAGACGACGCGGGCGCTATCCGGCATATTCTTACTCTGGTATGCAATCCCCAGATTCATATATGCTTCGGCATAATCAGGGGCCATAGCAACCGCCTTTGACCATGCGACGATAGCCTCATCCGCACGCTCTAACCCCATATATGACACGCCGAGATTAAGATAGACCTTCGGCAATTGCTCGGCCTCCACGGGCGCATCCACCACCTTCTCATACAGACGAATGGCCTCTTCGTATCGCTCCGTGTCCGCATACAGTTTTCCGAGGTTCGTATAGGCATCCATATACGTGGAATCATGCCGAATCGATTCAAGATAGTGGTGTTCCGCATCTGTAAGATAACCGCCCTGATTATATAAAATCGCCAGTGCCGTATGCGCGACTCCCAGCTGAGGCGGCCCTATCATCATCTTGTCGAACTGAGTTTTCGCCCAGGCAATCACCGTATCGGGAGGCACCATATCCATACGACGTACACTGATCGAATCATCAACAGCCGCGTACTTGAATTCATTGAGTGCCGTAGCCTGGTCTCCTCTCGCCTGATGTATCAGCCCTAGGGTTAAATGAGCCACAGCAAAGTCAGGGGCGATTTCCAGAGCGTGCGAGATATGGACTTGCGCACTGTCGTAATTTCCAGTGGCATAATATACTGCGCCCAGATTATTCTTAGCCATCGCCACAGCCGCAAGAAACTGTTGTAAGGCCGCACGCCGCTGCCCTTCCGGGGAGATGTCTTCCGCCCCGGCGTCTGTAGCCGGAACGGTCTGTGCCTGTGCCGTTGTCCCATTGAGTATCCAGAGGCAAAATAACACATAACCCAGCCAGCTCAACGGGGATCGTCGAAATTTATCTGGTCCCGAACACCGGCAAAGGACAGGGATCAAATCTAACCAACATCGAATCTTCATATTCTTTTTAACCTCCATGGCACAATCCATCAACGACTTAGTGTTTCTTCTGGTTCCAAATTTTGCAACACCTCCATGGTCTCGCCGACTAAGGCAAAACTACCCGTGACGCAAATTGTATCATACGGCGTTGTAATGGCTCGGGCCATCTCGAGTGCATTGGAGACTGTAGATGCCACACGAACCGGCGTACCCATCTGCCTGCACAGGGCGGCGACCTTGTCAGGATCGGCTTGTCGTTTTCGTAAAACGCGCCGGGCGGTCACAATTATTTCATCGGCATATGATGCAAAGACACGGCATAGTTCATCTACCGCTTTGTCCTGATGTATAGACAAAACCAGAACCGACCGGCGGCAGGGGAAAAGTCGCTGAAGCGTCCTAGTCAAATTTTCGGCTGCCAGTACGTTATGGGCCCCATCCAGAATCAACCAGGGTTGATGTTCCAAAACCTGAATCCGACCGGGTAAGTGAACTTCTTTAAGCCCTCTGTTAATGTTATCTGGTGATATCTGAAAACCCATTTTCGTGAGCAATTCTACGACACCGACTGCCGTCGCCGCATTGCATGCCTGATATTCACCTAACAAAGGCATCGTCAACTGCTGATACGTCTGTTTTCGTCCACGTATGTCAAACATCTGCTGTTCTGTGTTTTCGCCCTGTATGGTATAATGGATGTCGGTCCCCACTTCATATAATGTACTTTCCTGCGACTTGCATACCTCGTTGATAATGGCACGGGCATCGGGCGTTTGAGGTGCACTAACTATCGGTACACCTCTTTTTATAATGCCGGATTTTTCACGGGTAATCTCCGGAATTGTCTTACCGAGACGATCCGTATGATCTAGCCCGATAGGCGTAATGGCACAGACGATCGGCTCAATAATGTTGGTTGAATCCAGACGACCGCCTAAACCCGATTCAATGACGGCTAAATCTACATGTTGCTCCTTAAAAAACAAAAATGCAAGCGCCGTCATAATATCAAAAGACGAAGCAAACCCGTCCGAAGATTGATGGGTATGCTCGATAACAGGCCGCATCTTATCAACCAATTGAGACACGTCTTCTTCCGATATGGGTATCCCATTGACCACAATACGTTCCCGCACACTGACCAGATGCGGCGAGGTATATAACCCGACGCGATATCCACTCTGCTGGACGATTGATGCAAGCATCGAAGCTGTGGAACCTTTTCCTTTGGTCCCGGCGATATGTACAGCTGGCCAGTGATGTTCAGGGTGGTCCAGCCCATCTACTAGCGCACGGATCCGGTCCAGGTTCATTCGTTTTGGTGAGGCGCCGGGTAACTTTTCGTAATCTACGAAGCCGTAAATATAATCAAGCGTCTCTTTGTAAGTAAATTGGCTCATGGTTGTCAATTGGCCACCAGATTGCTGGTCAAGCCCAATGCATACCGGAACGGCAGGGTAACAGCTTGTTGCCTGACGTGTTTAAACCGTTTACGCACCTGATCCGTAACGTCTTCACTATTGGCAATACGCTTAAATACGTTACGGCCTGGCTTTGCATTTATTTCAATCAGCCAGGGTTCGCCCTTTGGACCGGGGATAATATCAAGCCCAAGCTCGCCAAAGGCACAGAGGTCCTGTTCCAGCCCCTGACATATGGTCATCGACATACGGGCCACGCGATCCAAAATAGCCTGACGTTGGGAGACGCCATAGATCTCATCAAGTATCGGTTCCGCCTCTTCGGACCTGGCCCCTGTACTGAGATTGGTGGTTGGAATATCCGTTTGGCAGACCCGTGCCACCAGCCCGGTCATCCCCCATTGTTTTTGCTCATCCTGCTGCATCAATACCCGCAAATCGAATCGTGGCCAGCGCCGATGGGCTATTGGCTCTGCCGATATGCCTTGCTGTACCAGATATACGCTGTCCCCCAAATCCTGGTTCCCGAGCAAACTACGAACCGTGTCACCAACAGCCCGTCTTTGGGTAACCCGATGGCACGCGTCATCCATGCGGACAACCCACGTGTGGTTCTGCATGGAAATAATCTCTATAATATTCGATCCTAAAGAGCCTGAAATCGGTTTGATGTACACGTGGCCATATCGATCCAAAAAGGTCTGCAAGCTGGTGACCGTCAGGCAATCTGTATCGGGAAGAAGAACATCATAGTTCGAAAGGCCACGAAATGTGGCCCATTTGTCCGCTGCAAAACGGATGATCTCCAAGGGATTAATGAAAGGGATTTGGGCTTGTACTAATCGAGCACGCACCTGATCTGCTTTGGGAGAATAGGCCAGGTCGGATACGGGGGCCCGATCATATACGACCTGTGGCCAGGGCTCAGCACCACATTCACGCCATACACTTTTGATCAATGTGGCGGGCGTGACCGTGTCTGTCTCCGGATGAATATCGTCTGCATCGAAAACCACGACACGCAATCCAAGCCATTCAGCAGCTCGGCAACACTCTTCAAAAAAGCCGGTAGGCGGACCAAATAACCGGGCCAGGTCGTCTGGCGTTCGTCGACTCAATATACCGACCGTTGTTTTGGACGTATTCATGTTTTGACTGACCCCGCCAACTTTTGTACTTCGTCCAATGTAGACCAGGTGACATCACCCTGCTCGGAATAGGAAAGCGCTGCCAATGCCGTTCCATAGTCTAAACCGGATTTCAGATCATCTTGCAGAATACCGAAAAGCAAGCCAGCATCAAATGCATCACCTGCACCCAGCCGATCGACCTGTTCTACCGGTTTCGGCCCAGTATATAAAAAACCGGTGTTTTCCGACCAGCCTACGGCTCCGCCTGCTGCAAGCGTGAGAATAATCATTTCGTTATTAAACCGGGTAGATAGTGCCTGAATCATCTGCTCGGGAGAACCATCTATTTTAAAAATCAATTCAATGTCCGCCATGGTAGATATCAGTATGTCGACATGATGTAAAATCGGTGTCAGCGTGTCGGCGGCTTCGCCCGTTGACCAGAGTTTCGCCCGGTAATTCACATCAAAGGATGTCCGGCAACCCAACGCGCCTGCTTGTTGAAGCGCTTCCTCGACAAAGGTTCGGCAGGATTCACTTAACGCGGCGGTAATCCCGGTCGTGTGCACAATCCTCGCGTTCCTGAATAGCGTCCAATCCACCATCTCCGTCGCCAGGAAACTGGCGGCGGCGTTTGCACGGTCGTATACGACACGGCTGCCGCGAGGTGGCGTACCTGGTTCAAGAAAAAAAACACCCACACGATCTGTTGTCCATATGACATGGGATACATCGACACCGTGGCTGTCCAAGCGGGTTGTAATCCAATGGCCTAACGGCGTATTCGGCAAAACAGAAAACCAGGATATTGCACCGCCCAAACGCGCCAGCGCAACCGCCATGTTCGATTCTGTTCCGGCTGGGTCTACCCTAAACAGGTCTGTCTGTTCCAGCACCTGACCTGCCGGCGGCGAGAACCGCAACATGCATTCGCCGAATGTAATGACATCGAATTGAGGAGAAATAGGAGCATGCGACTGGATGGTCCCCTTCGGGAATATCTCAAGCCCTTCGGGGTTGTGGGTTGCGGATTGCGGATTAGACATAGGTATATACTATAACATAAAATTCTAACGCGTGACAGAGGACAAATCGGTCACCTTCTCTTCACTCTTCACCGCAATAAAAATTATGCATAATGGCAGGCCACCCAATGTTCACTATTGCCTTGTTTGAGCTGGGGTTCGCTTTCGGCGCAATCAGGCTTTGCTATCGGACAACGGGTATGAAAACGACACCCAGATGGTGGATTGACCGGGCTGGGCACATCGCCTTCCAGATGGATACGCTTTTTTCGACGGCGCTTATCGATTTCTGGTACGGCAGAAAGCAAACTCTGTGTATATGGATGCTGCGGATTATCCGTCACATCGGCCATTGATCCCATTTCGACCAGCTTTCCGAGGTACATGACTCCGATGCGATCACTGATATGTGCCACGACCGCGAGGTTATGGGCAATAAAGAGATAGGTCAAATTCAATTCTTTTTGGAGGTCCTCCAGCAGATTAAGAATCTGTACCTGGATGGACACATCAAGCGCGGACACCGGCTCGTCACAAACAATAAGATTCGGGTTTAATGCCACGGCCCTCGCGATACCGATACGTTGCCGCTGTCCACCGCTGAACTCATGGGGGTAACGGTCAATATAAGCATCGCTCAATCCGACCATTTCGAGCAGACTGCTTAAGCGTTCTTTTCGTTCCGCCCTTGTACCTACACGATGTATGTCCAATGGCTCCTGAACGATATTACCGACCGTCATTCTCGGGTCAAGTGAAGCATACGGATCCTGAAAAATCATCTGGAGTCTCTTGCGGATCGGTTTCAAAGCCCTATCTCCGATCTCGGTAAGATCTTTACCTTCAAAAAAAACCTTTCCGGATGTGGGTCGATAGAGCTGAAGCACCGTTAAACCCAACGTGGATTTTCCACAGCCGCTTTCTCCGACCAAGCCGAACGTTTCCCCTTCATTAATGGAAAAAGATACACCGTCCAGTGCCCGAACAATACCGCCTTCCTGACTGCCGAAACCCTCTTCAAGAGGAAAATGTTTGGTAATGCTGTCCAATGTCAACAGGGGTGCTGTCACTACAACCTCCAGGGTGTAAAAACGCCGAACCTACGAATCATATAGAATTAAAATCGTTGTTTCGTTGTTGGATGGCTCCCTGCGGGGGCACATCCATCGCGTCTCCGTTCGTTATTTCGTAGTTTTCCTAATATAGCCAACAAGCACATTCATGATTTGATCCGAGGTTTTTCAAAGTTGGCTCATCCTTACACAGATCGAACTTCTTAGAGCAGCGTGGTGCAAATCGGCAACCCGAAGGTAATGAGATCAAATTCGGCGGCGCGCCGTCGATCGGTTCCATGCGGTCTTTCACACCAGGCCCCAATTTGGGCACAGACTGAAGCAGACCGTGGGTATATGGATGTTTAGGATTATCGAATAGTTCATCCACCGTTGCCGATTCAATGACTTCACCAGCATACATCACCATCACCCGATCACATACCTCGCCTACGACACCTAAATCGTGGGTAATAAGAACTACCGTCATATCCTGCTCTTCCTGGAGTTTTTGCATAAGCTCTAAAATCTGAGCCTGGATCGTTACGTCCAGCGCCGTGGTTGGTTCATCCGCAAGGAGCAGCTTCGGATTGCACGCCATGGCCATCGCAATCATAACCCGTTGCCGCATGCCGCCGCTGAACTGATGCGGATAGTCGTCAAGACGCTGTTCCGGGCTGGGAATGTTGACCATTTGAAGCAACTCAATGCTACGATCCCTTGCTTCCCGTTTATTAAGGCCAAGATGAAGCTTTAGCGGCTCTCTTAACTGCCATCCAATGGTTAATACGGGATTAAGCGAGGTCATAGGATCTTGAAACACCATCGCTACGGTATTACCCCGTATGGCCTGCATTTCGTTCTCGGGCAACGTGCGTAAATCAAGCGGGGCCTTGCCTTCACCGGGAGAGAACATAATCTGCCCGTCTATTACACGTCCGGGCGGATTGGGTATCAATCCCATAATAGACAGAACCGTTGCGCTCTTTCCACAACCACTTTCGCCAACAATACCTAACATCTCACCTTCTCCAACTTCGAAGCTGATATTGTCAACGGCTTTAACTACACCGGCTCGAGTAAAATAATGGGTCGAAAGATTTTCAACCTTGAGTAAGGGTTCCATGAAGGATCCTTCTTAAGAAATACCGCTATGAGACAGCGTATTGTGTTATCTAAAATAGAATTCAGTTATTGTGAAAATGTAAATTAGAAAATTTTCACGCGAATCCCTTTGGTCTTAACGTGTTGTACCAGATCCTCAGTAGAATCCAACAATTGCTGAATCCTCAGGTGCAATGTTTCATCCATGATCATCTGACCGGCCGTACCCTCGCCTTGCTTTATCTGTTCACTAATGTACTGTACATTCGTAAGCACAGTACGTACATCCGATAAAAGTCGCGGTATCTGTTCCACCCCAGCCTGTACAGTGGCGATGGTTGTGTCGATCTTACCTCGATTAGCTGCCAGCAAACCATTTATCTGACCAGTCAGTTGGGCAGCTTGATTGATTATCGCATGAATATCCTGTTCGTTTTTATTCAGCACACGATTGACGCTGGAGATGGTTGTATTGACCTCATTGATCAACGTCTGCGTTTTATTCAATGTAATCATCAGTTCTCCCGGCTGGTCACCGCTTGCCAGCAGGTGGTCAACTGATGAGGTAATACGCTGTGTGTTCATCGCAATTTCTGAGATCACATCCAGCAATGCTTGTATGGCAACGGTCTCTTCACCTGGGATAACCCCAGTGGCATCCAAAAGCGGAGCTTGTGGTGTTCCCGGTGATATTTGCATATACTTTTCACCACCCAGAAGGCCGATATTCCGAATAGTGACCTTAGAATCGTTTCGAATCGCGATGGATTCATCTATCTCTATCGTCACTTCGACATGATGATCCGCATTTACGTTCACCTTCGTCACAACACCAACTTTTTTTCCTGCAAACTGAACATCTGTACTTTGTGTGATGCCCCCACTGATCTCATGTGGAAAAGTTACAGTATACTTTTTTTTACCTACAAATAATTCCTCAAGGTTTCCAGCAAAAAAGATCATAACGATCAGGATAAGCATAGCCGATACCAGCATGGTGCCCACGCGAATTTCTGATCGTTGATAGTTGATGACAGCGCTCCTCTATGACTGATGCTGCCCATCCGGATACTTTGTACTTTGTTCTTGAAGGTTAGGCAATGCCTGTGACCTTCTATTTATATTTCCTGTTATACAAGGTATTGAGGGCTGCTGATCGCACTACACGTTACTCTCCAACAAGGATTTTTCGTATTCCCCCCGGGACAGCCTCGATTTGATTGGTCCGTTAGAATCGCCATTTATAAATTGATGGACCAAAGGATCTTTTGTCTGAACCATCTCATCCGGCGACCCTTCAAAACATATTTTACCCTGGTGCAATAAAATCAGCTTATGTGCCATTTTCATTGCACTTCCAAGGTCGTGCGTGACGACCACAGAAGTCATCCCAAGTACCTGATTGAGGTCCGTGATCAATTTCGTAATCGCACCGGAAGATATGGGATCTAATCCAGACGTAGGCTCATCGTAGAGTACCATCTTCGGCTCAAGCGCGATAGCCCGAGCCAAGGCTACACGTTTCTGCATCCCTGGACTTAATTGCCGGGGTAGGTACCCCTCAAAATCAGGAAGACCGACCTGATCAAGTTTCATTTTTACCATAATGTCGATGATATTTTGATCAAGGTCTGTATTTTCGATCATGGGTAATGCGATATTCTCACGGACCGACATATTCTGGAATAAAGAGGAATGCTGGAATAGGACCCCTATTTTCCGTCTTTTATCGTTTAACGTTTTTTCATCATCTGTCTGGATTATCCAATCAAAAATTCGGATCTCACCTTCATCTGGCTCCATCGCGCCGACTAGCATTTTGATTAGAGTACTTTTTCCTTCACCACTCCGTCCCAATAAGACCGTGATTTGACCCTTCTCACAGGCAAATGACAGATCATTTAAGATCCTTACTGCGCCAAATCGTTTATGTAGGCCAGTGACTTCTATCATACAAAATACAACTGTATATAGGAGCAAATCAACAAAGAATCATCTTGAGTTTTAGAGGATGTTTCATCGCTCATCAGCTCTTTAATTATGATAAATAGAATATAATCGAGAGTATCCCGTCTGCCACGATCACCGTGATGGTGCAGGATACAACGGCAACCATGGTTGCACGTCCGACACTTTCAGCACCACCTGATGCCGTGATACCCGTATAGCAAGCAATAAGAATAATCAATATACCAAAGATCACACTTTTGAGCAAGCTGAAGAATACATCCGTCACCGTAAAGGCCGAAAGGACGCCGTCCAAATACATTTGAACCGGCAGATTCAGTACCAATGTGGCGATAACCACACTGACCGTAATACCTATCAGATCAGCGATGAGTGTTAAACAGGGTAATATAATCACACCCGCGACAAATCGTGGCAATATTAGATATTCAACAGGATTAATCGCCATGACCTCGAGAGCCAGCATTTCATCGTCTACGATCATCGTGGCGAGTCTGGCCGTCACCAGGGCTCCGACCCGTCCTGCCAGCACGATACCGGTCAGGAGCGGATTTAATTCTCTTATGAGAAACACCGTAACAATAGATGAAGCAAAATCGGAAACGCCGAAGGTCCGCAATTGCAGCCCAAACAGAATGATGAGGACTGCGCCAAGTGAGCATGACATGATCAGAATCAATGGAAAGGAATTGGCCCCCATCTCATCCATCTCACGAATGACTTGCTTCACTCTGAGTGGTTTTCCAAGCTTTGGCCCCATAAAGAGCCAGTAGAATAGGTCCTTTATCAGGTAGGAAATATTAGATAGGTGTATAAGCCATCCAATAACTTTGGAACCTATCCATCCCAATATGTTGGTTATCATGCTTTAAGCATCACACTTCCTTTATAGCCTCTTCTATCGTTGGATATATGGAGAAGACTGATTCCAGGCGGGCTAATTTGAAGATGTCCTGTACGGCATCGCTTAACTCAACCAGGCGAAATAAAATGCCTAACTTCATTGATTGTTGCAATCCTTCTACTAACGTCGCAATACCCGAACTATCCATATAGGATACCCGTACAAGATGTACAATGATAACTGCAGTACCTGCATTCAGCAACAACGCTAATTGTTGTCTTACATCATTTGAACTGCTCATATCCACCTCACCCTGAACGCTAAGGATGTAGAGTCCTTTTTTCTGTTCTTTTACCTCCATAATTACACTCACGGGGCTGTTCCTCCTGTCTCAGGATATCGCTTGAATAACATAAGACATGTACCCAAATCAGGGCTCAGATCATAAGTCACTTCATCCATTACGGATTGTATTAGATGGATTCCCAACCCGCCTGGTCTCACCTTATTTAAGTCACGAGGCTTGACGGTATCCATGTCCGGTTTATCGCCATAATCTCGAATAGAAATCTTAATACCTTCAGATACGCCCGAAAGAGAGACTCTGATTTCTTTAGACCCATCCATTTTATAAGCGTATTTAATAACATTCGAACAAGCTTCATCAACGGCCAATACGACTTGTCGGATCACATCCGCCTGGAATTGCTGTGACTGAAAATACGTTTCGATGACCCGTCGTACAATTTTGAGAAATTCAGTTTTGCTCAGAATAGTAATGACGACCTGATCGGACGATTTTTCATCCTGATCACTCATTCATGGCTCCAAAACAAACACATGTAAGATCATCGTGTTGTTTCTGTCCATTTGTAAAGGTGTCGAGTTCTCGACGTACTTTTTGCACCATTAATTCGGCATCCGAAGATCCTGCCCTGAGCAGCGATTGTAACCGATCAAGGCCGAACTCTTGTTTTTCATTATTTCGGGCTTCCATAATACCATCCGTATACAATAGTACTATATCTCCGGCGTGAAACTCGCGGCATGTCGCCTGATATAACATATCCGGCATAATGCCCAATGGAGGAGCAGTCTGATTATCCAACATCTGGACCTCACCTGTCTTTCCCTCTCGAAATAACGGCGGTAAATGTCCGGCATTGATGATGGTCATAAAATTATCACGTAGCTCAATAAGAACATATACAAGTGTAACAAATATCCCGTGTCGACTGCGTTGCACCAGCAGATTATTCACGCGTGTCAGAACCCGGGTAGGAATATGTTCTGTAAGCGCTATAAATCTGAAGTCACTCATTAGTTTAGCCATATAGAGGGCTGCGGCCACGCCTTTACCTGCCACATCACCAATTACTATCCCCAGCCTATTATCAGGAAACTCAATAAAGTCATAGAAGTCACCACCAACTTCCTGTGCAGCGGTATATTCTGCTGCAAAGGTGAATCCTGGCACATCCGGAACTACTTGAGGCAGGAAACTTTGTTGTACAGTCTGAGCGAACTGAAGATCATGTTCCAGCGTTTGCCGTGCTATCAATTGTTCCTGCATCCGGGCATTTTCAATAGCGATTGCAGCCTGGATACAGAACGCCTCAAACAATTCAAGATCACCCGAATTGAAAGGTTGCCCATCTTTTTTGTTTATGGCCTGTGACACACCGAGGATCTTGCTTGATGATTTAATCGGAACACAAATCATCGATTTTGTATGATAACCGGTATTCTTATCATATTGGTCATCAAACTTGGGATGTTGATATGCATCTTCGATCAGTTCTGACCGACCTTGCTCTGCAACCCAACCAGCAATACCTTGCCCCAGCTGCAAAGGCGGGAGCGTCTTCAATTTTCCGCCGGCACCACCTTCGATTATTATAGGTACTAGCGTCTGAGTCCCTTCATCGAGGAGATATAAACTGCTGGCATCAGCGTTTACAACGCGTTTGGATGCACTCATGATACGCGACAGCAAGTCTTCCAAAACGATTGTTGAATTCAGATATGATGTGATTTCTACCAGTTTTTCTAGGTTTTCTACTTTCTTCCGGTAATCTTCTACATCATAATCTTCATTTGTATTTTGCTTTGGAGAAACATTCGCATCCGGTTCTTGGCTAACGTGAGATACACACATAGGGTGCTCACTAATATGAACTGATACCTCGTTTGTATCAGGGATCGGTTTTATCGGGGTCTTTTCTAATGGAAAAGTGTGCCGCTGTTATTCATCCCCAGCAGCTTTCCCCTCAGCGATGACTTTATTTCCCTCTTCCTTCGGCATCTCATCATATCGAATAAATTGACGGGTGTGACTACCGCGGCCTTGGGTGATTGAGCGCAGGATTGTCGAATATTTGTATAATTCAGCCAGTGGAACTTCCGCACGTACGACCTGATTATTCCCACTGGGCTCCATGCCCAATATACGCCCCCGACGACTTGATAGATCGCCCATGACATCACCCATATATTCATCTGGCACAACGACTTCTACTTGATATATTGGTTCCAATAAAACAGGTTTAGCGTCCATGAACGCTTTTTTAAATCCGATTGATGCCGCTACCTTAAACGCCATTTCTGATGAATCTACAGAATGATAAGACCCATCATATAATGTCGCTTGTACATCAACCACTTGATATCCCGCCACAACGCCTTCAAGCATAGCTTCCTGAATCCCTTTATCTACAGCAGGAATAAATCGTCCCGGTACGACACCACCAACTATGGCATTCACAAATTCATAGCCCTCACCACGTGGTCTAGGCTCAATCCGGAGCATAGTATCTCCAAATTGTCCTCGGCCCCCACTCTGGCGTTTGAACCGGCCCTGAGATTCTGCTTTTCCTTTTATTGCTTCACGATAAGGTATTCTGGGTTGAGTCATCTCCACCTCTACCCCAAATCGATCCTTAAGTCGCTCTACAATTAAATCAAGATGCATTTCTCCTGCGCCTGATAGAATCAACTGCTTGATCTCTGAATCATAGTTGACTGTAAATGAAGGATCTTCTTCATGTAATCTGGATAGGCCCATACTAATTTTCTCTTCATCCTCTTTGCTTTTGGGAATGACCGCTGCATTCGCCACAGGCGATGCAAAATCAACCCATTTAAGAGAAACAGGCCCCTGACGTAAGCACAAGGTATCACCAGTATGTGTATCCTTCAACTTGACCGTCGCCCCGATTTCACCAGCTTTGATGGTATTTATATCACTCCGGTTAGGTCCTATCGTCTTATAAATCTGACCAAATCTTTCACTTTTACTTTTTGTACTGTTATATATATCCTCTCCAGCCTTTATTTCCCCGGAAAAAACACGAAAGTAGGTTAACTCACCGACGTGAGCCTCTGAAACAGTTTTAAAAACCAATGCTGACAATGGTTGTAAAGGATCATGTCCAAGGGTAATTTCTTCCTCACTATCCGGTCTTGTACCAATCGTATCCTCGCGCTCTAACGGCGATGGCATAAAATGGACAATGGTGTTTAATATTTCGGATGTCCCTATATTCATTGTGGCGGAAGAACAAACAATCGGGAACACAGTACCATTTTTAACACCAGTCTTTAATCCGTGAATAAGCTGCTCATCAGTCAATGCCCCCTCTTCAAAATATAGTTCAAGTAGGTCATCTTCCGATTCTGCTGCAACTTCGATTAACTTCTCTCTATATTCTTCTACCTCATCTTTAAGAACATCTGGAATGTCCACTACCTCACCTATACCATCTCCCCCCTGGTCATACGAAATGGCCTTCATAGTAACCAGATCAACCACTCCCGAAAATGAATCACTCTTCCCTATCGGGATTTGAAAAGGAATAGCCTGTTGTCCAAACCTCTCCTGGATACGGCTGACCACATCAAAAAAGTCTGCGTGGTCTTTATCGAGCAAATTGACTATCACCATCCGTGGCAAACCATATTCCTCTGCATAATTCCATGCATGCTCGGTTTCCACTTCTATACCTTCTATAGCCCTCAAGACTACAGCGAGGCCTTCTGTTACCCGGGCGGCACATTTGACTTCACTCGTGAAGTCTGAATAGCCTGGAGTATCAATAAGATGAATGGTATAATCATTCCAATCGCAATTTAAGGGCGTCAAATTCATGGAAATTTTATGTTCAATCTCTTCCTTACGGTAATCTGATGTGGTATTTCCTGTCTCCACATCACCCAACCTACTAATTGCGCCTGTGGTGAATAGTATCGCTTCTGAAAGGGATGTTTTACCGCTACCACCATGTCCGGCCAAGCAGATATTCCGAATTTTTTCTATACGATAATCCTTCACAAACGCCCTCCTCTACCGGTCCGTTGTGATACGGTACGATTACTATAAAATACATTATTTTTTGGTTGAGAACTGTAACATAGTAGCAAAGGCGTAGGGGGCTGTCAAGGGTTTCGAAGACAGAAATCAGAAATCAGAAAGAACGAGGAAGGGTATAAATATGAAAGGCGCCTGGATAGGTATCCAGGCGCCTTTTTAAATCCCCCGGCAGCGCCCTACTCTCCCACAAGGTCACCC
>Ga0209403_10001498_pt1 | contig 30296 bp, 33 predicted proteins | sample ArcticOcean_MG_C_8_FD_187440 | JGI IMG/M metagenome (GOLD analysis project Ga0209403, IMG submission 187440) | Marine microbial communities from western Arctic Ocean - ArcticOcean_MG_CB11_86 (SPAdes) (version 2) | ecosystem: Environmental > Aquatic > Marine > Oceanic | place: Arctic Ocean...
AATGAAATCAGGCATGGTGGTGATCGTGGTCGTGCGAATAAACGGCTACGGCCGCCGAGGCGTCGCCGAACAATTCGAGATAGGCAGGGTGGTTCGAGACGTCGTCCGGCAGGCCGGAACAGCATACATGGCCGTTCAGGCACACCACCCGGTCGGTTGCCGACATGACGAGATGAAGATCGTGTGACACCAGTAATATGCCGCAGTTACGTTCATCGCGGATGCGGCGGATCAGGTTGTAAAATTCGATCTGTCCGTGAATATCGACATTTGCCGTGGGCTCGTCCAACACCAGCAGGTCGGGTTCCCGCAACAGCGCGCGCGCCAGGAGGACCCGCTTTAGCTCGCCGCCGGACAGCAGTCGGATTTCCTGTTCCATAACATCGGGTGCTCCGACATCTCCCAGCGCAGACGCAAGGGCTTCCGGGTCCGACTTTCCGCTCATCTCGAGAAACCGGCGGACGTTGAGTGGCAGCGTGCGGTCGATCGAAAGTTGTTGAGGCGTATAGCCCACGCGAATATCGGCAGTTCGCCGAACGGTTCCACGTTCGGGGCGTTCCAGTTCCAGCAGGGTGCGCACCAGCGTCGTCTTGCCCGACCCGTTGGGACCGATCAGCGTGACGATCTCGCCGCGGCCTACCGCGATATCCACGTCGTGCAGAATCGTGCGGCGCCCGTGCCGGACCCCGATCCCGTTACCCTGGACCAAAACTTCCATATTCACCTGCGCGCCGTCAGGCATGGGCGCCATCTGCGCAATCCCTGCACAGGCCCAGCACCTCGATCGTCTGATGCGATACATCGAAGCCGACCGTCGCCGCCTTTTTCGCGATTAGCGCTGCGATGTCGGGATCGTCCAGTTCACCTACCTGGCGGCAGGTGCCGCAGATCAGAAACTGGCCGACATGGGCTCCGTCCGGCTTGCCGCACCCGACAAAGGCGTTCAGGGATTCGATCTTGTGCACAAAGCCGTGTTCGACAAGAAATTCCAGCGCCCGGTATACCGTCGGCGGGGCAGCCGTGCGCTTTCCGTCGTGCAGTTCGGCAAGAATGTCATAGGCGCCGATCGGGGCGTGACGGCTCCAGGCGATTTCCAGTACACGGCGGCGCAGCGGCGTAAATCGCAGGCCGTTCCGCCGGCAGGTCTGTTCCGCCGCATCAAGTGCATCGCTGATGCACATGTCGTGATTGTGCTCCCGCGCCGGGAAAGCAGCTTGTGATTCTCTGGATGCCATCTGTGGTCCATTCCGTTAGTTGGTCGCCGATTGACCGCTGGTTGAGGCCATGTAATATCATAAATGAAATATTATAACATATATCGAATTGCCCGTGTTTCGTCAGAACCATATGATTCCTGTAGTGGCTATAATCCTGTCCCTATTTTTGGCGGTCTTACCGTCAGGCTACATCCACGCGGCGTCGCCAAGCGTGGTGGCGACGATTCCGCCCGTACATTCGTTAGCGGCGATGGTGATGGCCGGGGCGGGAACTCCGCACCTGCTGCTGAACGGGGGAGAAACGCCGCACAGTTATTCACTGCGGCCGTCACAATCTCGCACGCTGGCGTCGGCGGATATCATCGTCCGGGTGGGCAACAACCTGGAGGGGTTTCTCAGGAAGCCGTTGCGCGCCCTCGCGAGCAGGGCGCAAGTTATCGAATTGTCACGCCTCCCCGGTCTCGTGAAATTTCCCAATCGTTTCGGCAGTGTCGACCCCCATCATCATAATGGCGCGTCCGATAACGGGCATGACCGCGGTATTGATCCCCATCTGTGGCTGCACACGGGGAATGCGATTGCCGTCCTAACCGAAATAGCGCGTGTGCTGTCGAAGGCCGACCCGGATAACGCGCAGGTCTATACAAGGAATGCGGCGCGCGCATCGATAGCGCTGAGATCGCTGAGAACGGAGATCGCCGGTATTCTGAAGCCGGTCAAAATGCGCCCTTTTTTCGTATTTCACGACGCCTGGCAGTATTTCGAAAAGGAATTCGGGCTGCACAGCGCCGGAGCAATCGCGGTCAGTCCGGAACGGAAACCGGGTGCCCGGCGCTTGATAGAGATCCGCAACAAAATCCGCAGCAGTCGAGCCCGCTGCGTGTTCGCCGAACCGCAATTCCCGGCGGCGCTGGTCCGGACCGTTATTCGTGGTACCGGGGCGCGGCTAGCGACACTCGATCCGCTCGGTGCGGGGCAAACGCGCGGCCCGGGACTCTACGGGGAACTGATGCGTAAACTCGCCAACGATATCGCGTTCTGCCAGAAAGAACGTTCCGGCTAGATTGAAACGCCGATTGCGCAACCGTGGAGAATAGCCATGCCTGCCGACACGCTGCCGTCCGATCTAGATCCTGATTCCAGGAGCCGACTGCCACTACCCGACCGCGACCAACTCGATGAAGCCGGTCAGAAAGCCTATGACGCTATGGCTGACCCCAATGGTGGAACGCTCGCCGGTTTGCGCGGCCCTGGGGGCATTCGTCTTCACAGCCCCGAGCTCTCCCGCGGACTCCGGCCGGCGAACGCCCGTCTGCGCGATCCTGCTGTTATACAGGCGCGGACCCGGGAGCTTGCAATTCTCATCACCGCCCGCGAGCACGATTGTCAGTTCGAATGGGCAGCGCACGAAGCGGAAGCGAAGAAGGAAGGCGTATCCGATGGGATCGTCGATATCGTCCGTCACCGCCGTCCCACTGACGGCCTGGATGAAGCGGATGCAGCACTGATCGCATTGGGCCGCGAATTGTTCGGTGATCACCGGGTGACGGCGGAGACCTATGCTCGGGTTACCGCCTTGTTCGACCGGCGCACATTGGTTGATTTGGTGCACCTGATGGGCATGTACGCGATGACCGCCGCCGTTCTGATCACTTTCGACGCCCAGCTGCCCGACGGCGTGTCGCCGGGACTTCCACCGGCGTCCTAGATGCCGGCAGTATCGTCGCTCTCGAGATCGACTTCGAGCGCCTGCAACACGCGGGCATGGGCGATATAGGCGCCGATCATGAGCGTAAGTTCGACAATTTGTCGCGCGGTGAAGTGGCCGCGCAACGGCTCGAACACGTCATCCGACACCACGATGTCACGGGTCATTGCGTCGACATAGGCCAGGGTCGCGCATTCGGCTGCGCTAAAGAAATCCGAAGATTTCCAGTCGGTGAGGGCATTGCATTCGTCTTCCGTCATCCCTTCGCCGGCGGCCAGTTTCGGCACGTGCTGACGCAGGACATAGGCTGACGCGACCAAATGACCAAGCCGGATGATCACGATTTCCCGTAATCGGCCGTCGATCTCCGTGCCCCAGCGCACCTTGTTGATATGCTCGAACCAGCTTTCCGCGAGCGGCGGGCTGTGCAATAGCGTCCGGTAGACGTTGATTACATTGCCACGCCGGCCGCTGCGAATCTTGTCCACGAAGTCCGACAGTTCTGGAACGTCTTCCGGGTCGATCAAGGGGACGCGGGCCATGGCTTTCTGATCCTGTTGCTGTTAGATGCCGGTATCGCAAATAATAAAACACCATAGCGCTATCGGAAGGAACGTCACATGGCCAGCATCGTCGTTCAGGACGACAAAATCCTTCGCTTTCTTGAGGTTATTCTCGACCCCGATGTGTCTTCCGAACGGGTTGATGCATTTCGCGATTACCTGTCCTTCGACGTGCCTGATCCCGATAGCTGGTTCGGGGCGCAGCGACACCTCGCCGCGGCAATTTATCCGTCGCGTATACATATGGTCGAGGACGAAGCGGCGATGCGATCGCTGTTGCCGGAAGCCGATGCCGTCGTTACAGAAAGTTTCAGGATCGGCGCTGACGATCTCGCGGCCGGGAAAAATCTGAAACTTGTCCAAAAATTCGGTATCGACGCGCGGAATGTCGATCTCGACGCTTGCGTTGCCGCCGGCGTGCCGGTCCGCAGCATGCGCCGCCGCGTCAATGGAACCGTGGCTGAACACGCCATCCTGCTGATGCTTGCGGTCGGCCGAAAACTGACGGAAACCGACGGTGCGCTTGATTTTGCGGCGCTGCAGTCGCTGGGCTACAAGCCGGCTAAATTCCACCCGGACCATGTTGCCGGCGCTAACTGGGCGCGGGTCAACGGGCTTCGCAGCCTGCAAGGTGCGACGCTGGGTGCTCTCGGCCTCGGCGAGGTCGGGCGTGAGGTTGCGACCCGCGCGCAGGCAATGGGCATGGAAATTCTCTACTACCAGCGCACGCGGCTGCCCGAGGCGATAGAGAGTGCCTGTTCTGCGCGATATGTGTCTTACGAGGAACTCCTGGAAAATTCAGATTTCATCAGCATTCATCTACCGTTGAACGATTCCACACATGGCATGATCGATGCCGCGTCCTTCGCGCGGATGAAGCAGGGTGCGATCATCGCCAACATCTCGCGCGCTCATATCATCGACCGGACGGCCCTGATCGACGCATTGGATAGTGGAAAGCTCGGCGGCGCCGGGCTCGATGTCCATTATGACGAGCCGGGTGCGCCAGACGAGCCGCTTAAAAGCTACAGGAACGTCGTGCTTAGCCCGCACATAGCGGTCGCCGACCGGGCGCATAATATGGCGGATACGGCAGAGCTGGTTGCCAATCTTGCCGACGCGCTGGGCTCTAGCTGAAGATCCAGTTATCCGTTGTGATGTCGCCGACTGTGATGTTGTCCAGGGTCACCACGGTCGAATAGCTGCTGGCGCCGGTGGTGTCGATCTCGACGATGGTGTCGGCGCCGCTCTGCCGTGTGCGCAAGCGGGCGTCGCCCAGCGGATCGCTGCCGCCGTAGCCGACGGCGGCAAGCAGCCGATCATATCCATCACGTCGCCGTTTGCACCCACTTCGAAATCGGTGATCGAATCGCCGATCTCGGACAGGGCGTTGTAGTCGAAGATATCGTCGCCGAGCCCGCCGGTCAGTGTATCGGCGCCAGCACCGCGCTCACCTATTTTATGAAGCCGCTGAGCAACAGTTTTAACCGGTCGTTTCGCGAAGAATAGGCCGCGCATTTCGCACCGCACATTTTTCCGCTAGAACTATCGTCGTTCTGTCATCTAGCGGAGTTTGCAAAGTGAAATTCGGTGTTTTCGATCATGTCGACAAATCGGGGCGTGCGCTGTCCGAACAGTTTGCCCAACGGGTGGAATATGTTGCCGCCGCCGACCGGCTGGGTTTTTATTGCTATCACGTCGCCGAACACCACGCGACGCCGCTGAACATGGTACCTGTGCCGGGCGTGTTTCTCGGCGCCGTAGCCCAGGCAACGAAGAATATCCGTCTTGGGCCGTTGACCTACCTGTTGCCGCTTTATTCGCCGCTGAGGCTGATCGAGGAGATCGGCATGTTCGACCACCTGTCGAACGGACGCATGGAAATCGGCGTCGGCCGCGGCGTGTCGCCGTTCGAGTTGAACTATCACAATTTTGATCCCGACACCGCGCGCGAAGTCTATGCCGAGGCCCTGGAGGTCATTCTTGAGGGGATGACGCACGATTCGCTTACCTATTCGGGCAAGCATTTCAATTACAAGGACGTGCCGATGGAGCTGCGGCCGTTACAGTTGCCGCACCCGCCGCTGTGGTATCCATCATCGAATCCTGGCGGTAGCACCTATGCGGGCGAGAACGGCTTCCACTTTTGCACGCTCGGCGGGGTCGAAATGGCGAAAGCCAATATCGCGGCTTTCAACGAAGCCTTTGCCAAGCGCGGCAAACCGATGGGTGTCGAAACCCCGTTCCCCGGCGGCGCGGCCATCGGTATCAGTCGGCAGGTTACGCTCGCCGACACCGATGAGGCGGCGCTGAAGATCGCGGCCCCGGCTTACAAGGTATGGCATGCAAGCCTGACCAAGCTGTGGCGCGAAAACAACGTCGAAGGCCCGCATTTAGCGCGTAACACGGTCGACACGGTTGAAAAGGCAATTGCCGGCGGTTCCCATATCGTCGGGTCGCCTGAAACCGTGCGTGAGCAGCTTGCCGAACAGATCGAGGCGCTGGGTGTGAACTACATGATTATTGCCTTTAATATCGGCGATATGGCGCATGAGGATGCCCTGCGGTCAATCACGCTGTTCGGTGAGGAAGTGATGCCGAAGCTCGCCGGTCTTTGATCCGCCGGGCGTGATCTGAAATTGTCGAGTTGGTTGCGGAGGACTGGAATGCAGACGGATGCGGTAAAAGATCACCCCCGATGGCGAAATCATGACGAGCCGCCGCTGTCGCGCAAGACATTCGAAGCTCTGTGCCGATTCGAAATTCCCTGTATCCGGGTCACGGGTTTCGCGACGGACGCGGAATGCGACGAGCTTGTCTGCGCGATGGATGCCGTCGGTCTCAACAAAACCTACCATGTGCCGAGCATCCCGCAGCCGGCGCAATATATCGGGCTGACCCAGTTCGAAAAGCGCAAGGCGACAAAAGATGACTATTTCGCCGAGGTCGCTCAGGCTTGGGCAGAGCACGAAGCGGTGCTGTCGCATATGTCGTGGAACCCGTTCGATCGCATGATGTCGCTGATCCGGGAAACGTATCCCGAAAACAGCCTGGAACTGGCGCAGGAACCCGGTTACGGGCGCTATTACGCCGGCATCATCCGCGATACCAGCGGCGGCGGCTCGCTCCACGCCGACGTCACCATGTATAGCGCGCGGGACTATGTCATCAGCCGGGTCGCCAGCCAGGTCACCTGGAATTTTTTTGCTACACGCGTCGACGGCGCGGGCGGCAAGACCACGGTGCACAACCGGCCCTACAGGGTAAAGACCAAGCCGGGCGAAAAGGTCGAAATCGAAGGCTTTGGACGGTCCTACGTCGATGGGGCGGAAACCCATGTCTACACCCCCGTGATGGGTGATGTGATTATGTTCAATTCCCACAATCCGCATGAATGGACCGCCGTTGAGATCGGTCAGCGCCGGATGGGCGTCAGCACCTATATCGGGCGCCTGCCGGACGGCAATTTCATCTACTGGTCGTAACGAATATGACACCCATTCCGCCTATACCGGACGCGCAGATCAGTCATATCGGGATATACGTTACCGATCCGGGCCCAATGATCGATTTCTATGTGCGCGTGCTTGGATTCACGATCACCGATCGCGGCCCGCTGCCATCCGGCGCACCCGAGTACGTGTTTATGAGCCGCGATCCCAACGAGCATCACCAGCTCATTCTGGTCGGCGGCCGGCCCGCGGGTACGCCGTCACAGATCGTTCAGCTGTCACTCAAGGTGCAGACGCTCGCCGACATGCGAACGATGTACGAAATCGTTACGGCGGATTCGGACGCGCACGATGTGCAGACGCGCGCCCATGGCGTTGCGTGGAGCCTCTATTTCAAGGATCCCGAAGAAAACACGGTGGAGATTTTCACGCCCTCGCCGTGGTATGTGCATGCGCCGACCATGATTCCGTTCAGCTTCGAAGAGATGACGGATTCAGAGATTTTCGATCACGTCGCCGCTGCGGTAAAGGAAAAGCCGGGCTATTCGAGTTATGACGAATGGCGTGAAAAAGCCACAATACAGATGCGCGAAGGCGGCCACCGGACGGCCTGAACGCGCCAGAATAAAAAAGAAAATCGAGGTGTATCAACCGCCCGCATTTCGCGAAGACCGTGTCGAAATCATGCACGATCTCGTGCGCGCGCAACCCTTCGCCACGCTGGTTACGATCGGCTCGAACGGCATGACCGCCGATCACCTGCCGCTCATCCTGTTGGCCGGCGGGTCTGAACGCGGAATCCTGCAGGGCCATGTTGCGCGGCCCAATCCGGTTTGGAGCGATGTCGATCCATCGGTCGATGCTCTTGCCATATTCCACGGGCCGCACCACTACGTCACACCCTCCTGGTATCCGTCAAAGGCCGCCCATGGCAAAGTCGTGCCGACATGGAACTACGCTGTCGTTCATGCCTATGGTTCGTTGCGCGCAATCGAGGACGCCGATTGGCTGATGGCGCATCTGAAGGCACTGACCGCCCGGCAGGAATCCGGACGGGATACACCGTGGGTGATCGACGATGCACCGACGGAATTTATCGACAGGATGGTCGCCGGTATCGTGGGCTTCGAAATAGAGATTTCTCGGCTCGAAGGGAAACAGAAAATGAGCCAGAACCGGGATGAGGCAGACCGGGCCGGCGTCATACGTGGGCTGGAGGAAGAAGGGTCGGAAATGGCGCGGCACGTGGCCGGGAAGATACTGGATTAGCCTTTCAGCAGTGGTTTGACAGCTTCGCGAAATTCACGCCGCCGGTCGGCGCTGTGCAGCCATTCGTAGTCGTAATTTAGCGGCGGTGCGTCGCCAGCCTCTACTTTCAACGCCGCGAAAACGGGTCCGGGCGCCGACAGCAGACTGGGCAAATCGGCGGCAAACTGGTTCAGCCCCTCGTATGAATGCGCCTCAGCGTACCCTGCGGACCTTGCCATGCCGGCGAAATCGACTTTTCCCTGTACCGGGATCGGGTGGCCGCCATTCGCCTCATAGGTGCCGTTCTCGACTACGAAATGAACCAGATTATTCGGTGCGGTATTGGCGATGGTGGTCAGCGTCGACAAATTCATCAGCAGGCTGCCGTCTCCGTCGAGCACGATGATCTTCTGGTCCGGCAGGCCGATCGCGAGGCCGAGCCCATGGGACGAAGCCTGACCCATAGCGCCGACGCTCACGAAATTCAGTGGGTTCGGATCCACCCGGTGCCATTCAAAAGCCGACGTATAGGTGGCGACAACGATCGCGCCGTCACGGGCTGCGGCGATTTTTTTGAAACAAGCCATCCGCTGCATCATGGCTCAACGCTCCGGCCTATCAGCGCGACCATCGGGCGGGAATTCTCATACGCTCGGTCGATGGCGGCGGGCAGTTTGGCGATATCCTCGGATTCCTCTATCAGGATGTGGTCGATTTCCATCGCATCCAGTATCGGTTCTATGATGCGAACGCCGAAACTTTGGGATTCAACCGGCGCCTTGTCCGGCTCCTTGCCCAGCAGGCCGACCACCATACAGACTGGTTGCTCATAGTCGCATCCGACCGCGCGAATGTTGTTGAGCGAATCCATCAGCCCGGTCTGCTGCATCAACAGCACCGCGCGTTTTTCGCAATAGCCAATCGCCGCACAGATGGACACGCCTTCGTCCTCCTTGCTGAGGCGGATGAGCTTTAGATCTGTGTCCTGCGACAGCGGCCACAGGAGCCCGTCGCTGGTGGTAATGTCGGGCAGGGCGGCGACGTGGGATACGCCCGCCTGTTTCAGGGCTTCGATGATATCTGCCCCGCGTGGGCCCTTGGGTGCCGCCATGGGGCTACGCCGCGACTGTCTGGTCGGCAAGGAAAGCGGAAAGCGCCGCGTTCACCGCATACGGGTTTTCGATATTGGCTATATGGCCAGCGCGCTCGATCACGACATGCCGGCAATCGGGGATCGCGGCGGCGGCCTCGGCCAGGATCTCAGGCGGCGCGCCTTTGTCCTCGGCGCCGCCGATAATCAGCGTCGGCACCGCGATCTTGCCGAGCCCAGCGCCGAAAGAGAGTCGTTTGAGCGCTTCGCAACAGCCTTCATGACCGATCGGGTTGGTCGCGCGCAGCATCGCGCGCACCTTGTCGAGGGCGGGCGGGTTGGCCGTGACTGTCGCCGGTGTAAACCAGCGTGTCACCGTCGGTTCGACCACGCCTTCCATGCCTTTTTCGCGCGCGGTATCGATCCGGTACTGAAAATATGCCGCATAGTCCGGCGGCGCGTCGGGCCGTGAATCGCATGCTGTCAGGGACAACAGTCGGTCGCCGTGGTTCTGCGCCATGCCGTAGCCCAGCATACCGCCGATCGACAGCCCGACCCAGTGGGTTTTGCCGATGCCGAAATGATCGAGCAGCGCGACTGCGTCTTTCATCAGATCGTCGAACGAATAAGGGCCGGGCGGCGCGTCGGACCCACCGTGGCCGCGATTGTCGTAGCGCAGGATGCGAAACCGATCTTTCAGCAGTGCGACCTGATCGTCCCATAGTGTCAGATTGTTGCCCAGCGCATGGCTGAACGTAATCCAGGGCGCACCTTCGACGCCTTCGACTTCGCAATTGAGCTCAAAATCCCCGACGCTGACTTTCATCGATCTTCCCCGCACCGAAATGCAATATTCATCGCCCTTGTTACCACGCGGGCCGCGGTGGCGTACAGATCGGGGGCTTCGGGCGTTTTAGCCCGCCTCGTTGATTGCGGTGAGGAACGGCTCGGCGAAATCGCGGAGTTTGGCGGCACCAACGCCGTGCACTTCGGCGAATTCGTCTGTCGTCGCCGGTTTGCGCCTTGCCATGTCGACCAACGTGCGGTCGGCAAACACGACATAGGCTGGAACGCCGCGTTCCTTGGCGATCGACAGCCGCAGCGCGCGCAACGCGTTCAGAAGTTCAGTATCGGCTTCGCTAAGATCCGCATCCGCGGCGAGATCGCGGGTACGCCGCGCGCCGGCGCGGGATTTTTTCAATGTGTCCTGGCGATAGCGGAAGCTTTCCTCTCCGCGCATCAGATCCTGGCCCTTGGGCGTGATCCCGAGCCCGCCATATCCCTGAACGTCGAGCCGGAGAAAACCAGAGGCGACAAGCTGGCGGATAATCGATTGCCATTCCTGTTTGCGTAGTTCCGCGCCGGCGCCGTAGGCGGGAAGGTTGTCGTGACCCGCCTTGGCTATTTTTTCTGTGTTCATGCCGCGCAAAATATCGACGATATGCACCGCGCCGTATATCTGGCCGCTGCCCTGGACGGCAGTCAGCACCTTAAAGCCGTGCTCGGTGCCGTCGGCCATTTCCACGGGATCGATGCAGACGTCGCAATTGCCGCACGGCTCAATGGTTTCGCCGAAATAAGCGAGCAGCGAGCGCCGCCGGCATTCCGGGGCTTCGCAATACCCGACCAGCGCGTCGAGCCGTTTGTGTTCACGCCGCTTGCGTTCGGGGCCGGAATCTTCGTCTTCGATAAAGACGCGTCGCATCCGGATATCCTGAAGCCCGTAAATCATATGCGCATCGGCCGGGGTGCCGTCGCGTCCTGCGCGGCCGATTTCCTGATAATACGCCTCGACACTGCCGGGCAGATCGACATGGAGGACGAACCGCACATCGGATTTATCGATTCCCATCCCAAACGCAACGGTGGCCACAATGACAATTCCGGGATCGGTCATGAACGAATTCTGATGGGCCTGACGCGCCTCTGCGTGCATTCCGGCGTGATAGGCGAGGGCGTTTAGGCCGCGATCGCGCAGATATTGCGCGGCTTCTTCGGTTTTTTTGCGCGACAGGCAGTAAACGATACCACTGTCGCCTTCATGGCGGGAAAGGAAGTCGGTCATCTGCCGCTTCCACTCCTGCTTCATTTCGACCGACAGTTTGATATTGGGCCGGTCAAACCCCAGCACTACCATTTTTGCGTCGCCGCCGAACAGCCGGGCGACGATATCGTCGCGGGTGACGGCGTCGGCAGTGGCGGTGAGTGCTGCAATCGGCACACCCGGGAACAGGGTGCGAAGCTGCGACAGTGCTTCGTATTCGGGCCGAAACGCAGGCCCCCATTGAGAGATGCAATGAGCTTCATCGACCGCGATCAGTCGCAAATCCAGTTTCGCGAGTGCCGACAGCATGCGTTCGGTCATCAGCCGCTCAGGCGCCAGATAGAGCAACCGCGTTTCGCCCGCCGCCGCCCGGCGCCAGGCGGCGACGTTGTCTTCTCGCGTTTTCGACGAATTGATCGTGTCGGCTGCTACGCCCGCCAGTTTCAACGCCGCGACCTGGTCCTGCATGAGCGCGACCAGTGGTGACACCACGATGGTCAGCCCGCCGGCGACAAGGGCAGGGATTTGAAAGCACAGAGATTTTCCCGATCCCGTCGGCATTACGGTCAGGATGTTGCGCCCTGCGAGTAACGTATCGACAACTTCTTCCTGACCGGGGCGAAATGAATCGAAGCCGAAGACTTCTTTCAGGATGGCGTGTTTGTCGGCGCGGTCGGCCAGCAGAGTTTCCGCGAGAATATTCATTTCGCCAGTTTAATGCGGCCGGACGATTCGGGCGACGCCTGCCAGAAATTATCTGCGGAACGCCGCCAGGCCCGACAGGTTCGGCGCGTCGAAAAGATTATCGCAAAATGCTTTCAAGGCATCCGATCGGCTATTCGTCCAGCCGCCGAATTCGGTGTTTGCCCAGAATTTTATTTCCAGCTCCGTGCGCGACAGAGGCTCCCGGGCGCCGCCCCGAAGATGGGGTTGCTCGACTTCGCGGACGGCGCCATCGGTCAATGTTGCGTGAATATGCCCGGAATAATTCGCCGGGTATTCGTTCTGCGGATCGATTTCGTAGTTCACCTTCGCGGCCAGGGCGAGAATCTTCGGATCGCGGATGCGGTCCTCGGTGAACTGGCCTAAACCTGCGGCGCTGTCGGTCAGGCCGACGGCGATACAGTAAGGCACACTGAACTTGGCTGAATAGGGCGTTGTAGGGGCTCGTTTCTCGGCAAGTTTTTCCCACAGGCGGTGGACAGTGCCTTCGCCAGCCTTGCAGGTGATCGCGGCGATATCGGCCGGTTTCACGCCGTCTTTCGCCAACCGGATCGCGCAATCGATGAATGGCTGGGCCATGGTGCCGCAGGCATAGGGTTTGAAGGCGATGTTCGCGGCTTGCCAGTGCGCGCCCAGCCCGTCGATCAGGCGGGTGTAATCGGGTGTGATCGAGGGGTCGGCAAAGGCGAAAAAGAATCCGTGTTGCCCCTCCAGCACCGTGCGCGGGCCGGCGAAACCTTCCCGTCCCAACAACGCGGCCCGCAGGCCGCTTTGCGCCGCCCAGCCGGGATGGGCACGTTTGGTCCAGCTGCCCTCGGCAAGATATTCGATGATGCCCGAGGCAAAGCTGCCGGCAATGCCGATCGCGTCTGTGAGTTGCTGCGGCGACAGCCGCAATGCCGTCCCCACGGCGGTGGCGGCGCCGAGGGCACCGATGACCGCCGTCGGATGAAAACCTGCCCGGTGAACCGCCATCGGCGCCACGAGCGCCATGCGGCACATCAGTTCGGTTCCCGCCGCAATGCCCCGTAGCGCGTCGGCCCCCGAAAATCCAAACCGTTCGCCGGCGGCGAGAATCGCCGGCAGGATCACAGCGCCGGTATGAACCGGCGTCCCCTCGAAGGTATCGTCATAGTCTTCGCCATGCGCCGCCGTGCCGCCCACCAGCGCCGCGCTGCCGGCGTCGAAGCTTCCGGCATGGCCGATGGCGGTGCAGGCACCGGGTTCGCCCGCTGCCGCGATCATTGCGTGCACGTAATCTTCGTCACGGGCGGAAACGCAGAGGCCGGCAAAATCGAGCAGTGCGCTGGCCGCCGCTTGGCGTACGGCTTCCGGCACATCTTCGACCCGAAGATTGGATGCCCAGCGGCTGAAGCCCTGTGACAGAGAGATTTCGGGCAGTTCTTTGTCCACACTTACTGCGATTCCAGCTCTTCGCGTTTCATTTCCAGTTCCAGCCACCGTTCTTCGGCGGTGGCGAGCGCGGCCTCAGCGGTCTGCAGCGCCTTTACCGCGACATCGAATTTTCCGGGGTTCTTCTGGTACAGACCGGGTTCGGCGAGCGCCGCCCGATGCGCGTCGATCTCTTTCTGCAGAATTTCCATGCGTTCCGGCAGAGTTTCCAGCGCGTGTTTGTCCCTGAACGTCATTTTTACCGGAGACGGGGGCAGTGCAGTCTTTTCCCGAGATGCGGTCCGGTCTTTCGTGCCGGATTTTCCGGCTACCTGTTTCAATCCAAAATCTGCGCCGCGCTGGGAGATCATGTCGCTATAGCCGCCGGCGTATTCGACCCATTTGCCGCCGCCATCCGAGGCGATGACCGACGTGACGACGCGATCGAGGAAGTCGCGGTCGTGGCTCACCAGCAGGACAGTGCCGGCATAATCGGCGAGAAGTTCCTGCAACAGATCGAGGGTTTCGATGTCGAGATCGTTGGTCGGCTCGTCGAGGACCAGCAGATTCGATGGTTTTGCCAGCGCCCGCGCCAGCATGATGCGGCCGCGTTCGCCGCCGGACAGAACGCTGACGGGCGTGCGCGCCTGATCGGGTGTGAACAGGAAATCCTTCATGTATCCGATGACGTGGCGAACTTCCCCGTTGATGGTGACCTTGTCGCCCCCGCCGGTCAGCGCATCGGCCAGCGTTTCCGTCGCATCGAGGCTGTCGCGCCGCTGATCAAGGGATTCCAGTTCCAGATTTTTGCCAAGCCGGATATGGCCTTCATCAGGTTCCAGGACGCCGGTCAGCATGTTCAGGAGGGTCGTTTTGCCGGCGCCGTTTGGGCCGATGATTCCGATCCGGTCGCCGCGTGCAATCACGGTGGAAAAATCATCGACGATCACATTCTCGCCGTATGATTTCGAAATGTTGTTCGCCACACAGACGCGCTTGCCCGATGTCTGCGCTTCGCTCGCCATCATGTTGACGGTGCCGGTCGGGCCCCGGTCTCCACGCCGTTTTGCGCGCAAGTCCTGCAGCGCGCGCAATCGGCCCATATTGCGTTTGCGCCGGGCGGTGACACCCTTGTGCAACCAGTCGGTTTCAGCCGTGATTTTGCGATTCAGCTTATGGCGTTCCAGCGCCTCGTTTTCCAGAAACGCTTCGCGCCAGGGCTCGAACTGGTCGAAACCCCGTTCCAGCCGGTGGGTTCGGCCCTGGTTCAGCCAGAGCGTCGCGCGCGACAGATTCTCGAGAAACCGCCGGTCATGGCTGATCAATACCAGTGCAGACCGGATGGTGGAAATCTCGCTTTCGAGCCACTCGATCACTGGCAGGTCGAGATGGTTGGTCGGTTCGTCGAGCAGCAGGATATCAGGTTGCGGCGCCAACGCGCGGGCAAGCGCACAGCGCCGGCCTTCGCCGCCGGAAAGATGCGCCGGGACTTCGGCGCCGGTCAGGCCAAGCCGCCCGATAAGCCTGTTGGCGCGCTGTGGATCGTCGCCCGCCTCCAGTCCGGCGCGTACATAGTCCAGTGTGGTCTCGTAGCCGGTCAGATCGGGTTCCTGCGGCAGATAGCGCAATGTCGTGCCGGGTTGCAGGAACCGCTCGCCCTCGTCGGGCTGGATTTCGCCGGTGGCTATTTTCATCAGGGTCGATTTTCCCGACCCGTTGCGGCCGATCAGACACAGTCGCTCGCCCTCCGACACCGACAGCTCAGCCCCTTCGAGCAGCGGCGTGCCGCCAAAAGTTAAATGAATATCACGCAGGAGGAGAAGAGGGGGCGCCAAGAAGATTCCATTCCGTTATCGATTACAGTGAACCCTGTGTCCGACATCCGCTATGGTGATGTCAAACGAGAAGAGGACACGACATGGAAATCAATCTCCCCGAGATCGTCGCCGAGGTGACGGAAGCCTTCATGGCCTATGAAAAGGCGTTGCTGGCCAACGATGTCGATATGATCGACGAGCTTTTCTGGCACGACGACAAAACCCTTCGCTACGGCCCCAACGGCACCGTGGTCAGCCACGCCGCGTTATCGGCGTTTCGCCGCGGGCGGAATATCGGGGCGTGGGAACGGACGCTGACCGATACCTATATCGTCACCTTCGGGACCGATTTCGCCGTCGCCAATACCGAATCGACCCGCCCCACGGCCGAGGGAATCAGCCGTCAGAGCCAGACCTGGGCGCGCATGCCGGAAGGTTGGCGGATCGTTTCGGCGCATGTATCGGATCAGCCCTGAAATCAGGATTTGACGCTTTGCGCCGCTGCCATCGCCCGTGACACCAGGAATATTCCGATCAGGACGAGGAGCGTTCCAACGATGTGGTAGGAACGAAGAACTTCATTGAAAAAGATCATGCCAAGGATCGCGCCGAACACCGGGTGCAAACACATGAACGCCGATGCTCGATTGGGCCCGAGGCGCATCGTGCCGTAGTTCACGCAGGCCCATGAGACGATCGTGCTGAAGAAGGAGACGTATGCCAGGCTGGCGAATGTCAGCGATGTCCATTGCATCCGGTATCCGAGCGCCAGTTCGATACCGTAAGCGGGTGTCAGCCAGAACGTTCCGCTGATCGTGAGGACGACCAGGATGGTCCAGGGAGACGCCTTGATCTGGGCGCGTTTCAGCATCACCATGTAGAGCGACCAGCTCAACACTGACAGTAACATAAAGAGATCGCCGAGGCCGAACTCAAGGCTCAGCAGGATGCCGAGTTGCGCCTTCGTTACGACGAAAACAATGCCGCTAAACGCCAGAAATATACCGATTGCCTGACGCCGGCTGATGACATCGCGCAGAATCAGCCATGAAAAACCTACCGTGGCCACCGGGACTCCGGCATTGATCAGGGCCGCGTTGGTCACCGTCGTATACATGATGGCGTAATAGACCAGTGTGTTGCCGGTTGCGAGAAGCGCTCCCATGATTGCAATATTGCCCAGATTGCTGCGCACCGCGGGCCAGTCGTTTTTCAAAAGCGGTATCATAAACGGCGCGACAATTAGAAATGCGAAGGTATGGCGCCAGAACGACAATGCGATCGGCGGGACGTCCAGATTCGCCCAGCGTCCGACCACGAAATTGCCGCTCCAGAACAAAATGCCGAGGCTCAGCAGCAAATAGGGGCTGCCGAAAACCCGTAAAATCGGGTTATTCGTCATAGGCGTTCGACAGGGTGCCTATACCGTCGATAATCACCTCGATCGTCGCGCCCGGTTTCATCGGCAGTGCGCCGGGGCCGGTGCCGCAGGAAACGATATCGCCGGCTTCGAGTGTCAGAAAATGCGACAGGCGGCTGACGAGTTCGGCGGGCTGCAGAAACAAATCGCTGACCGGATAATTCTGGCGTTCGCGCCCGTTCAGCTCCGCCCGGATGGTGGCCGCCGACAGATCTATGTCGGTTGCGATCACCGGTCCGAACGGCCCGAAGGTGTCGTACCCCTTCGCCCGCGCCCATTGGGGGAAATTCGGGTCGGCATCGAGAATCTGCAGCGCTGTCACGTCATTCACGCAGGTATAGCCGAAGATGCTTGCCGCGGCGGTTGCTTCGTCGGCGTTCCTGCACGACTTGCCGATGACAATGCCGAGTTCGGCCTCGTAGATCACGCGTCCGTCATAGGCGGACGGCTTGCGGATGGTCCCGCCCGGCGCCAGGAAGGTGTTGGGGCCTTTGAGAAAGAACAGGGGATCTTCCGGTCTTTCGAGCCCCTGTTTCTCAGCCGCCGACTTCGAATTGTTCCACAGCGCGACCATCTTTGTCGGCTCGCAAGGCGTTAACAGCGCGATTTCCGCCATGGCCAGGGTTTCGCCGGTCGGCGTGGCGATGCCGAACATGTCGCCCTCGAATACCGCGACCGCCTCGCCGATCAGTGTGCCGAATCCGGTATTGCCGCCGTTATTGAACCGTACCCAGGGGGTCATCGGTACTTCGCGGGCAGGTCATCCGAATATTTGGCGCGGATGCGGTCGTCGAGTTCCTTGGATGAACGAGCGACCGCCGGGAATGTGTCGCGCCGGTTGAACGGCCGGCACGCATCGACGATGACACGGGAATTGCGCCGATCATTGTCGTCGTCGTAGCACATCGGGTCGAGATGCGTGCTCCAGCAGCCGTTGATAATGTCGATGCCCTCGCGCGGATCGTGACGCGTGCACATCGCCCAGACCACGTCGTTCATATTGGCGGGGTCGATATCGTCATCGACCACTACGACCCAGCGGTTAGCGTAGGCCCCGGCATGGCATTGCGAGGCGATCAGCCCGGCCTGCTTGGAATGGCCGCCATACATCTGCTTGATCGATACCGTCAGCCACATCCGGCTGCCGCCCGCTTCATGCGCATAAACGCCCTTTACTTCGGGAATGCCGGCCGCTTCGAGCTGGTTCCATACCGCGGCGGCGCGATAGGCGCCCATGTAATAGGTGTTGTCGTTGGGCGGCACCGCCGGAATCGCGCCGGTGATAATCGGGTTGTCCCGGTGCATCAGCGTCTCGATGCGGATCGCCGGTTCCGGCCGCTGGCCGCCGGCGTAATACCCGGTCCATTCGCCGAGCGGGCCCTCCATAATCTCGTCGCCGGCCTCGATAAATCCTTCGAAGGCGATCTCGGAATTGGCCGGCACCGGCAGGCCGGTCTTGGGCATATTGATGACCTCGACGCCTTCGCCGAACATGCCACCTATAACTTCGAATTCGTTCTTGCCATAGGCAACCTCGAACCCGCCGATCATGAACATCAACGGATGGACACCGGCGACCACGGCGACCGGGCATTTTTCACCGCGGCTGTGATATTTCTCCATGATCAGCCGGGCGTGCTTGCCGGGCGACATCATGACCGTGGCGACACGCGGCTCGTGCGCCTGTACGCGGTAGGTGCCGTAATTCACCCAGCCGGTATCGGGGTCCTTCATCGCAACGATGCAGCCAGTGCCGATGAATTTACCGCCGTCATGTTCGTGCCATTTCGGCGACGGCAGGGCCTGAATGTTGACCGCTTCGCCCTCAGTGACGTTCTCGACCAGAGGTCCGCCATTGACCTCCACCGGAGGATGCGCCGGGGCGTCGCCGAGATAGTGTCGCCACCATTTTACCAGGTCTTCTTCGGATGTTTCCGGCGGCAGGCCGAGCGCGATGGCGCAGCGTGGCCGCGACATGATGATGTTAGCCAGCACGCGGTGTCCGTTCGGGAAACCGGGCACGTCGTCGAACAGCAAAGCCGGATTGCCGAGATCGCGCATATACATATCGACGATGCCGCCGATATCTTCTTCGGTTTCCGCGCCGCTGATGTTTTTCAGCTCGCCGATTTTTTCGATCTCTTCGATAAAATTCCGGAGGTCTTTATTGGCCACGTTCCGTCTCCCTGTGCATCTGAGCTGACAATCGAATCTTCGAGCGCGGCGGTCAAGCGGCCGCGATGCAGGGCCTTTGCTCAAATACCGATGGGACGCGATCTTGAACCCGCTGTCGCGTCAGCGATGTTCGGTGATCGTGTAACGGCGGAGCAGTCGCCGCTCCTCGGCGGGGAAATCGGTCCGCGCATGATTCAGGCTGCAATTGTCCCAGATCACCAGATCGTTGACAGCCCATTTGTGGGCGTAGACGAATTCCGGCTTCTCCGCATGATCGAACAGCGCATGGAGAAGCGCGTCGCTCTCGTTGCGGTCCATTCCGATGACGTAGCGCGTCATCAGCCGGCTGAGATAAAGCGACCTGCGCCCGGTGACCGGATGGAGTCTGACAAGATCATGTGTAGCCGCCGAACTGTTGGGTGCGTTCTCGTCCGTCGTTTCCTCGCGAAAAGTGTCGTCATATCCGTACAGATTACGGACCTGCAATCCATGAAGATGCGTTTTCATGCCGTCGTCGAGCGCGTCATAGGCGGCGGCGAGATTGGCAAACAGCGTATCGCCGCCGCGTGATGGAATTTCAACCGCGTATAGCGTTGTCGCCGCGTAGGGTACGTCCCGGTGGGCGCCATCGGAGTGAAAATGCATCTCGCCGTCGGGTAGCGATCCAATCGGCACACCGTCCTTGCGGATATTGCTGACCAGCATCACCCCACGGGCTTTGACCGCTGCGCCGCCATATCCCGACTGAACGCGGTATGCCGTATCCGCCGGCCCGAACACAGATGCGAACCGGGCGTGGGCGGTCGCCGATAATTTTTGACCGGGCACGCACAGGATTGCATACTGGGCGAAGGCATCGCGCAGGATCTCCGCCGTCGCATCATCAATCGGTTGTTTCAGATCGATGCCGCGGACTTCCGCGCCGACCACCGGACTTAACGGTTCAATCTCTATCGTCGTTGTCATCGCCGCATATCCTTTTCGATATCCGTCTGATTCTGTGTGCCGAGTGCGGCAAAGTGTGCCAAATATAGGGTGGGAAAGAAATGGGCCACTATCGGCCGCAGCAAGAAGACCGTGTTCAGCCATTCGTACATGAAACGCCGGATAACGGCCTCAACGACGAAAAGGGAAAACAAAGATGACCAGCTTTAAACTTCTGAACTATGCCGGCGTCGCCGGTGAAGCCCGACCGGGGATACTAGTCGGCGATAACGTGATCGACCTCGAAGCGGCGGGGATGTCCGGTTCGACTTACGAAATGCTGCAGAACTGGGACGCCAATCAGGCGAAAATGGGCAAGATCGCAGACGATGCGGCGTCGCACGATTCGCGCCCGCTTTCCGACATACAGCTTCTGGCGCCGGTTCTCTATCCACCCGTTGTCTATAACGCCGCCGCCAACTACGTCGATCACCAGAAAGAAATGTCGGGCGGCACGCAGCTTGTGAAAGAAGACACCCATCCGTATTTCTTCCTGAAGGCAGGCCCGCACTGCATTATCGGCCCCGGTGCAGATATCCGCCTGCCCGCGGTATCTGATTTCATCGACTGGGAAGCCGAGCTTGCGGTCGTCATCGGCAAGCCTGCCCGGAACGTCAAGGCGAAGGATGCGCTCGACTACGTTGCCGGCTATTCGATTTTCAACGATCTGTCGGCGCGCGACATGAAGCCGGTCGGCCGCACGTTCAACGTTCACTGGTTCGCGCACAAGAATTTCGACGGCTCCGGCCCGATGGGCCCGTGGATGGTGCCGGCCTCCGATGTTCCCGATCCGCACGACATCGATATCAAGCTGTGGGTAAACGACGAATTGAAACAGGATTCCAATTCGAAATACCTGTTTTTCAATATCAACGAGCAGATCGAATATATCAGCGCCCGTATGACCATGCGTCCGGGGGACGTAATTGCCACCGGCACGCCGTCCGGCGTTGGCGCTCCCTATGGCGGGCGGCTGAAACCCGGCGACACGGTCACCATCGAGATTGGCGGTATCGGCAAGCTTGTTAACCCGGTTGTGCAGGGCGACTGACAAACCTGCCCGCCGGCCTGTTATCAGGAGATTCCGGCCTTCGCCGGGATGACACCTATACTCAATACGTCATCCCGGCGCATGCCGGGATCTCCAAACCAACTATACGACTGTTGCGCTCTGGTCCGAATAGTTGATCGTGACGGTAAAACTGCCTTCGTTCATCGACCAGTTCCAGATGTCGAATTCGCGCAGGCCTTCGGCGTGGAACGGATCGCCCATGGCGATTTCATGGGCGTGATCGAAAGAATCGGCACGGACGATGATCATCCCGGTGCGCGGTTTGGAATCGTCCTGCGGGTCCATCGGTCCGGCGGCGAACAGGATGCCCTGCTTTTCAAGCTCGACCTGGCGTTCCAGGTGTTTTGGCAGTAGTTCCATGATTTTTTCGCGCGGCGCCACGGCGCGCGTGAAGATCACGTACAGGTCTTTCTGCAGCATTTCCTTGGTGTTGGGCGTGTTGGTCACGGCCATTTTATGCTCCCCTTGGGTTACGGTCTCGGATCGCCGATAATGGAGGCTTAACCGTGCATGGCAAGGGCGTATCCGTTTCATGAGCCTCTATTACGTCCAGAAACTGCTCTACCAGCTCAACCGTGACGCACAGACTCGGGCCCACTTCGAGACCGATATGGAATCGGTGCTCGCCGATTACGACCTGACGGCGGAAGAGCTGGCGGCGATCCGGACCCCGGATATCGGGCTGTTATATGTTCTCGGCGTCAACGGCCAGTTGCTGATGCATTACGCCGCGCTCAAAGGTCTTGAATGGGATGAATACATTCGGGCGATGCGGGACGGTGTTGCCGCGCACGGCAAAGTCCGCGCCGGTATCTACGCGATGGTCGGGGATTAGACATGCCGCTGGTCTTTGCAGGTGTGTGCAGTCATGCGCCAGGCATTACCGGCCGCGCCGAGCGTGCCGATCCGGTTCTGCGTGACGGGCTGTACGAAAACTTTGACCGCATGCGCCGGGCCATCGAAGACTCCGCCGCTGAGGTGCTGATTGTTATTGGCGCCGAGCATTTCGCCAATTTTTTCATGAACAACATGCCCGCTTTCTGTATCGGCATGGGAGAGACTTATAGCGGGCCGATCGAAGACGAGGCTTGGCTCGGCATTCGGCGGCACGACATTCCCGGGGCGCCGGATCTGTCGCGCCGGCTGATCGCCGATATCATGAATGACGTCGATGTCGCCTATGCTGAGGAATGGCGGTTCGACCACGGCATCATGGTGCCGTTGCATTTTCTGACGCCGCGCTACGACTTGCCGGTGATCCCGGTAAATATCAACTGCCAGGGCCCGCCACTGACGCCGCTGCGCCGCGCCTGGGCGTTCGGCAAGGCGCTCCGGACGGCGTGCGACGCCGTGCCGGAACGCATCGCCATCGTCGGCACCGGCGGCATATCCCACTGGCCGGCAACGCCGGATTCGGGAAAAATCAACGAGGACTGGGACCGCGAATTCCTCGACCGGTTCGTCAACAACCGGCGTGACGAGCTGCTGGCCTATACGGACGCGGAAACCTATCGCGACGGCGGCCAGGGCGGGTTCGAAATCCGTACTTTCATCGCGGTCGCCGGGGCAACCGAGGGCGCGACCGGCGAGGTCTGGTTCTATGCGCCGATCCCGATCTTCGCCGTCGGCTGTACGATAGCGACAATGGCGGTCGACTAGGGTTCTTTACCGCCCGGTGGTAAATGAAAAACTTTTCATAAATATCGAATGATACTAATATTCAATTGTTGACTGCCCAACTAATTCTGACCGCCTGCCTGTTGATCCGGCATCATCGGTGAACAGGATGGCGGCCCGCAAGCGGCCGGCCAGGCCGCCGAATAAACGGAGACCGCAACGATGCTGCTCTATCCCGCCTCGAAAAACCGGCCATTCCATCTCGGCACCTATCCGCTCGAAGTGCTCGACCGGGACGAGACCGTGATCGCGGTCGAAAGCGCCCGCCCGAAAACCGCCACCGGTCCCGCCGCTGCGGCACAGGGCGAGCTTGGGAAGGCGGCGATTAAATACCGCGATCTGTTCACCCGGTTTGTCGAGGGCGAGGCGGTCGAGAAGGAGGCCCCGGTGCCCGCCGATCTTGAACGACGCTCGGTCGATATCAAGGGCTGCGCCTATTTCATGGATGCCGGTCAGGTCGGCATCTGCACGATTCCCGACAATGCCTGGTTGGACGGCGCGGAACCCGTGGAAGGCCATACCCACGCCGTTGTGATGCTGTTCGAACATCCCCGCCTGCCCGACACGGGCAATTTGGCGCGCGACTGGGTCGAGGGCGCGGTCGAGGCATCCTACGAGATGCGCGCGCTGGAAATCGCTGCCTGTGTGTCCGGGCATATCCGCCAGATGGGCTTCGACACGCGTATTCACATCGCCGGCGAGGAATTGCTGGACTGGGAACGGCTCGCAGTGCTCAGCGGTCTGTGCGTTCGCCAGGGCGACGGGCTTGCCAATCCGTATATTGAAGGCGGCTTTACGATTGCGGTAGTGTCGACCAGCTACCGGCTTGCCTGCGATGCACCGCTGGCGGCATCCGCCGCGAATGCTCGCGACAAGGCGTACTGGAAGGGGATCAACGGCGCGACGTCAGGCCGCGAACGAGCGCGGCGCGCCAAACGCAACTCCCATGACAGCCGCTATCCGATGGAACAGGTCAAGCGGATCGACCGACCGACGACGCTGATCCTCGATGACGAAGTGCCGAGGGTGCCGAAACGCGCGGCGTTTTTCGAACGCTCCCTGCAGGGCGACCTCGGCGAAAAATCCCAGCGCGAACGGGCGCGTTTTTCGTTCAAGCATCCGCTCGGGATGAGCCTGCTGAAGGTGATCCGCGCGATGGTGCCGCACCAGGGCGGCGACGTCGCCGAGGGCGTCGATCAGAGCGCCTATGGCGATCCTGTGGCCAATGCGAAGGCGATCAAGGCACTGTCTTATTTTCTCGGCGCCGATCTGACCGGGATCTGCGAGATTCCGCGCTACGCCTGGAATTCTCACAAGGAAGATGGCACGCCGATCGAGATGTATCACAAATACGCCGTCGTGATGCTGGTCGACCAGGGCTACGAGACCATGGAAGGCGCCAGCGGCGACGACTGGATGTCGGGCGTACAATCCATGCGCGGTTATCTGCGCGGCGCGGAGATCGCCGGTCTGATGGGCGAGATGGTTCGTGGACATGGTTTTCCGGCCCGGTCGCAAACCAACGCGGCGAGCGACGTGCTGCATATACCGCTGGTGCTGTGGGCCGGTCTGGGCGAGCTCAGCCGGATCGGCGAACTGGTGTTGAATCCGTTTGTCGGGCCACGCTTCAAGTCCGTCGTGCTGACCACCGATATGCCGCTGGAAGTAGACAAGCCGATCGATTTCGGTCTCCAGACTTTCTGCAACTCCTGCCACAAATGCGACCGCGAATGCCCGTGCGACGCCATTCCGCACGGCGACAAGGTGATGTTCAACGGTTACGAGATCTGGAAACCGGATGTCGAGCGCTGCACCCGCTACCGGCTGACAAATTCAAAGGGTTCGGCCTGCGGGCGTTGTATGAAAACCTGCCCGCTGAACAAGGTGATCGATCTCGACGGCGCGTTGATGACCCGCGCTGCAAGCTGGCTCGGCGTCAACGCCATGTTTCTCAAACCCCTGATGGTGCCGGTGGCCGCCTGGCTTGACGACAAGCTCGGCAACGGCAAACGCAACCCGCTTAAGAAATGGTGGTTCGATCACGAGATCATCGACGGCGTCGCGACCGACGCCAAGGCGACCAATGAACGCGATATCGAACCCGGCAAGCCGGTCGATATCAAGGGCCAGAAAATTGCCTATTTTCATGCCAACATGATGCCGGCGCCGGACCAGCCCGGTTCCCTCCCGGTCGACCGCAAGGCGGCGCTGGCTGCCAAAGACGTCCTTGAAACCCCGGCGGAGGCGCGCGCCCGCAAGGCCGCCGGCGGACCGATACCGGCGCATTACATCCCAACGCCGCCGGTCGGCGACGGCGAAATCAAGGAGCGCACGATCAGCCCCTACGCGGACGATTAATGAGAATATGCGTCTACGTTGCCGGGTCGATCGGCGGGGTCATCGGCGGCGTTCTGGCCGATGCCGGTCACAATGTCAGCCTGATCGCCCGCGGTCCGCATCTGGCGGCACCGCAGGCGAAGGGCTGCACGGTCGAGACTGGAGGCAGGACGTTCACCGTTCATCCCCAATGCAGTGACGACCCGGCCGATTTCGGGCTGCAGGATTACGTCGTCGTTGCGGTGAAGGCACCTGCCATGCCGTCGGTTGCGGACAGTATCGGCCCGTTTCTGGGACCGGAGACAGTCTTCGTTCCGGCGATGAATGGCGTTCCCTGATGATTTTTTGATGGATTTCCCGAAGACGGGCCGGATATCGCCCTGCCGGCGCTCGATCCGGAAAGTGCGCTTGCCGGCGCGATTGTCACCGACCGGGTGATCGGGTGTGTCGTCCATATGGGGTCTCTTGTGCCCGAACCGGGCTTGCGCAAGCTGTGTGCCGATCTGTTCGAAGAGGCGGCGGCAGCGGAGCGTCGGATCGGGCTCGACCCCGGGATGACGGCCGCCGAGCGTACCGAAATGGGCGCGTCGCTCGGAGATTTCAGAACGTCGATGCTGCAGGATTTCGACAAATCCCGCCCGCCCGAAATAGACGTAATTGTCGGCGCGGTCGTGCAAATCGGCCGCCCACGAACACCTCCATGCCGGTTTCCGAGGCGGTGCTCGCGCTTCTGGTGCAAAAGGCGCGCGGGATGGGGCTTTACGCGGCCTAAGCCCCCGGTTGCCCTACTTGTCCAGCGTGCTGGTGGCGAAGACTTCCTCCAGGGCCAGTTTGCGCGGTGTCAGCCCCTGCTCGTAGGAATACTGGACGATGGTTTCCAGGACCTTGCGATTGGCGACGACGCCGTGTTCGATCAAGGGCATTGCAAGCGCGGCTTCGGCTTCCGGCGGCAGCAGCCCGGTTTCGAGATGGTTTTTGACCATCGCCAAACGCTGGCGTTCGACATGTTTGGCAGCTTCGTCGAATGCCTTGAAAATGTTGAGCACGACCCAGGGGTGTTTTTCCGCGATCTCGCGTTTGATCACCATGCCGTGGTTGATCGGATACAGGCCGGTTTTGGCGAAATAGCGTTTGCCTTCTGCATAGGGAGATGGGAACAGCGGGCCGAAATTCGGATGGTTTGCCAGATCCGCCGTGCTGCGGTCGACCAAGTTTCCGTCCGGCAGGTACAACAATGTAGCATCTAGCTCCTTGGCGAGAAACATTTCGCCCATATTGGTGTCGGCCGGGATGTAGTTCACAGTGACGCCGTCGGGTGCTTTGAAACCTGTCGAGCCGCCATGGCTGATATCGGGCAGGCGCTCCATAAAGAATTCCATGTCCTTCGGTGCGACACCAAATTCATGTTGCAGCACACCGCGCGACCAAAGTGCCGCCGTCTGCTGGTATTCGGGCACTCCGACGCGCTTTCCGGCAAGATCCTCTGGCTTTTCAATACCGGAATCCTTCCGGATCAGGATCCAGTTCTGGAAGAAATACCGGGTGGTGAAAATCGGCAGGCCGATGAACCGGTCGTCGCCACGGGCAATCGCCATAAGAAGCGATGACATCGACATTTCTGAAACGTCGAATTCCGCGAATTTCAATTGGCGCCAGAACAGTTCCGACGGGTGAATCTCCAGCGGGGTCATGTCGATGCCGTCGGCGTGGAACATGCCGTCCAGAATCGGTCGTGTATGCAAATTAGGCGTCAGCGCCACGCTGAGCGACAATCCACTGCCATCGCTACGGCGGCCGCGCGTTACTGTTTCCGGACCCATATCAGACATCTTCGATTTTCCCTTATTAGGGTTTTGTTCGGCTTCCCTATTTCCCGGCGCTCTCCGCCCGACGGCACCAGACTTCCCACGCCCTGTCGAGGCTGATGGGAGATTGTTGCATGTCTGTACACTGTTCGATTTCCGAATCCGTCAGGTAGTCCGGTGTGCCAATCTGCATCGCCTGAAGCTGTAGCCGGGCGTTGATCTGCAGATAGATCGCCTTCATTACCGCCTCCTGAACTGTCGCCCCAGCGACCACACACCCGTGGCGCTTCATCAGCGCGATCGACCGGTCGCCCAGCGTCGCCGCCAGGTCGCGGCCCTGCTCCATGGTCACAACAAGGTGGTTGGTCTCGCCGAATTTATGGCGCATGTCCCACACCGGAATGTCGGCGCCGATGGGTGCACATGTATGGGTGACGGGACGCATCGGCGTGTCGGTGACCGCAAACGGAATGACCTCGTAGGAGTGATTGTGAATAACGACATTCACATCGGGCCGCGCCTCGAAAATTGCGCCGTGAATCATGCGCTCGCTATAGGGCCGCCGGTCGCCCATATCGATGCCTTCGCCGGCCTGCGTGAAGGCCACGATATCGGACGATTCAACCAGCTCGGGCGCCCGTGCCTGCGATAACAAATACTGTTCCGGGTTGTCGGGATTCCGGATGCTGATATGGCCAAATGCATCGACGACCTCTTCACGGGCCAGAATTCGGTTAGCTATTACAATGTCGCGCAGGGTCTCGGCGCTCGTACTCATTCGGTTGTCCTTAATTTTCCGCGTGTCAGGCGTGTTCGCTTTCGCGGGCCGGAACGCGTTCGTGGAGGTTGCTATAAAACTCACCAATCGGCATGAAACCGGGCGCTTCGCGGCACATTTTCTCAGTAACTTCCATCAGTTCGTTTTCGTCGACGTTGAAATCCATTGGCTTGAGGAACGGCTGGGTGACGTACCATGGGGAATCCGCAAAAAATTCGATCCCGTTGCCTTCAGGGTCGGTCGTATACATCGTCCAGCAGACGCCGTGGGTCGCGGCCATGATCTTCCGATCTGATTCCGAAGAAATGCGCTGATACATCTCTCGCAGATCGGCGAGAGATTCGAGCCGGAAGGCAAGATGATGAATGGCGCCGCCCGCGCCGGGAACGATGGTATTGGTCGGCATGTCGTCGGGCCGGCCCTCTACCAGAAAAACTTGGTGATGTTCTTCCGGATCGAGCGTCATGAAGATCATCGTCACGCCCTGACCGGTCATGCCGCCATCGGTACGTTCGAACCCGATCACATTTGTGTAAAAATCTTCCATCATCGCGATGTCTTTGACGACCAGCCCCATATGGCTGAAGCGTGCTCTTAACTTCTTGTCCGATCCTGCTCTGGCGGCCATGGTTATTCCCCTATTCGAATATGAGCCCGTATTCTGGGGCACAGGTCACACAAGATCAATTCGCGTTATGGTGTCCGGGAATATACTCAGGTGGGAGGAGACAGGTCCGTGGATAGAAAAAATTTTCTTTCAGGACGCGACGTCGGCATCGTCGCCTATGGCGAAACCAAGATCGAGCGACGATCCGGACGTACGCCATACGAATTTGCCGCCGAGGTGTTCGAGGAAATTCTCGTTAAGACCGGTCTCACGCCCCCGGACATAGACGGGTTTGCGACCAACGTTCCCCATTCGGAATCGTCCAATCAGTATTACACGCCGTATCTCACCGATTACCTCGGTGTGACGCCGCGCTGGATGGATATCAGTGACCACGGCGGCGGGTCGGCGCTCGCGGGTGTATCGCGCGCCGCGCTGGCGATCCAGGCTGGGATGTGCGAAATCGCCGTTGTTCTGTGCGCGGATACGCCGAGCACATCGTGGAAGGCGGCGAATGGCGGCTACCGGGTCGAGTTCTGGGACCCGACCGGCATTCAGGGACCGCCCGGCGGGTTCGGCCTGCTGATGAACCGCTATATGGCTCAGTACGATCTGAAACTCGAAGGGCTCGGCAGGCTGGCCGTCGCCCAGCGCGAAGGCGCGGTGCTGAACGATCTGGCCTATGAAAAACTGCGCACCCCGATCACCGTGCAGGATTATCTCGACTCGCGCATGATATCGTCGCCGATACGCCTGCTCGACTGTGTGATGTTTGCCGATGGCGCTGCCGCAGTGCTTTTGACCAGCGCCGAACAGGCGCGGAAGATGAAAGCCAAAAATATCGTTTACCCGACCGCCTATAGCGAAATCGTCAATTACAACGGCGCGGAACAGACGCCAGACATCACCGAGACCGGCTTTGCCGTCATCGGCCCCGAGATTCTCGACAAGGCGGGTATGACCACGGACGACATCCGTATGTTTCACCCCTATGACGATTTCCTTATTGCCGAGGTCATGCAGCTCGAACAGATCGGCTGGTGCGGCCGCGGCGAGGGCTCGCATTTCCTGATGGAAACCGATGTCAGTTTTCGCGGCTCGCTGCCGATCAATACCGGTGGCGGCCAGATATCGGCGGGGCAGATCGGCCTCGCCTCCGGAATGACAAATCTGGTCGAAGCGGTCCGCCAGATGCGCGGCGAAGCCGGCGCGCGACAGGTCAAGGATCCCGCCAACGCGCTGGTCACCGGTATCGGCGTTATCACCTATGGGCGCAGCTGGAAGGTCAGCAACGCCCTGATGCTGGATCAGTAACAGGTCAGCGGATCAACCGCCGACCTGCTCCTTGATCGCAACTTCCCACGCACCGGGATCGAAGCCTTGCGGGCCCGGTGCGCCGTTGAACGTGATTTTCCCGTCCGGGTCGATTACGAACAGGCGGATCGGCGCTGAAATATATTTATTTTCGATGTCGTTATCGATGCCGTCCAGCAGCATGGGCAGGCGGATGTCCTGATTGATCTGGCAGACACCGGCAATTTCCGCCCGATCGTCGTCCGAATTGGGGGTTTCGTAGATCACGTCGTCATACAGGTTTTGCGGCGTTTGCCATCCGTCCGACGGATGCGCTTCACGGATGTAAATCAGGAATGTTTCGATATCGTTCTTGTAGGTGTTGTAGATTTCATTCAGACGCACGGTCTGATTGCGGAAAGGCGGTCAGGTATACGAGCCGAACGCGAGCGCGACCGGCCGACCCCTCAGTTTCGACAGCGTAACGAACTCGCCGGTGCGGCGGCGGCCTTTGCCGAGCCGTTCGGCGGTAAAATTCGGGGCGACGTCGCCGACCTGCGGCACCAATGATTCCCGGCCTTTTTCTTCCGCCATCATGCGGTCGAATTCGTCGTCGGTCATGTCCGAAATTTCGAGCCAGACCTGCTTTTTCTCGGCAAATGTCATGCTGTTCGAAGAGAAATTCTTGAAATGGTCGTATGGCGCATTGGGCATGTTGCGGCTCCTCGCTTTTCCGAACTCTTATGACCGAACCCCTGTGAATCGACGCTAGCGCACCGTGCCTGAATCCGCAAATAAGCGCGCCGTGAACTCGTTGTCCAAAAAATGTCACAGGAAGTCCCATATTTGACTCTCGAATTCGACCGCACCCTCGGTTACCGTTTTGGTTGTAGA
>Ga0209403_10001499_pt1 | contig 30282 bp, 30 predicted proteins | sample ArcticOcean_MG_C_8_FD_187440 | JGI IMG/M metagenome (GOLD analysis project Ga0209403, IMG submission 187440) | Marine microbial communities from western Arctic Ocean - ArcticOcean_MG_CB11_86 (SPAdes) (version 2) | ecosystem: Environmental > Aquatic > Marine > Oceanic | place: Arctic Ocean...
ATGGAATCCTCGATCTTCTACCCGGATCTCGCCGAAACGGCCGAGGAGGCACGAGCGCTCGACGTCTGCTCCGGATGCGAGGTACGCAGCGAGTGCCTGGACCATGCACTGGCCCGGCGTGAATCGACCGGTATCTGGGGAGGAACCACCGAACGCGACCGCCGTCGGATCCTCCGCCGTCGCCGGAACGCCTGATCGGCGCTGTCCACACGATGGCTCTGGATGTCTACGGCGGCTGGCCCGGCCTGCTGGAACGACTCTGCGGCGGGGAGCACCTGTCGGCTGGCGAGACGGAGGCCATCCTCTCCGAGATCCTCAGCGGCGAGGCCGAGCCGGCACAGATAGCAGGCTTCCTCGTCGGGCTGAAGGTCAAGGGCGAGACAGCGGAGGAGACCACCGGCCTGGTCAACGCCATGGTCGCGGCAGCGGAGCCACTGGACCTGCCCGAGGGCACGATCGACATCGTCGGAACAGGCGGAGGGGCAGTGCGGCGAGCGGGGGCACTGAACGTCTCGACCATGGCCTGCTTCGCTGCGGTGGGGGCTGGAGCCATCGTCTGCAAGCACGGGAACCGAAGTGCCTCGTCGACGTCCGGCGCATTCGACCTGCTCGAGATCCTCGGCGTGGACATCGAGGTCAGCCCCGGCCGGGTGGCCGAACAGGTGGCCGAACTCCGGATCGGCTTCGCCTTCGCCCGGACCTTCCACCCGGCAATGCGCTTTGCCGGTCCCATCCGGGCGGGTCTAGGCATTCCGACCGTGTTCAACGTCCTGGGCCCCCTCTCGCATCCGGGGCAGCCGAAGCGCCAGCTCATCGGTGCCACGGAACCGGCGTTGGCTGATCGGATGCTGGAGGTGTTCCGGGTGAACGGTTCCGTCCACACCTGGTTGGTGACCGGCCACGACTCACTGGACGAGATCACCCTGACCGGTCCCACGCGGGTGCTCGAGCTGCGGGACGGGCTGGACTCCGAATGGATCCTGGACCCCGTCGAGATCGGGTTGACGCTGGCGGATCCCTCGGAACTGGTCGGGGGTGGACCTGAGCGAAACGCCGAGATAGCGCTGGCCATCTTCGCCGGGGAGGAGCGGGGGCCAATGCGCGACATCGTCGCCCTGAACGCCGGAGCCGGCCTGGTGGTGGCAGGCATCGCCGATGGGATCGGGGACGGGGTGGAGCGTGCGGTGGCAGCCCTGGATGACGGTTCGGCCGCAGCGGTACTGGACTCGATCAGGGCCTGACCGGTCAGCAGTCGGGCGACGTGGACGGGGTCTCGCCGTCCAGAAACCCGGCCACGATGTGGGCGGCACAGGCATCGGACATCGACGGGACGTGGGTCCACCCCCGATGCTCGACCAGGGTGGCGTTCCCCAGTCCGTCGGCCAGTCGTCGCGCCCAGGCCACCGGGGTGATCGGATCCAGGTGCCCGGAGAGGATGAGGACGGGTACGTCCGAGCTGACCGCCAGGTCGATGATCCGGGGCGATGCCGGCACGTCCCACATGGCACACAGGGCACGCACCTCGTTCACGGCTCCGGACACGGCATCCAGGATCGGATCGCCGGTGTCGGTGGTGGCCATGGTGTTGAAGGGAACCTCGTCGGCGCACTCCGAGGAGAGCTGGGCCCCCTCGGCGACCGGGTCCCCGGCGGATCGGCCCGTCGACGCGATTTCCCCGAGTCGGGCCACCGCTTCGGCCAGTCGGTCGGAGGCTGCCAGGGGGATCGCCTGTCGGACCACCACGGGGCCGGCCGGGCCGGCCAGGGCGTCGGTGAGCAGGCGGGCGAACCTGACGTCGTCGTAGATGACGGCCTCACCGGACCTGGTGGTTACCGCCACGGGTCGGTCGGCGAGGTCGGCCAGCACCCCGCGTAGCGGTTCCAGCAGCCCCTCCGTGCAGGCGGCCACCTCGCGACATCCGGCCTCAAGGCGTTCGAGTGCGCCCAGCACCCCGACCGGTAGGTCGTCGTAGGCATCCACCTCGGGGGGCATGGGTGAGTCCAGCACGGCGGACAGGACCGCACCTTCGTCGATCCGGATCAGCTCGAGGGCGATCCGGGTTCCGAACGAGACGCCGTGGAGGTGCCAGGACTCCAGCCCCAGGGCCTGGCGTAGGGAGACCATGTCGGCGGCGATCCCCTCCACGGTCGTCTGGCTCCGGTCGATGCCGGCATCGTCCAGGCGTCGCCGGCAGGAGCGGTAGTCGTCGAGTCCGGCCACCGGTCCAGCATCCAGCTCGGGGCAGTCCAGCGACGGCGTCGAGTCCCCGCCGCCTCGCTGGTCGACGAGGATCACGTCGTGGCCTTCCAGTACCTCCGAGCGCGGGGCCAGCCACCGGTACCGGTCCGGGACGGCACGTCCGCCGGGCCCGCCGTGCAGGTGCAGTACCGGAGCCCCGGTCGGGTCGGCGGAGCGGATCACGGCCACGGACAGCGAGGCCTCCGCCAGTTCCAGGCGGTGGCAGCTGACGATCAGGTCGGTGGGGACCTCTTCTCCCGGGCAGTCAGCGTCGAGGAGCACGTCGCCGGCGGCCGACCGGTCGGGGATGGGAGGAGAGCCGCTGCAGGCAGCGGCGAGGCTGATGAGGCAGAGGACGCCCGGGAGGGCGCGCATCGGGCGGCGCACACGGCCAACGGTAGCCACCACCTCCGCCTGCGGCGGATCAGCGGGTGCCCTCTCTGGGCGGCCTGAAGGTGGGGATCCTCGCCAACGGTTCGGCGAGGGTTCCGTCGCAGTGCTCCAACCTGAGCAGGTGGGACTCGGAGTCCAGCCATGCCGCCACACAGTTCAGTTCGTCGGCGATGTCGCGGGGAATCGGCTCGCCGGGCACCGGCCTCTCCCCGGAGGCCGGTGGGAACTCGAGGGTGGGGTGGCCGACCGCCTCGTCGCCCCAGGCCTGCACCAGCAGCCCATCGTTGAACTCGGCGCCTCCCCGACCCGGCGACCGGACCTGTAGGCGACCAGATTCGCGGAGCCGACCCAGGCGGTTCTGGCGGCGGAGGGCGCCGGCCAGGGCGGCGGCCAGGCACCTCACCTCCTCCGCCTCCTCGTATCGCTCCTCGGCGGCCAGCGCCCGCATCCGGTCGGCGAGGGGATCGATCAGGAGGTCCGGCCGTGTGGTGAGCCCTGTCACCGCCCGGGCCACGATCCGGGCGTAGTGGTCTTCGTCGACCTCGCCGCTGCACGGGCAGGTGCCCAGGCCGAGCTGTGCCGGTACGCAGGGCCCTGCTCCCGGGCCGTGCGGCGCCCGGCCGTTGCAACGGCGTAGCGGCACCACCGAGTGGATTGCGTCTATGACCGTCCGGGCCGACGAGGTGGAGGCCAGTGGTCCGATGTAGAGGCCGCCGTCGTCCTTCAGGGTTCGGGCGGCCGAGAGTCTGGGGAACCGTTCGCCCAGTGAGAGCTTCACGTAGGCGTAGCGCCGCCATGTCGTGCCTTGACGGTTGAAGCGTGGCTCGTGCCTGTGGATGAGTCGGATCTCGAGCACCGCGGCCTCCAGGGTGCTGCCACAGGCAAGGTGGTCGATCCGGGCTGTCTCACGGAGCATCTGGCCGGTCTTTCGGCGTGTGTCCGTCGAGAAGTAGCTACGGACGCGGGCCCGCAGGTTCGTGGCCCGCCCCACGTAGAGGACCTCTCCGCGGCGGCCACGGAAGAGGTACACGCCCGGTGACCGGGGAAGGGAGTCGGTCATGCGCAGCTTGTCGGCCTGGGGGTGGCCCGCCATGGTCGGGAGGGCCAGGAGGTCGTCCAGTCCGGTGACGCCGAGTGATCCGGCGCGTTCGATCAGCAGGTGGAGCAGGTCGCCCGTTGCGAGCGCATCGTCCAGGGCCCGGTGGGATGGCTGGTGCTCGAGGCGAAGTCGTGTCGCGAGGGTGCCGAGGCGACAGTCGGGAACCTCCTCCCGGATGAGGCGTCGGGCCAGCCCGCAGGTGTCGATCGACCGGTTCGACAGGCGGGGGCGACCGGTGTCGCCGAGGGCGGCATCCAGGAACGAAAGGTCGAAGCGGACGTTGTGGCCGACCACCACGGCGTCTCCCAGGAACTCCAGGAAGGAGGGGAGTACCTCGGCGATGCGGGGAGCGTCCACCAGCATGGCCGACGTGATGCCGGTCAGTACCGTGATGGAGGGTGGTACCGCAGACCCGGGGTCGACCAGCGACTGGAAGGTACCGAGGCACTCGCCGCCGCGGAACCTGACGGCACCGATCTCCGTGATGGAGCACTCCGATGGTGAGAGCCCGGTCGTCTCCAGGTCCACGACGCAGAAGGTCACGTCGGCCAGTGGGGTACCGAGGTCCTCGAGGCTGCGCTGGATCGGATCGGTCGTAGGGGCCGCCATCGTGCCATTAAACCGAACAGACGTTCGGTCGTCAAGTGGCTCCCCAACGGCCCCACCGTCCTGACTGTCACACCCTCCGTGGATGATGGTGGACATGCGAGACGAACCACTTCTCATCGACTGCGGTACCTGTACCGAACGCCATACGGACACCTGCGAGGACTGTGTGGTGACCTTCATCTGTGGGCGCACGCCCGGCGACGCCGTTGTGGTCCACCTGGCCGACTTCAGGGCCATGAGGATGCTGGGCGACGCCGGGCTGGTCCCGCCGCTGCGCCACTCGGAGGGGTCTGCGCCGGGCGGCTGATCGACCACCCCGGCTCCGGCCGTGGGACCATGGGGCCATGGAGGAGACCGGTGACCGGCTGAAGGCGGAGGTCCTCGCCCTTGGGCGGTCGGTGGGCCTCGATGCCGTGGGGGTGGCCGGAGCTGATCCGTTCCCGGAGGTGCGTGCCGAGTTGGAGCGACGACGGGCGGAGGGCCTCCACGGAGGTATGCAGTTCACCTTCCGGAACCCGGCCCGGTCGACCGACCCGGGGCGGATCCTGGAGGGCGCCAGGTCCCTGGTGGTGGGGGCACTGCGCACCCCGGCTCCGCGCCTCGGCGAGGTGGGAGCCGGCCGCCTGCGCATAGCGGCCTATGCGCGCCACGACCACTACGCGACCCTCCGGGGCCACCTGGAATGCCTGGCGGCCCGGATCAGGTCCGATGGCTGGACGGCTCGCGTCGTGGCCGACGACAACGCCCTCGTGGACCGGGCGGCTGCGGTGCGTGCCGGGATCGGCTGGTACGGACGAAACTCCAACGTCCTCCTGCCGGGGAGGGGCAGCTGGTTCGTCCTCGGGGCCGTTGTCACCGATGCCCGCATGCCTCCATCGGAGCAGGTGGAGGATGGCTGCGGTACATGCAGGCGTTGTCTTGACGGTTGTCCGACCGGAGCCATCGTCGAGCCGGGCGTGGTTGACGCAAGGCGTTGCCTCGCCTGGTTGGTCCAGGCGCCGGGGTCGATTCCGCGTGAGTTCCGGAGGGCTCTCGGCGGACGACTCTACGGCTGCGACGACTGCCAGGAGGTGTGCCCGGTGGGCCGCTCCGAGGTGATAGCCGATGGCACAGAGGACCCGGCGGCCGACGTCGAGGCGATCGGCGTGCTGGAGGCGGATGACGCCGTCCTGCTGGAGCGGTTCGGGCGCTGGTACATAGCGGAGCGCGACCCGCGCTACCTCCGACGCAATGCCCTGGTCGCCCTCGGCAACACGGCCGACGGCAGTGACCCGGCGGTGGTACGGGTACTCGAAGCGTTCCTGGCCGACCCGGATCCCGTCCTGCGGTCCCATGCAACATGGGCTGCAGCCGAGCTGGGTCGCCATGACCTCCTGGGTGGTCTGGAGGGCGATGAGGACGCGCTGGTCGTCGAGGAGATGGCCCTGATACGGGGCAGGGTGGGGACGTGAGGCGACACCTGCTGGTGACCAACGACTTCCCACCGAAGGTCGGCGGCATCCAGTCCTACCTCTGGGAGCTCTGGAGGCGGCTTCCGCCGGAGGACGTCGCCGTCCACACCACCCCGTACGCAGGGGCGGACGCATTCGACGCCGACCAGGACTTCGCCGTGAGCCGGTCCCGGGAGCCCGTGCTCCTTCCCACCCGGAGCCTCCTGCGCCGGGTCGGACGTCTGGCCGACGGGATGGATGCGGAGCTGGTGGTGTGGGATCCGGCCCTTCCGGTGGGCCACGTCGCTCCCCGGTTGGATCGCCCCTACGCGGTGGTCCTGCACGGCGCCGAGGTGGCGGTCCCCGGCCGGTTGCCGGTGGCCCGCTCCCTGCTCGCCAGGGTCCTGCGGTCGGCATCGCTGGTGATCTGTGCGGGTGGCTACCCGGCCCGGGAGGCGACACGGGTAGCAGGTACCGAGTTGCCCACCGTGGTGGTGCCGCCCGGCGTGGACACGGACCGGTTCCGACCCCTCGACGCAGGCGAGCGGGCCTCGGTGCGGACCGACCTGGGTCTGCCCGTGGATGCCCCGCTGGTTGTCGCCGTGAGTCGCCTCGTGCCGCGAAAGGGCATGGACACCCTCGTTCGGGCAGCCGTGCGGCTCCGGTCATCGCAGCCGGACCTGGTGGTGGCGATAGCCGGGTCGGGGCGCGATCGCCGCCGACTCGAGGCCCTGGTGGAATCCACCGGTGCGCCCGTGCGCCTGCTGGGTCGCCTGCCGGACGAGCTCCTACCCGGCCTCTACGGGGCAGGTGACGTCTTCGCCATGCCGTGCCGGTCCCGTTGGGGCGGCCTGGAGCAGGAGGGGTTCGGCATCGTGTTCGTGGAGGCGGCTGCCTCCGGCATTGCCCAGGTGGCCGGTGAGAGTGGCGGAGCGGCCGAGGCCGTGGAACATGGTCGGACCGGTCTGGTGGTGGGACCGGGCAGGGCGGTCGAGGGCGTGGCAGATGCCCTGGCCGACCTCCTGGACGACGGGGACCGCCGCCTGGAGATGGGCCGTCGGGCCAGGGAGCGGGCCGTGGCCAAGTTCTCCTACGAGGTGCTGGCCGACCGGCTCCGTACCGGCATCGATACGGCAACGCTGCGGGACTGAGCGGGAACCGGAATCCACCTCCCGGCCTGATGGCGGGCGGGGGACCACCCACCACCGGGTACCGCATGACCGGTAGTGTCGGCCTTCCGGAGGTGGGCCATGACCGATCACGCCAGCCAGCGCATCATCGTGCGGGCTACGCCACAGCGCTGCTACGAGACCGTCCTCGACGTCGAACGGTTGCCCGAGTGGGCGCCCGACATCAAGGAGACCGAGGTCCTCGTTCGCGATGACATGGGTCGACCCGGCGACGTCGCATTCCGTGCGGCTGCAATGGGACGGAGCACCAACTACACGCTCAGGTACAACTACGGCTCCAACCCGCTCCGCATCTCATGGCGACTGGTGGATGGCGACCTTCTGAGGCGGATGAGTGGGGCGTACGAGTTCCTGGAGGTGGAGGGGGACGCCGACGCGGCCCTCGTGGTCTACGACCTGGACGTGGACCTCCTCATCGGGCTTCCGGGGTTCGTGAAACGCCGTCTGGAGACCAAGGTCGTCCACGCTGCAATAGACGATCTGAAGGCCCGGATCGAGGTAGGCGCACCCAGCAACTGACCGGGTCGGGCCGCCGGCCCGACTTCGGCGGCGCAGGGCCACGGCTACGCTCCGGCGATGGATTTCCGGCGCATCAACTCGCTTCCTCCCTACGTCTTCACGATCATCGACACGCTCAAGATCGAGGCGCGACGGGCCGGTGAGGACGTCATCGACCTGGGGTTCGGCAACCCCGACCTGCCGTCGCCTGACGTGGCGGTGGACAAGCTCTGTGAGGCCGTCCGCAACCCCCGGAACCACCGGTACTCCTCGAGTCGCGGGCTCCCGAAGCTGCGCGAGGCGGTCGCCGACCTCTACCTGCGCCGTTTCGGCGTCGTGCTGGACCCGGAGACCCAGGTGCTCAACACGATCGGCGCCAAGGAGGGCTTCTCGCACCTCATGTGGGTCCTCCTGCAGGCTGGAGACGCTGCCCTGGTCCCATCCCCCTCGTATCCGATCCACCGGTACTCGCCCCTGTTCGCCGGGGCGGAGGTCCGCGAGATGCCGTTCACCACCGACGGCGACTTCATCGCCATGTTGACGGAGGGATGGGAGTACTCGTGGCCACGGCCACGGGTGATCGTCCTCTCGTTCCCGCACAACCCCACCACGGCCTGCGTGGACCTGGCGTTCATGGAGGAGGTGGTGGCCTTCGCCCGGGAGCGCGACGTGGTCCTGGTCCACGACTTCGCCTACGCCGACCTCGGGTTCGATGGCTACAGGCCACCGTCGATCCTCCAGGTGCCGGGCGCCGACGAGGTGGCGGTGGAGCTCTACTCGATGACCAAGAGCTACTCGATGGCAGGTTGGCGGGTGGCCTTCATGGTGGGCAACGCCAAGGTGGTGGCGGCCCTCACCAAGCTGAAGTCGTACCTCGACTACGGCTCGTTCCAGCCGATCCAGATTGCCGCCACGGTGACCCTGAACGAAGCCCCCGACTATCCGGCGGAGGTGTGCGGCGTCTACCAGGCACGTCGAGATGCCCTCTGCGAGGGCCTGAACAGGATCGGGTGGAGCATCCAGCCGCCGAAGGGGACGATGTTCGCCTGGGCACCCATTCCCGAGCAGTACCTGGACATGGGATCCGTGGAGTTCGCCTCCCACCTGGTCCGGGCGGCCAACGTGGCGGTGTCTCCCGGCATGGGGTTCGGTCCGGGCGGAGAGGGCTACGTGCGCTTCGCACTGATCGAGAACGAACAGCGGATCGGGCAGGCGGTCAGGAACCTGAAGGGCGCTCTGGATCGTCTGGATCCGTGAGCCCGTCGGACAGGAAGCCGATGTAGTTCCTGCAGGTGACCGGAGCCCCCTCCTCGGGTGGGTCACCGTCGCTGACCGGAACGTTTATGGCCTCCAGGCCGTCGGGGCTGTCCAGGAGGATGGTGACCCTGTCGATCTCGGCACCGGCGACGAGGTTCACGGCGGTGCAGACCAGCATTGCGAATGCCAGCCGGTTGCCGGCGCTGTCGTCCTGTGGGAAGCCATCCAGGGAGTCAAGGTGGATCTCCAGCAGCCCCTCCACGAGGACCGTGCCGATCACGGCGGAGCCCTCGGCGAACGGGGATATGAAATTGGATTCATGTTCGGCGACGGTGGGACCTGCGAGGACCTTGTCCAGGATCACGTTGATGGAGCCGTCGCCGGCGATTTCCCGGTCGACCACCTCCAGGAGCATCCGGTCGTCATCGGTGAGGTGGGCCATGTAGATCTGGACCGACTCGGTCGCCGCGGGGGCCTCGGTGGTGGTGGATGCCGGGGGCAGGAGGGCGTCCGGGAGCTCTGCGACGAGGTCCCTCGCCTGCTCGTCGATGGGGATGGAGCAGCCAGCGAAGAGGCTGAGCGCCAGGAGTGCGGCGAAAAGGTGGCGGAGGCCCATCAGGCGTCCTCTTCGGGAAGGGGGAGCTCGAGCACGAAGCGGGCGCCAGGTTGGCCGTCCGGACGGTCCTCCACCCACACCCTGCCGTCGTGCAGGCGGAGGTCCTCCACGACGAGGCTGAGGCCGAGGCCGGTACCCCCGTCATCGGTTCGGCGCCCTCCCGCCGAGCCGCGGAAGAACCGCTCGAAGACCGACGAGCGCTCCCCGGCCGGAATCCCGGCACCACCGTCCTCCACGATGATGCGGAGCGTGTCGTCCAGCTCGAGGGTGATGGCCGTGGCGCCTCCGCCGTAGCGTCCGGCGTTGTCCAGCAGGTTGGACATGATCCGGGCGAGGCGGCGCTTGTCGGCCTGGACTACCACCCCGTGGGCATCGTCCGGCATCCGGAGCGCGACGGCCCCGGCGTTGGCGGCCGTGACCTCCAGGAACCTGGCGATGTCCACCTCCGTCAGGTCCAGGGCGGCCACCCCGGCATCGAAGCCGGATATCTCCAGCAGGTCGTTCACCAGTCGGTTGAAACGCTCCAGGTCGGCGACCAGTAGGTTCAGGGCGATCATCGAACGCGGCGAGAGCTCCTCTCTCCGGGACTCCAGAACCCCCACCCCGGCCATGAGGGTCGTGAGCGGGCTGCGGAGTTCGTGGCTCACGTCGGAGGCGAACCTCGCATCGCGTTGGATCCTCGACTCCAGCGCACGTGCCATCTCGTTGAAAGAGTCGGAGAGCCGATCCAGGTCAGGGTCGGCCTGGGCCCCCAGCCGGGTGTCGAGTCGCCCGCCGGCGATCGCCTCGGCCGCCTCGCGGACCCGACGCAGGGGTCGGAGCATCCGACTTGCGGCCCATGAGCCGAGTAGGGCAGCGAGGGTCACGGCGGTGGCGCCGGTACCCAGCAGGACGTAGCTGAGGTCGTCCAGCGTCCGCTCCACATCGGAGAGATCACTGATGGCGTAGTAGTCGGCGTCGAAAGCCGTGAGCGGAATGCCGACCACGAAACGCGGCTCCCCACGGACCATCGCCAGCATCTGCCCCGGTCTCCGGTCACCCAGGCGCGCCACCAGCGGCGTCGGCAGGTCAGCGCGGTCCATCTCGGGGGCGACGAGCCAGTCGTCTCCGACCCTGATGATCCGCTGGCTTCCCCCGATCCTCGTCAGGGAGTCGACGATGGTGGGTAGGTCCTCGATGGAGGACTCCGGCGTGAGCTGGTTGGACAGCCGGGTTGCGTTGCTCACGGCCATGGCGGCAGCGGCGCTGCCGCGGGTCTCGAGCAACTGCCGTCGGGTGAGCACCAGGGTCGTTCCGCCCAGCAGGACGGACACCAGCAGTCCACCGATGGCGAACAGGACCGAGATCTGTGCTCCCAGCCCCAGACGGCTGACGTCGTCGGTCTTCGGAACGTCCGCCACGGATCAGGTCTGGAGCTTGTAGCCCATGCCGCGCACCGTGACCACGAAGCGGGGGTTGGCCGCATCGGGCTCGATTTTCATTCGCAGGCGTCGTACGTGGACGTCCACCAGACGACCATCGCCGAAGTAGTCGTAGCCCCAGACACGTTCCAGCAGGTCCTCGCGGCTGAGTACCCGGTCGGGGTGGGTGGCCAGCTCGACGAGCAGCCGGAACTCGGTCCGGGTGAGGTGGACGTCCTCGCCGGCGTAGCGGACCACCCCTGCGTCGGGAAGGACCTCGAGACCATCGATCTGTATGTGGACTGGCCGCCCCTCGTCAGGACGGATCCTGCGGAGGAGCGCCCGGATACGCGCTGAGAGTTCCTTGGGGTCGAAGGGCTTGCGTAGGTAGTCGTCGGCGCCGGCCTCCAGCCCGGCCACCACGTCGTGGCTGTCCGAGCGCGCCGTGACCATGACGATCGGCACGTCACCCAGGCGGCGGATGCTTCGGCAGACCTCGAACCCGTCGATGCCGGGAAGCATGATGTCGATCAGGACGACGTCGGCCGGCTTGCGGGAGAAGGCCGCCAGGGCCTCCTCTCCGCTGGCGGTCTCCTCGACGTCCCAGCCCTCCTCTTCGAGGGCGAGGCGCACGGCGGTCCGGATCCGCTGGTCGTCCTCCACGGTGAGGATGCGCGTGCTCATGGGTGAATGCTGCCCCATGGAGGGTGCCCCTGTCTCCTACCAGCCGGGAAAGGACTCATCAGGCCACCTCGGCTCCGGCCGACCTGAGGAGCTCCAGGAGCGGACCGTGCAGCTCCACCGGGGCCGCCACCACCATTCCACCGCTGGTCGGCCGGCCCTCGAGGTCGGTTACGCGACCTCCGGCCTCGGTGACCAGCACGGCTCCAGCGGCGAAGTCCCATGGACTCAGCCCACGTTCGAAGTAGGCGTCCACCCGCCCGCATGCCACGGATGCGAGGTCCGTGGCAGCTCCGCCACAGCGTCGGATGTCGCCGATGTGCCCGATGATGGAAACGAGGGCCTCCGCCTGGCGTCGGCGCCGCCCGGGGTCGTATCCGAAGCCGGTGGCAACCAGGGCCGACGAGAGGTCGTCCATCCGGTTCACCCTGACCGGTCTGCCGTTGCGCGTCGTCCCGTGGCCGATCGCCGCACAGAACTCGTCGTCGAGGAGCGGGTCCACCACCACGCCGGCGACCGGCGTGCCGTCCACCTCGACGCCGATGGACACGGAGAAACCCGGATGCCCGTACACGAAGTCGGTGGTGCCGTCGATCGGGTCCACCAGCCAACGGACTCCGGACGTCCCTTCCACCCCGGTGCCCTCCTCGCCAAGGATCGAGTCATTCGGGCGTGCGGCCAGGATGTGCTCGACGATGCACTCCTCGGACCAGCGGTCGACGTCCGTGACGAGGTCGGTGACGGTGGTCTTCGTCTCCGAGACCTCAACGGCCCCGGCCCGTCGACGGAGTTCCGGGGCGACGATCCGGGCAGCGGACAGCGCCAGGTCGCGGAGTGCGGAGGGTTCGGCCACGGTGGCTGGTGGACGTCAGTCGACCGGATGGTCGTCCCGGGCAGCCTGCTGGAGGTGGCCGGTTCGCCACTCTGACATGGCCCTCAGCGATAGGACGGCAACGATTCCGACACCACCGGCCGCCAGGACCGCTCCCAGGACCCCCATGGATCCGGCGAGAGCGGTGCACCCGTCGGCACACTGCAGCCTGGTGACGGCGTGTCCGACGAGGCCCCCACACGTGCCGGCCACGAGGATTGACAGAAGCGCCAGCAGCCGTGCCGTCGTCGACGGAGCCGCCGACTTGAGCTGGTCGACGGATCGGGTCTGGGCATCGTCCACCTCCGGAGGCTATCGCCGGCCCACCCGGTGGCCCGGCCCTCGACCGGCACCGTCACCACGAGGTGCCAGACTGCGGCGGTGGGTGACGGTACGGGTCGACGCTGGAAGGTAGTGGGCGGCCTCCTGACCCAGCGGGGATCCACCCTGTTGGTGGCCAACCGTCGACGTGATGGTCGAGTGGAATGGACCCCTCCCGGTGGGGTCGTGGACCGTGGAGAGGTCTCGGTGGAGGCACTCTCACGCGAGGTCCAGGAGGAGACGGGGCTGAACGTGGAGGGCTGGTCCGAGGCGGTCTACCGGGTGACGGTGGACTTCCCGGACCGCTCCATGCTGCTGGGCGTGGAGGTCCACCTGGCCGACGGATGGCAGGGGGACATCACCATCCAGGATCCGGACGACATCGTGGAGGATGCCCGGTTCGTGGACCCCGAGGAGGCACTCCGACTCCTGGCCACGGCCCCGCCATGGGTGTCCGAGCCGGTCACGGCTTGGCTCTCAGCCTCGCTTCCCGAACCTTCTGGCGACGGGGTGCCGCACTTCGCGTACGTGGCCCGTGGCGCTTCTGCATCCGGGATGCGTGGCGCTTCTCCATCCGGGCCGGGATGGTGGTCTCCACCCGGGATGGTGGTCGAACGTCTGGCACCCGGCCCCGGTTGACGGTCCCGACAGGTGCGCGAGCCGACTCCGATCCTGCATGTGGACATGGACGCGTTCTTCGTGTCGGTGGAGGTGGTCAGGCGACCCGAGCTGCGTGGCCTTCCGGTGGTGGTCGGCGGTGAGGGTGAGCGATCGGTGGTCGCAGCGGCCTCCTACGAAGCCCGGGTCTACGGCATCCACTCGGCGATGCCGTCCACGCGGGCCCGACGCCTCTGCCCCGACCTCGTGTTCCTGCGGGGGGACCACCGCCACTACGGCGAGGTGAGCCGCCGCGTGATGGCGATATTCCGTCGCTACACGCCGTTGGTCGAGCCGTTGTCCCTGGACGAGGCGTTCCTGGACGTGGCCGGAGCCGGTCGGCTGCACGGGTCGCCTGGCCAGGTGGCGGACGCCATCCGACGCGACGTCCTGGAGGAGGAGGGCCTTCGATGCAGTGTCGGGATAGCGGCCAACAAGTTCCTCGCCAAGTTGGCCAGCGCCCAGGCAAAGCCGACCGTCGTATCCGGAGACCCCGTGCCCGGGAGCGGAGTCCTGGTGGTGCCGGCCGAGGGGGCCCGCGAGTTCCTGGATCCGCTGCCGGTGGAGGCCATATGGGGCGTGGGTCCACGCACCCTCGAGCGACTCCAGCGCCTGGGGGTCCAGACGGTTGCCGAGCTCCGGACGGTTCCCGAGGCGACCCTGGTGTCGTCGTTCGGCCGCTCCTCCGGTGCCCAGTTCTGGCGCCTGGCCAGGGGCCTGGACGGTCGTCGGGTCGAACCGGACCAGTCCGCCAGGTCGATCGGCCATGAGGAGACCTTCGCCAGCGACCTGACCGTGCCCGGTGACGTCCGCCGGGAACTGGTCCGGATGGTGGACGCCGTGGGTCGGAGGCTGAGGGAGGCGGGCGTGGCTGGTCGCACGGTCACGCTGAAGGTCCGCTTTCCCGACTTCACCACCATCACCCGGTCGCAGACCCTCCCGGATGCGACGGACCTGGTGGTGGAGATCCTCGAGGTCGCCACGGGCCTGATCGGGGCAGTGGACACGTCGCCCGGCATCAGGCTCCTGGGGGTGTCCCTGAGTGGCCTGCGGGATTCCTCGGTTCGCCAACTCAGCTTCGAGGACCTCGCCGATCCCGGTTGGCGGGAAGCAGAGCGGGCCGTGGAGTTGATCCGTGGGCGGTTCGGTGTCGGATCCATCGGTCCGGCGACCACGGTGGGCGCCGACGGGCTGCAACCGAGGGAGCGGGGGGACGCCCAGTGGGGCCCGGATGAATGAGGTTCGATGGTTGGCGCGTTGTCGCTCGTGACCCGCTGTGCGATGCTTGTGGTCAGACGAAGCATGACCGGCGAGGCGAGGAACGGCCAGGTGCCCCTGTCCGAGGACGAGGAAAGAATCCTCAGCGAGATCGAGGACCTACTCACGGAGACCGATCCGGACCTCGTGCGCGAGGTGAGCGAGACGACGGTCTACACGCAGCCGATGCGAAGCATGAAGCTGGCAGTGGCGGTATTCGTTGTCGGTGTGCTGGTGATGGTCACGACCCTGTCGACCTCCTTCCTCCTGGCCTTCGTCGGCTTCCTGGTGATGCTCGGTGCCGCACTGACACTCGAGCGAAACGCCCGACAGGTGGGGCGGACCGGCCTCAGGGCCGCCGTCGGGTCCGGGCGTGCCACGGGACTGCGAGACGCCGTTGGGGGAACCCGTGCCAAGGTTCGCGAACAGATGCGCGATCGCTTCCGTCGGGGTGACCAGGGCCGGACCTGAACCGGTCGCCTGACGGCCTGGTCGCAGCCCTGGTCTCCGTGGGCGTGACAGCGGTCGAATCGATGCCCGTGCTGGCCGTCGACGTGGGCGGAACGAAGCTCGAGGCCGGCCTCGTGGATGCGGACGGCTGCGTCCTCACCCGTCGGCGGGCGGCCACGATCGGCATTGACGGCGACGCCCTGTTCGAGGAACTCATGGGCCTCGTCGGGCCCCTGATGACGGAGGGGCCGGTGGCCGGAATCGGTGTGGGATGTGGCGGTCCGATGTCCGACGGTGGATCACTGGTCTCGCCCCTGAACATCGGACAGTGGAGGGACTTCCCCTTGGCGGGCCGTCTGGCCGAGCGGACCGGGTCGGCTGTGGTCGTCGACAACGATGCGAAGGCCCTGGCCCTGGGCGAGGGCTGGTGCGGTGCTGCCGTGGGGGAGCGGAACTTCCTCGCGATGGTGGTGTCGACCGGCGTGGGTGGCGGTCTGGTCCTTGACGGCCGCCTGCTTGATGGGGCGACGGGAAATGCCGGCCACGTGGGTCACGTGGTGGTGGATCCGGATGGTCCGCGGTGCGCCTGTGGAAACCGTGGGTGCCTGGAGGCGGTGGCTTCGGGACCGGCCATCCAACGGCTCACGGGAGCGTCTCCAGCCGAGGCGTCGCCCGAGGTCCGACGACGCACCGGTGACCTGGTGGGGAGGGCCGTGGCGACTGTGGTGAACCTCCTCGATGTTCGGCTGGCCGTGGTCGCCGGTTCGGTGGCGTTGGGCTTCGGCACCCCCTTCTTCGAGGCGGCGCAGCGGCGCCTCGACCTGGAGTGCGGGCTGGAGTTCACCCGAGGAGCCCGGATCGTCCCGGCCGGTCTGGGTGCCGATGGCCCGCTGGTAGGGGCCGCGGCGGTCTGGCACCATGCCCGACGGCTGACCGGTCTGGCGGTGGGAGCGTGAGGTGGTGGATGGCGAGGGTGGCGTTGGCGGTGCTGGTGCGCCCCGGCCTCTGGCCCGTCGCCGTTCGCCAGGTGTTCCGGATGGCTGGCCGCCACTGGTGGCGCCACCATCCGTTCCTTCCGGTTCCGGCACCTGCCTACGCCCGCTTCAGGGCCATCACCCAGTACGGGGATCCCGATGCGTCGCCGACCGTGGATGACGTGTTGACCTGGTTGGAATGGGCGCGGAGGTTTCCGGAGGGGGACCCGACCAGCCTCCCGCCGGTCAACTGACGGCGATGCCGGAAGACCATGCCGGCGACTGGACCCTGGAGAGGCCGACGGGAACCGTCGCTGAGCTGCACGCACCGGTAGGCCCCATCTCCCGGCGCGTGGTCCTCGTGAACGAGGTGGACACTCCGACGCTGGTGCTGGGCAGTGCCCAGACGGAGGTGGAGGTGGCCCCCGGCATCGACGTGGTCCGCCGGCGCTCCGGCGGAGGGGCGGTGCTCCTGCGGCCGGGTGGGGTGCTGTGGGTGGACGTCCTGGTGCCCCGGGGCGACGTCCTCTGGGAGGAGGACGTCGCCAGGTCGACGTGGTGGCTGGGCGAGGTGTGGGCCTCGGCGCTGGCTGACCTGGGGATCGACGCAGTCGTCCACCGTGGCCCGATGGAACCGGGCCGGTGGGGAGCCATGGCCTGCTTCGCCGGAGTCGGCCCGGGTGAGGTGCTGGTGGGCGGTCGCAAGTCTGTGGGCGTGAGCCAGCGGAGGGATCGTTCCGGAGCGCGCTTCCAGTGCGCTGCCCTGCTGGGGTGGTCGGGGCACGAGATGGTCCGATTGCTGGGCCTGACCCCGGTGGACGAGGCAGGTGAGTGTCTGGAGTCGGCTGCCGGGGCGCTGCCGGTCCGGTCCGGACCGCTGCTGGAGGCGTTCCTCGCCCACCTGCCCTGACCGGATAAGGGCCTCCGCCGCAGGCAGAGGCCCCGGGGTGGTCCGGGAATGGGGTCCGATCGATGGCTCGTGGCGTTCCCTGGTGCCTGTGGGGAGGAATGGCTTGCCTAAGTGGGACAAAGTGGGTTAAAGTGGTGAGTAATATAGGGAAAGTGGGAGAACAGGGTGGCGCTGGTTGATCCTGGTGGCTTCCGCTCCCTCGACAGGAATACGACCGGGCACGACGGGAAGGAGGGAGATGGCCATGGCATTCGTCGGGACACACGAGCATTCGCTGGACGTGAAGGGACGCCTCGTCCTCCCGGCCAAGTTCCGCAGCCGCTTCTCGGGCGACGCCTACCTCACGATGTACGCCGGATGCATCGCCCTCTGGACCCCGGAGGGCTTCGACGCCATGGCGGCCCGCCTCAAGGAGCAGGTCCGGAACCGCGAGGTGGAGGCACAGGCGTACCGCGCCCTCGCCCCCAGCTCCGAGCTGGTCCGGCCGGACGCCCAGGGTCGCGTGATGATTTCGGAGCGACTACGCGAGTACGCCTCGCTCGAACGAGAGGTCGTGGTCTGTGGTGCCCTCGACCGAATCGAGATCTGGAATCCCACGAGCTGGGCCTCGGTGGTTCCGGGCCTCACCCGGGCGCTGTCAGATGCGTTCATCGACGGTGGGGGTATCTGAGCAATGGGAAGTCGAACGAGAGGAAGCCTCCACGACGACACCCGATGACCACGACGGCCGGTCCACGACCGGTTCGTCCCTGGACCGTCCCCCGGTCGGCAGGATGGGAGGCCCCTACTCCGCCCGCTTGCCATCCAGCCCGATTCGGGGAGACATCCCGACGTGCGCCAGCTGGTCGGGGGACGGTCCAGGGACGAACCGGCGGCCCGCTGGACGCCGCGGCGATCGGATCTGCGGGAGGGGCCATGTCGGATCATCCAACTGACGAGAGCGGAGGGGACCCAGTCGGGTTCCACCACCGACCCGTGATGGTCGCCGAGGTCCTGAAGGTCCTGGGCGAGGCTCCTGGTGGCGTCATCCTGGACGCCACGCTGGGTGGCGGTGGCCACGCAGAGGCGATCCTGGAGGCCCGCCAGGACATCCGGATCGTCGGCATCGACCGTGACGACCATGCCCTGGCCGCTGCGGGTTCGCGACTCGCCGTGTTCGGGGATCGGATCCAACTGGAGCGGTCGGCGTTCGTGGACCTGGGCAGCGTCCTGGACGGGCTGGGCATCGACGGCCTGGCCGGCTTCCTCTTCGACCTCGGCGTCTCGTCGCCCCAGTTGGACCATGCCCAGCGGGGCTTCAGCTACCGGGAGGCCGGGCCCCTGGACATGCGGATGGATCGACGCCAGGCCCTCACGGCAGACCGGGTGGTCAATGGCTACGACGAAGCTGCCTTCGCCCGCCTGCTGGTCGACAACGCCGATGAGCGTCATGCCCGCCGCATCGCCCGGGCGGTCGTCGCCCAGCGTCCGATCTCCGACACGGCCCGCCTGGCCGAGATCGTGCGGGACGCCATTCCGGCGCCGGCTCGGCGTAGAGGCGGGCATCCGGCGAAGCGGACCTTCCAGGCCATCCGCATAGAGGTGAACGGCGAGTTGGAACAGCTCGCCTACTCCCTGGACGAAGCCATCAGACGGCTGGTGCCGGGTGGTCGCGGAGCCGTCCTCTCCTACCACTCGGGAGAGGACAGGATCGTCAAGAGTCGCTTCGACCTGGCGGCCACAGGCGGTTGCACCTGTCCGCCCCGGCTCCCCTGCGCATGTGGTGCGGTGCCGCTGGTGGTTCTCGCACGTCGGGCCGGCAGGGTCCCGGATGACGCCGAGGCCGCAACCAATCCCCGTGCGACCAGCGCCCGGCTGAGGGTCCTGGAACGCCGATGACGGCGGTCCTGCGCCACCCACGACTGGGCCTCGGCCGTCGGATCGATGATGGGACGACAGGGCGCGCCGCCGTGCGTCCGGCCGCCCGGAGAGCCGTGGCGTTGGCCGTCTTCGGATTCTTCGCCACGCTTCTTGTCCTGGCCGCCTTCCAGAGCGTGGTGGTGAGCGGTCAGTTCGAGTTCGACCGCCTCCAACGGCGACTGGAGGATGGGCGGGACCGCTCGCAGCTGCTCCGAGCCGAGGTGGCACGCCTGGAGAGTCCCGGTCGCATCCTGGAGGTGGCTGGTGGCCGACTCGGCCTGGTCTTCCCGCCAACGAGGCTCTACCTGCCTTCGGTCGTACCGGGTGATCCGTTGACAATCCTCGCCCCACCAGTGGGCGACCCCTTCTCCCGGACATACCGATGAGTCGCCAGCCGGTAGTGCCCGCAGCCCTCGGGCGCGGTGCAGCCACCGTTGTGTGGCACAGGGAGACACGTCGCCGGTTTCGCAGGAGGGCCGTCTTCGTCGGGTTGATGCTGGCGGTGGTGGCCGGGATGTTCGGGTGGCGCCTCGTCTCCCTTCAGCTCCTGGAGCCGGAACGGTTCGTGGCACACGGCGAGGCCCAGCGCATCAAGACCCTCAGATTGAGGGCGGGACGCGGCGCGATCGTGGATCGCAACGGCGTCGACCTGGCCCTCTCGGTTCCAGGGCAGTCGATGATCGCGAACCCGCGACGGGTGGAGGACCCGGTCAGGGCGGCCCGGGCGCTCGCACAGGTCCTGGGAGCCGATCCCGCTGTACTGGAACGTCTCCTCTCCAGCGACAAGAGCTTCGTCTACCTGGGACGACAGGTCGATCTGGAGGTGGCCGAAGCGACCCTGGCGCTCAAGATCTCCGGCGTCTACGCACAGGAGGAATGGGAGAGGATCCGACCTGGTGGGGACTCGGCCCTTTCGGTTCTGGGTCGCACGGACATCGACGCCATCGGTATCAGCGGTATGGAGCTGGTCTACGACGGCCCCCTCTCCGGCACCGACGGTGAGCGGGTCGTGGAGATGGGAATGCGGGGTGCGTCGATCCCGGGCGGTGAGTACTCGGTGGAGCCGGCGGCCGACGGCAGGACCCTGGTCCTCACCCTGGACCGAGCGCTCCAGTTCGAGGCCGAACGACTCCTCCTCGAGGGCGTGGACGCCGTCGGCGCAAAGGGGGGCGTCCTTGTCGCCATGCGCCCGGCCACAGGCGAGATCCTGGCCACGGCGACGGTCCGACGATCCTCAGACGGAGTGGTGAGGATCTCCTCCGAGTACCGGGCGGCCACCTGGACGTATGAGCCCGGGTCCATCATCAAGCCATTGACGGTCTCGGCAATCCTGGATCGGGCGGTGGCCGCACCGGACACCGTGCGCGAGGTGCCGCCACGCCTGGAGGTGCACGATGCCACCTTCAGCGATTCGCCATTCCACGAGACCGTGGACCTCACCCTGGCCGACATCATCCGCCGGTCGTCGAACGTGGGGACGATCCTGTGGGCACAGGACCTCGGGGCCGAGGCCCTCTACGAACAACTCCGGGAGTTCGGCCTGGGGTCGGTAACGGACCTGGACTTTCCCGGCGAGGCCCGTGGAATCCTCCACCCGCCGGGAGCGTGGTCGGGAACGTCGTTGCCCACGATCGCGATCGGGCAGGGGGTCTCCGCCACGCCCCTGCAGATGCTGACGGCATATTCGGCCCTCGCAAACGGGGGAGTGCGTCCCGCGCCCACACTGGTACTCGGAACGCGGGACGATGACGGGGTGTTCAAACCCCGACGCCCCGGCCCGTCGCTATCCGTCCTGCCCGCCGCCGTGGCCGCAGAGGTGGTGGCGATGATGGAGCAGGTCGTGGCGTCCGGAACCGGTACCCGGGCTCAGGTGCCCGGTTACCGCGTCGCGGGCAAGACCGGCACCGCCTGGAAGGCCCTGTCCACCGGTGGCTACGGAAGCAAGGGCAACCGGTCCTACGTCGCCAGCTTCGCCGGCTTCCTGCCTGCCGAGGCGCCACGACTGGCTGTCATCGTGGTTGTGGACGAGCCATCCGGGGAGATCTACTCGGGCGGCAGGGTGGCTGCCCCTGTATTCGCCGAGTTCGCCAAATTCGCCGTACGGCAGCTGAGGATCCCGTCGGCTGATGAACGTGTCGAGTCGGACCGTGAAGGCCGGGTCATGGCACTCACGCCGGCACGCCACGCAATCCTGCGTGAGGCCGCTGAGGCGTCACGGCTGGAGCAGTCCGGCGAACTGGTCGCCGCCTCAGCGACCGGCGGCTGAAATGCGGCTCGGTGCGCTGCTCCGCGCCGCCGGGATCGAAGGGTCGATCCTCGAAACGACATCGGCATCGGCTTCGGCCGAGGTGACCGGGGTGGCCCACGATTCCAGGAGCGTCCGGCCGGGTGACCTGTTCTGCTGCGTTCCGGGGGCATCCCACGACGGCCACGACTTCGCCTCCGAGGCGGTGCGTAGCGGGGCGTCTGCGCTGGTGTGTGAGCGTCCTCTGGGCCTGGCGGCGCCGACCCTCGTCGTCCCCTCCGTCCGCGCTGCGATGCCCCTGTTGGCAGCGGCCATGCATGGTTGGCCGTCTCGGCACCTGAGCCTGGTCGGCGTGACCGGCACGAACGGCAAGACGAGCGTCGTCCACCTGCTCTCATGGATCCTCGACCGGTCCGGTATGCGCACCGACGCCCACGGGACCCTCTCAGGGGGGAGGACCACCCCGGAGGCGACCGACCTGCAGGCCATGTTGGACCGCTGGGTCTCCGACGGTGTTGAAACCGCCGCCATCGAGGTGTCATCGCACGCCCTCGCCCAGCACCGTGTGGACGGCACGCATTTCGCCCTGGTGGGCTTTACGAACCTCAGCCGCGATCACCTGGACTTCCACACCTCGATGTCCGACTACGAGGCGGCCAAGGCCCGACTGTTCGACGGATCATTCTCGACGCGTGCCCTGGTCATGGTCGACACTCCGGCCGGCCGCCGGATGGCCGCCCGGGCCCGCGAGGCAGGCATGGACGTGACCGAGGTGGAGGTCGTCACGGCCGGTGGGGTCATCCGCCCTGACGGCGTCGGGTTCGAGTGGAGGCGCCACCCGGTGGATGTGTCCACGCCGGGGCGCTTCACGATCGCCAATGCCCTGCTGGCCGCCGAGATGGCGGCAGCCCTGGGGGTCGGGGAGCTTGACGTGGTCGAAGGTCTGGCCTCGGCTCCGTCGGTGCCGGGTCGGTTCGAGCCGGTACCGCTGGAGGGTGGGCCAATGGTGGTCGTTGACTACGCCCACACCCCTGATGCGCTGTCCGCTGCCCTTGCCACAGCTCGCGAGCTTGCCGAAGGCAGGCTCCTGGTCGTGTTCGGATGCGGTGGTGGGCGTGACCGTGGCAAGCGACCGGAGATGGGGAGGATCGCCCTTGCCGGCGCCGACATCGTGGTCGTGACATCTGATAATCCGAGGGGTGAACCACCCGAGGGGGTCATAGCGGACATCCTGTCCGGTATGGACAGCGCCCCACTCCTCGTGGAACCCGACCGGAGGTCTGCGATCGCCGGTGCGCTGAGCATCGCCGGCCCGGATGACCTGGTGCTCATCGCCGGCAAGGGCCATGAGGACACCCAGGAGTCGGCCGGTCGCCTGGAGCCGTTCGACGACCGGATGGTGGCGAGCCAGGAGTGGGCCCGGATGTCCCCGGATGGCGACATCGGATGATCCGCCTCCTGCTCGCTGCGGCGATCGCCATGGCCACCTCCCTGGCCGGTACCCGCCTCCTCATCTGGTGGCTTACGAGGCTGCAGATCGGCCAGCCGATACGCGACGACGGTCCCCAGGGGCATGCCACCAAGGCAGGCACCCCGACCATGGGCGGCCTGGCCATCGTGGGCGGGGCGTTCCTGGGCTATGTCCTGAGCGACCTGTACCGGGGCATCTACACGCGCAGCGGCATCTTCGTGATGCTGGCGATCATGGGTGGCGGCGCCGTCGGGCTGATGGACGACTGGATAAAGGTCGTCCGCGAGCGGAGCCTGGGCCTGAACAAGCGGGCCAAGATGCTCGGCCTGCTGGCGGTCGCTGCGGCCTTCGCCATCCTGATGCTGGAGTATGCGCCGACCCACACGCAGCTCTCATTCACCCGCTTCGACCAGCCCGGACTGGAGTTGGGATCCACCCTGTGGGCCATCTGGGCGGCCCTGCTCATCCTCGGATCAGCCAATGCGGTGAACCTCACCGACGGTCTGGACGGCCTGGCGGCAGGCGCAGGCACGTTCTGCTTCGGGGCCTACACGGTCATCGCCTTCTGGCAGTTCAGGTACCCGGAGACCTATGACGTGGCCCATGCGCTGGACCTGGCGGTGGTCGCCGCGGCCATGGCGGGCGGCTGCCTCGGCTTCCTCTGGTGGAATGCGGCTCCTGCCCGGATCTTCATGGGCGATACGGGTTCATTGGCGATCGGCACCGGCCTGGCGACCCTGGCGCTAGCGACCAACACCCACCTGCTGCTACCGGTGGTGGCCGGGTTGTTCGTGGCCGAGACGGTTTCGGTCATCCTCCAGGTCGGAAGCTTCCGCCTGCTGGGTGGTAGGAGGGTGTTCTCGATGGCCCCGGTCCACCACCACTTCGAGCTTCGGGGCTGGCCGGAGACCACCGTGATCATCCGCTTCTGGATCATGTCGGGTCTCTGCACGGCCGTCGGGCTGGGGATCTTCTACGCAGACTCGATCGCCTCCGGGGCGGTCGGAGGGTGAGCGGACCGATCCTCGTGCTGGGTCTGGGGGTCACCGGCCGGGCAGTCCTGGATGCCCTGTCGATCCGCGGTGTGGAGGCGTTCGGCGTGGACGATCGACCCGGGCCCGAAGCGCGGACCTGTGCGGAGCGCCTTTCGGTGGAGCTTGTCGAATCGCCCGCTCCAGAGGACTGGTGGGCGCTGCTGGAAAGGGCGGGGGAGGTGGTCGTGTCGCCGGGGGTGCCTGACGGGCACCCGGTCTTCGCCGCCGCCGACGCTGCCGGCGCCCAGGTGCTGGACGAGTCGGACCTGGCGACGCGCTGGGACACCCGGCCCCGGTGCGCCGTGACTGGCACCAACGGCAAGACGACCGTGGTCACCCTGGTGACCGACATGCTGCAGCGGTCCGGCCTGCTGGCCGTACCGGCCGGCAACACGGACACGCCGCTGGTCGCAGCCATCGATGACGTCGACGCCGACGTGTTCGTCGTGGAGGCATCCTCGTTCCGCCTGGGCCACGCCGCCGGCTTCTCGGCATCACCGGCCGTCTGGCTGAACTTCGCTCCCGACCACCTCGACGTGCATGCGGACCTCGCCGCCTACGAGGAGGCGAAGGCGCGCATCTGGGAGGGTGTCGCATCGCCTGGCGATGCGGTGGCCAACCTCGCCGACAGGGTGGTGGCTGCCCGGGCGCCGTCCGGCGCTACGGGATTCGGAACCCCGGACGCTGCGTGCCACGTCCGGGCAGGGGTTCTCACCCTCGAAGGATCCCCGGTCGTCGAGGTGGAGGAGATGGGGCGTTCGATGCCCCACGACCTGGAAAACGCCCAGGCGGCCTGCATAGTGGCCGTCCGGGCCGGCGCCAACCTGGAGGCCTGCGCGGGCTCGCTGCGGAGCTTCAGTGGCCTGGAGCATCGGATGTCCTTTGTGGCTGAGGTGGATGGCGTCCGGTATGTGGACGACAGCAAGGCCACCACCCCCCACGCCACGCTGACGGCGATGTCGGCACTCCCGGGGGCGGTCCTGATCGTCGGAGGACGAAACAAGGGCCTCGACCTGGAGCGCCTGGCCGATGGGCGGCCGAGGGCCGTCGTGGCGATCGGCGAGGCGGCCGAATCGATGGCGGTGGCCTTCGAGGGTGCATGCCCCGTCGTGATCGCCTCGAGCATGGAGGAGGCCGTCAGGTCGGCCAGAGACTCGGCTGCCGGTAAGGGAACCGTCCTGCTCTCACCGGGTTGTTCATCCTTCGACTGGTACGGCTCCTATGCGGAGCGAGGGCGGGATTTCCAGCGGATCGTCCGGGCCCTCGCCGGAGATGGCGGCGCATGAGTGCCGATGGAGCCGACGTGGTGACAGCCCGTACGTCGAAGCGGGGCGGTTCCGGTAAGGGACGGTCGGTCCGCTTCGCGGTGCTCTGGTCCACGGCCATGCTCCTCGGCCTCCTGGGACTGGTGATGGTGTTCTCGTCGTCGTCCGTCTCGGACCTCCAGACCTACGGGGACGCGTGGCACCATCTGAGGCGGCATGTCATCTGGGTGGCCATGGGCCTGGCGGGCCTGTCCGTCACGCTCCGGGTGGACTACCGCCGCCTCCGCCGCCTGGCACGGCCCGGTCTGGTGGTGGCGATAGTCCTGCTCGTGCTGGTGCTGATTCCCGGGGTCGGGATCCGGGCCAACGGGTCGGCCCGGTGGCTCGGCATCGGCGTGGCCTCCTTCCAGCCGTCCGAGTTCGCAAAGCTGGCGGTGATCGTCTACGGCGCAGCCATGCTCTCCTCACGACCGCCCGAGTCCGTGCGACTGACCCTCTGGCCGATGCTGGTGGTGCTGGGTGGCGTAGGGGGGTTGATCTTCCTGGAGCCGGACCTGGGGACGGCGCTGATCCTCGGGAGCATCGTCGCCTGCCTCCTGTTCTTCGCCGGACTGGGCCTGGGGTCACTGGCATTGACAGGCGTGGCGGGACTGGGCCTGGTGGCGGTGATGACCCTCAGCGCCGGTTATCGCCGCGACCGCATCTTCTCGGTGCTGGATCCGTGGAACGACCCGCTGAACACCGGTTGGCAGACGATCCAGGCCGGCGTGGCGATCTCCAACGGTGGACTCTGGGGTCTGGGCCTCGGCGCCAGCAGGGCCAAGTGGGGCTTCCTCCCATTCGTCCAGACGGACTTCATCTTCGCCATCGTGGCCGAGGAGCTGGGCTTCGTGGTGGCCATGTTCGTGGTGCTGGCATTCCTGGTGCTGGGAATCTTCGGGCTGTCCACCGCCATGCACGCACCTGACCGGTTCGGCCAACTCCTGGCGGCCGGAATCACCTCGTGGATCCTCATTCAGGCCTTCGTCAACATCGGGGCCGTGCTGGGCGTGCTTCCCATAACGGGGGTTCCGCTTCCCTTCGTCTCCTATGGCGGGAGCTCGATGGTGCTGACCCTGACGGCCTTCGGGATCCTCCTGAACGTCGCACGGCAGGCCCGGTGAACGTGGAGCGGACGCATGGCGACGGTCCACGTCGCGGTGGGATCCTCATCGCCGGTGGGGGAACCGCCGGACACGTCCTGCCGGGGCTGGCCGTGGCGGCAGCCCTGGTGGAGCGCGGTGTCGTGGCCAGCAGGTCCGACGTACATCTCGTGGGAAGCCGTAGGGGCGTCGAGGTGGATCTCGTTCCCGGGGCCGGGTTCGGCCTGACCGTCCTTGGCGGACGCGGCATCCAGCGTCGCCTGACTCCTGTCAACGTGGGGGCGCTGATGGGCCTGCTGGTCGGCTTCCTGCGTGCATTCCTGCTCCTGGTGAGGGCCAGGCCGAGGGTCGTCCTCTCTCTCGGTGGCTACGCCAGCATCCCCTGTGGGTTGGCGGCGGTGGTGTTGAGGGTTCCCCTCGTGGTGGCCGAGCAGAACGCGGTGCCCGGTGCCGCCAACCGCCTCCTGGGAAGGTTCGCCCGGGCCTGTGCCGTGTCCTTCGCCGACACCGCACTTCCCCGCCCCGACCTGACCGGCAACCCGGTTCGGGCCGCGATCCGGTCGGCTGTCGGCACCAGGTCGGAGGCTCGTGACCGCATCGGCGTGGACGACCGCCCCCTCCTGGTCGCCTTCGGTGGCTCGCTGGGTGCCCGGCGCATAAACCGTGCGGTGGCCGACTTCGTGGAGGGTTGGAGTGGCGCACCGCTGGTGGTCCGCCACGTGGTCGGAGACCGTGGGTGGGCGACAGGCGAGATGGCCACAGCGGTGCCCGCAGGGGTCGAGTACTCGGCCGTCGCCTACGAGCACGACATGCCGACCCTGCTGGCCGCCGCTGACCTCGTGGTCTGCCGATCCGGGGCGACATCGGTCGCCGAACTGGCCGTCCTGGGTGTTCCGTCGGTCCTGGTTCCGCTGCCGGGGGCGCCGGGCGACCACCAGACGGCCAATGCCCGGCACCTGGCCGGGACCGGTGGCGCCGTGCTCCTGGCAGACGCCGACCTGGACGGGTCGGCCCTGGATGAGGTCCTTGGCGAACTCCTCTCGGATGCCGGACGTCGCGACGCAATGGCTGAAGCGGCGAGGTCCATGGCCATACCGGATGCCGCCGACCGGGTGGTCGACCTGATCCTCAGGCATGCAGCCGGGCGGTGTGATGATGTCCGGGATGCCTGAGTCGCCGCTGGACCTGTCGATTCCCACACACGTCCATGTCATCGGTGTGGGCGGTGCCGGCATGAGCGCCATCGCCGAGGTCCTCGTGTCCATGGGACATACCGTCAGCGGCTCCGACCTGAAGGCCTCTTCCGGCCTCGACCGCCTGGCGGCCATGGGTGTGGACGTTCGTGTGGGACATTCGGCGGACCAGGTCGGCGAAGCCGCGGTGGTGACACGTTCCACGGCCGTACCCGACGCAAACCCGGAGTGTCGGGCGGCCCTCGAACGTGGCATCCCCCTCTTTGGCCGACCCGAGGTCCTCGGCGCCATCAGCGCCCTACGCCACACGATCGCGGTGGCCGGCACGCACGGCAAGACCACCACCTCCTCCATGCTGGCCCTGGTCCTCCGGGAGGCCGGCCTCCGCCCGTCCTTCATCATCGGCGGCGACGTGAACGAGATCGGTACGGGTGCCGCCTGGGACGGGGGGGACCTGCTGGTGGTGGAGGCCGACGAGAGCGACGGTTCGTTCCTCGAGTTGTCCACGAGGTTCGGGTTGGTCACCAACCTGGAGCCCGACCACCTCGAGCACCACGGAGGGTTCGACCCGCTCCTGGATGCGTTCGACCGTTTCGTGGAGGCGGTGGATGGGCCGGTCGTGGTCGGGGTGGACGATGCGGAGGGTGCGGCCCTGGCCGCCCGTCATGGAACCGCCACCGTGGGCACCTCGGCTGGTTCCGATTGGCGCCTGTCAGGGGTGGTGGAGTCGTGGGAGGGCGTCAGGTTCACCCTGACCGGGCCCGTGACCGGGGCCTTCGGACTGGAGCTGCCGGTTCCGGGTCTCCACAACGCCCGGAACGCCGCCTCGGCGGCGGCCGTGGCGGTCCTGGCGGGAGCCACCCCGGAGGCAGTGGTGAGTGCTCTGGCACGTTTCGGCGGGGTGGCCCGTCGATTCGAGCACCGCGGCCAGGCCGCCGGCGTGGTTCTGGTGGATGACTACGCCCATCTACCGACGGAGGTCGGAGCGGTCTTGGCGACAGCCCGGAGTGGTGGCTTCAGCCGGGTGGTTGCCGTGTTCCAGCCGCACCGCTTCAGCCGTACGGAGGCGCTCTGGTCCTCCTTCGGCGGTGTCTTCGACGATGCCGACGTGCTCTACGTGACCGACGTCTACCCGTCGGGTGAGGCGCCACGGCCCGGTGTGTCGGGCCAGCTCGTGGCCGATGCCGTGGTCCGGGACCGGCCCGGTGCCGATGTCCGCTACGTGGCCAGGCGGGAGGACCTGCTGGATGCCCTGGTCGGAGAGCTCCGGGAGGGGGACCTCTGCCTGACCATGGGCGCCGGCGACCTCACAGCGGTACCGGACCAGCTCAGGGCCAGGCTGGGAGCGTCCTGAGGTGGATGACCTCGAGGCGCTGGCGACGGCGCTGTCTTCCGCCGAACTCTCGGAGGGCATCCGCAGGGACCATCCGATCGGCCCTCTCACCACCTACCGGGTGGGTGGGCCGGCATCGATGTTCGTTCGTCCTGCCGATGCCGATGAGTTGGAGGCGGTCGTGGGAGCGGCAACCGACTGCGAGGTGGAGATCCTGGTGGTGGGCCTGGGTTCCAACCTGCTGGTGTCGGACGGGGGCTTCGCCGGGCTGGCGATCCAGTTGGGCGTCGGGTTCCAGTCGATAGGGGTATCGGGAGAGATGGTCACCGCAGGCGGTGCGACCAGCCTGCCGGTCCTGGCGAGACGGACGGTAGCCGACGGCCTGACGGGCTTCGAGTGGGGGGTCGGGGTGCCCGGCTCGGTCGGAGGGGCGGTTCGCATGAACGCCGGCGGACACGGTTCCGACATGGCGTCGGTCCTGGAGGAGGCGACCACGATCAACCTCCTCACGGGCGTCAGGAGGGTACGACCGGTCGACAGCCTTGCACTCGATTACCGGACGTCCGACGTGGGACCAGCGGACCTGGTGACCTCGGCTGTCCTGAGGCTGGAGGATGCGGCGGGCGGGGCGGGTGAGGAGATGCTCGCCGAGATAGTCCGCTGGAGGAGGGAGAACCAGCCGGGCGGACGGAACGCAGGCTCGGTGTTCACCAACCCTCCTGGAGACTCGGCCGGCAGGCTCATTGACGCTGCAGGCATGAGGGGGCACAGGTACGGGTCCGCCGTGGTCTCGGAGCGTCACGCCAACTTCATCCAGGTGGATGACGGAGGGTCGGCCGATGACGTGGGTGGCCTGATGGACGAGGTGGTCCGACGCGTCCTCGACGTACACGGGATCCGGCTGCAAGCCGAGATCGTGATGGTCGGGTTCAGGCGATGACCGATCGGGAAAGGGTGGATCAGGACGGTGTCGAGGTCGAGTCCGGGGATGAGGGAGGTCCGGGGGCGGACCAACCCGCCGGATCCCGTCGACTCTGGTGGGTGTGGGCCCTCCTCGCCGTAGTGGTCGTCCTGGCGGGTGCCTACGCATCCACGCGAAGTGGACTTCTCGACGTTGACGAGCTGGTGGTGGATATCGACGGGGACCGCCTGGACCCTGCGCTGGTCGAAGCCGTGTCGGGTGTCAGGTTCGGGTCACCCATGTCCTCGGTCTCGCCGGAGGCCGTGGCACGTCGGGTGGCCGTCCTGGCGTGGGTGGCCGACGTGGAGGTCGAGCGTGACTGGCCCGGGACGGTCAGGGTCTGGATCGTCGAGCGCGAGGCGTTCGTGAACGCGGTGGACCTCGGCGGCCGCACGGGGCTCCTGGACCGTGCGGGCACGGTTCTCGAGGTTCCGGCGTTCGATTCCGCCCTCCCGACCGTGAGAGTGGACAGCCTCGGCGTTCCCGGCACGCGGATGACGGATATAGACCTGCTGCTGGCAGCGGCCGCTGCTGTGACACCCGATCTGGGGAAGTGGATCGTCGCCCTCGTTCCGACCGGGAGCGGGGTGCGTGTCGAGCTGGTCGGCGGGGTGGATGCCGAGCTCGGGCTGGGTGACGACTTCCATGACGAGTTCCGATCCCTGGCGACGGTGCTGACATGGGTGGAGTTGTCCTGCGTCGTGTCGATCGACGTGTCGCTCCACGCAAACCCTGTCGTGCTGCGCGATGAGTACCGGTGCTCCTGATGGTCTGGAGTGGATACTGCTGCAGGTTGTCTTGCCGGGTTGACGATTCATGACCACGCCCAGTAGTGTCCTGACCACTGATCGAGGTTGAGGGCGAATAACTCTCAACCTTTACCTGACG